>JAEEGL014771930.1_pt1 | contig 30564 bp, 25 predicted proteins | sample 9134231 | NCBI WGS metagenome assembly JAEEGL01 (sample SAMN16246548, study PRJNA631951) | gut metagenome | biome: gut microbiome; feature: rumen; material: fiber-attached | host: Bos | place: Iran: Karaj | collected 2018-10 | reverse complement strand
TCAAGGTTACCTCAAGGTTACCTCAAGGTTGCCTCTAGGTTGCCTCTAGGTTGTTTTTAGTTAATCTCTGTGAAAAGAAAAATCCTGGGCTTTTTAGCCCGGGATTTTTCATGGTGTTTAATTGCCTTTGGTCTTTAGCCAGAGAGCTTGGCTAGCGTTGCTGTTGATGAGCATGTTATTCGATTTGCGCTCGTGATAGTCGCTGCTGTCGAGTTGGTGTTGCTTCTTGGTGACGTTGAACCAAAGGGCGGTGCCGTAGCCGCTGCGCTGCATGCTGATAGGCTGGACATGGAGGAAATCAAAATTCCCCACAATGCCTTTGTAATGGAGAATGGCGCCTTTGTCGTTGCCTGAGTATCCGATGATGCTATAGCCGGTGTCTTGCCATTGGTCGAGACCTTGGGGGTGGCAGATGACGAGATCAGGCTTGGAGGTGCCTCTATCGCGTTTATAGGTGATGAAGGCTTCACTTACCTTTTCGCCTCTGATATTGATGAGTACGGGGCGTTCGGGATCGTCGAGTATACCTATTGCCGTGGTCTCAGTGCCTCCGTCGCGGAAGAAGCCTGTGGCAAACTGGCGGACGGTGGCTACGATGTTAAGCTTGGTATCGACGATGCAGTGTTTGCCGTTGACATAGGCCACAGCACGGCCTCCTACGAAGTCGCCCTTGATCTCCATTTCCTCTGGAACGGTAGAGATAACCTTGCCAGTAACGTCGATGACCTGCCACGAGGCGGGATAGCGCTCCTTGTTGACAAGGGCAAAGCCGTCGGTGAAGTCATGGGCCTCTGCATATTGGGCCTTAATGACGATCTTGCCCTTGCTGTCGATATAGCCGTAGCGGTAGGTGTCCTTATCGAGGTATAGACGGCGGTCGCTGCGCAACGGAGCAACATCGGGCTTCAAGACTTCTTGCGGTTTCAGATGAGGGAAGACCTTCTTGCCTGTGGTGTCAATGAAGAATAATTGCCATTCATTGTCTTTTACCATGGCCAGTCCGTCCTTGAAGGTAGAGACGACAGAATAGCTGGCAGACAGCGGGGTTGCGGTGCCGGTGCTACGAAGGAGATACCAGCGGTCGTTGTCATCTTGTACGGGCAACAAACCACCGTTGAAGAGTGGGGTGGCATTGCGTGGGTATTTCCATTTCTTGGGCGATACCGGCTTGCCACTGATGTGGTAGAACTGCCACTTGTAGTCGTTGTCTCTGACTCCGAAGATGTCTTCGCTCACTTCGGTGATGGCGTCAAAGCCGAGACCTTCTTCCAGTTCGATCATCGGGCACTGGATTTCTGTCTGTGCATGGGCGGTGGTCATACCGGTCAGGCAGAGCAGCGCCACGAAAAGTTTTCTAAACATAAGCAATGTGTATTAAGTTAAAATATTTCAGATTTTATTATTGGATGACGATTTTGCGCCTCTGCTGGATGTAGATGCCTCGTGGCAGGTGGCGTAAAGCGGTGCCGGCAGGTGCTGCTAAGCGCCCATTGAGGTCGTAGATAGGTGCATCGGGGCGTATCGCATCGGACTTGACAGTGTGGATGCCTGAGGCTGTAAGGGGTTCTACATGCTGGAAGAGTGGCCAGCAGGGACCTGTGAGCGTTTCGATGTCGGTACGCAGCAGACAGTTGGCATACGTGGAGTCGTTAAAGCATGTCTTCACGGCTTCGGGCAGTGTAGAGCCCAGCAAGGTGAGGGTAGCAAGCTGTGAGCAACTCGTGAAGGCGCTATCCTGGACTGCCGTGATCGGGTAGTTAATCTCCTCATAGCTGATGCTGTCAGGGATGACGGCACTGGTGATGGTACTGTCTGCACTGACAATCTCAGCACGTCTGTCGAGGTCTTTGCCGTTGAGCCTCTCTTCAGGTCGCGCCAGGTATGTGATGCCTTGGTCGATGACTTCATGCGACACATAACCGTAGATGTTAATCGGTTCGTTGGGCATGACGGTGGGCAGTTCCTGCTTGTCCCAACCCGAGAAGACGCCATCGGTGGGTTCTTTGGGTCTGCTGAACTGGACGCGCTTACCGGTTTTGATTTCAACCTGATAATAGGTCGTGTCGTTGACGAAGTAGTTGATGGCATTGTCCTTGATGATACCATAGATATTGGCAAAGGTACTCCAAGGCACTGCCTGCTGGTAGGCAACGACAGCCGTATCAGGTACATATAGGTCCATTTCGGTCTGTCGGCCTGCAAAGGCGTTGATGCTGGTGCTGAGAACCTTCGGGGTATGACAGTACACCGTTTTGAGCTTTGGACAGTTGCCAAAAACACCTTGGTCAATCATCTTGATGGTGTCAGGCAACGTGACGGAATAGAGGTTGGTGCAGCCCGTGAACGCATCCTTATAGAGGTACTTCACCGATGGGGTGGTATCGAAGAACAGCGTCTTGAGACCCGTACAGTTGGCAAAGGCTCCCTCGTTCAGCTCGACAATGTTTTTGCCAACAGGAAGATCGGTCAATGAGAAACAGTCACGGAAAGCGTATTTGCCAATTCTTTTCGTATTCTTGGCCAGTGTTACGTAAGTCAGCTTCCTACAACCCTCGAAGAGGTAGTCGGGTACTGTGATGATGACATCAGGTAGTTTGACGCTCGTCATGTTGGTACATCCCTTGAAGGCTGCCGTACCAATCTCCTTGATGCCACTGGGGAAGGTGACGCTCTTGATGGTAGTAGCGCCCTTGAAAGCCTCGTCGTTGATGCGAGTGACAGCAAATTTAATGGAATCGCTGTAGATGAGCGAGTCGGGGAAGCTCAACACACCACCCTCGGGCGTGAATCCTGCTCTCAGACCCACTGCCTCAGCACGGTTGGGGCGGTTCGTGCCGTTCATCTCCTCCTTGGGATGAAGCAGGTATTTGATGCCGTTGTTGCTATATTGTCTTGCGATATAGCCACAGATGGTCATATTGTCGTTAGGCATAATCTCTGGAATGGTCTTGTCCCAGCCCGAGAAGATGCCGTCGCTACCTGTATCGGGATCCTTCAGCTGTGCCGTATTGACCACAGTGCCACTCTCCTGAGTGATTTGGAAGTAGCTCTTGTCATCGACATAGAAGGTTATCGTGCTCGTAATGCGACTATGAATAGATTGGAATTCGGACCAGGGCAGATGGGAATTATAGTAGTCATATGCACTGGCAGGCACATAGAGCGTCATCTCCGTCTGGCGACCAGCAAAGGCGTTGACGTGGGTTTCGGACAGACTATCGGCACGACAATACACCTCCTGGAGTTTCGGACAATTGCCAAAGGCACCATCTCCGAGTATCTTGAGTTTGGCAGGCAGATTGACGAGAGAGAGGTTCATACAGCCCGTAAAGGCATCATTGAAGATATTGCGGATGTTGGGTGCATTGTTGAAAAGCAGCGTGGTGAAACCCCTACAGTTGGCAAAGGCTCCCTCGCCAAGTTCCTGCACGTTGTTGCAGGCAGGCATATCGGTGAGTGCGAAACAATCGCGGAAGGCATATTTGTTAATCTTTTTCGTATTTGTCGGAAGCGCCAGTTCGGACAGTTTCCTACATCCCTCACAGAGGTAGGCGGGTATCGAGTCGAGTAGTGTAGCGGACATGTTGAAACTTGTCAGGTTGGCACAATCCTTGAAAGCAGCCGTACCGATCTCGTTGATGTAATGGTGAAGCCGGACACTCTTAATGATTGAGTCGCCCTTGAAGGCTTCGTTGGCGATGGTGGTAACGTTATAGCAGATGCTATCGTAGTCAAAACACTCTGGGAAGGTCAACAAGCTGTCTGCGGGAGCGAAATCCTTGGTACGTCCCACTATCTCAGCACGATAGGGCAGATCCTTGCCATTTTTCAATTCTTGATGATGCAGGATATAATTGATGCTGTCCTTAGTATACGTTTTCGACGTATAACCATAGATAAGCAGGTCGTCGTTGGGCATGATATTGGGAATCTCCTTGTCCCAGCCAGAGAAAATCTCGCAATCGGGATCCTTCAACCCCTTGGTATCGACCACAGTACCACCTCTCTGGGAGATGCGGAAATACTCTTCATCATCAACGAAGAAGATAATAAGACTCGGAGCAATGCCCTCGACAACTTTAAAGGTGACCCATGGCTCTTTATTTTGATACTCGTTCAAACTGGAATAAGGCACATAGAGCGTCATTTCATTCTGTCTATCACCAAAGGCATTTTCCGACGTATTGGGCACGACTTCTGCTTTGCAATATACCTCCTTGAGATTCCTACAGTCAAAGGCTTTCTCACCAATCTCTTCAATGGTTTCGGGTATGATGAGAGTCGTGAGTCCCCTGCAACCTTCAAAGGCGCTGCTGAGAATCTTCTTGAGTTTGTTGGTGGTGGGCAATTGGGTGAGACTGTGGCAGTTCATGAAGGCTTTTTGTTCGATAATTTCAACCTTTGATGGAAGCGTAGAAATCCTGAGCGCGTTGCAGTTATTGAACATCGACATGGGAATGGTCGTGATGTTGTCGGGTAGTGTGACCGTTTCCAATTTCTTGCAATCCTCGAAGATCTCAATGCCCAAGTTACAGGGAGAGGGTAGGTCGACACTGGTGAAATTACAACTCTTAAAGGCCATGTCCTTAATCGTCGTGATACTGGAGGGCAGCGTGATGCTGGTCAGCCCCCTACAATAGGCAAAGGCTCCGATGCCCAGCGTCGTGATGCTATCGGGTAGGATGACTTCTTTCAGCCATGTGGCGTAAAAGAAGGCATAGTCAGGTACATTATGCTTGATGGTGATGGATGTAATCTCTGTCCCACCGATATAGAGTGACTGGGTAAAACTCAGCGGATTGGATTTCGTGTTCTCATAGACGGTGTTGTAGAACTGGTCTTCAGACTCATACGTTACCGATGTGAAGGCACAGTCCTTGAAAGCATCTCTGCTAATGGTCTTGACACTTGCAGGGATGCTGATATTAGCGACGTCGGTACAACCGTTGAAGGCATAGTCGTAGATGCGGGTAACAGGAATATCTTTTTCGAAATAGTAAATAGAGGAAGGAATGTTGATATCGCCCTGATATTTTTCTTTCTTCCCCAACGGCATCACGCAGGCTTCGGTCTTTTCTTCGTTGATTTCAAATGTGATGCCGCCAATGTACACTTCTGTCCCTTTAGCCTGCACAGCGATGGCTATACAGCAGAGTAGCAGAATGAATAGAATCTTTCTCATCATTTTAATACCTTATTTATCATTTTAATACAACGGATGAGCCAGCGGCGCTTGCGCGGGCTGTCGAGGATGTCGAAAAGGCGGTAGAGCGACGTTTTGTCGAGCCGAGCCAGAGAGGCGTAGTCGGCATAGACGCCAGGTGAGAGATGTTCATGCAGATAGCGGTCTATCTCACTACGGTTGCGCTCACGCTGCTGTTCGGAGAGTCCGCCTTCTTCGCGACGGCATACAATGATTGGCAGCAGTTGTACGCTGCACTGGCGGTCCACCACCTGTTCGGTGAAGAATATCCAGTCGGATACCAGTCGATAGTCCTCGCGATATGGGTTGCCGTCGAACAGCGAGCGACGGATAAAGCTGCTCTGATGGTCGAGGGTAGCCACGAAGAAGGTGGCCATCGTCAGACGTGTCGGAAGTATCGAGGCATGACCTTGTTGACGACGTTCGCTGTAGTGGTAGTCGCGTCCGGTGAGAATGTCAGCATCAGTTGCGCTGTCTGCCACTTGCTGCAGTACATCATCGGCATAGTAGGCGTCGCCCGAGTTCATGAAGTTCAGATAATCGCCAGTAGCTCTCTGAATGCCTTTGTTCATGGCCTGGTAGATACCCTTGTCGGGTTCTGACACCCAATAGGTGATGTCCTTGTCATACTGGCGCAGCACATCAGCACTGCCGTCGGTGGAGCCACCGTCGATGACGATGAACTCGTAGTCGCGGTAGGTTTGGTTGGCCACACTCTTGATGGTCTGCTCCAACCCTTCACGGTTGTTATAATTGACGGTGATAATCGAGAACTTCATATCTTTCGGATATTTTTGATACGTGTGAGACTGTCGCGGGCACCTTTGGCAAAGAGCAGTGTGGCTGTTAGGTCGTAGGCGAAGAAGACCGTCATGCTGATAGCAGCGTAGGCCACCCATTGCCAGATGGAATGATAGGGACTGATGGGCACAAGGCGCATCGTATAGAGTGCTGCGGTGATGGCAAAGGCCGAGATGGCGTAGTTACGCAATACACCGCTCCAATAGTGGCTGACGGGCTCGTGGAAGCCTGCCGTGAAGAGGTAGTAGGGCTTCCAGAGTACGACGATGGCAAAGAGGCTCACCAGTTTGCCCAGCAGGATACCTATGATACCCCACTGGAGTCCGCAGATAACCGTCACGGAGACATTGATGATCAGTTCGGCCCATGCTGACCACACATCCGCATAGAGTCCGTGAGCGTAGTTGAAACTATCAACACTGTTGCGCGAATTAGTGATATAGATATAGATGACGAGCAGTATGAGGATGCGATGGTCCATGATGTACTCGGCACCAATCCAGTGGGAGATGAACGGTTCGAGGAGTGTGTAGAGCGAGAAGGCGAGGGTAGCAGCAATGGTGTGCTGGATAGTGGTGTACTCCCAGAAAACTCGCAGCATGTGGGGCTTGTTGCCCTCAGCCACGAGGTTGCCCACACTGGCTCCCACACTGCCCGTAATCGAAGAGAACAGTGAGATGAGCTTCGAGATGATAATCATGTAGTTGCCGTAGAAGGCCACCATCTTGAGCGACACAAAGAGGAAGATAAAGAGCTCGTCGCTCTTGACGAGTACGAAGTCCTTGATCTTGTGGATGAAAACCTGACGAGTCTTCGTGATAATCTCAGGATACTCCTTGAGCAGTTGGCGCCCCTGACGGGTATCGACTTTCAGCCAGGGATATTCCTTGTTGATCTTCCAATTGAGGATGATACAGCCAATAATGGCGAACAGGAACTCAATAGCTACCCACACATAGAGGTTCTTGTAAGTGTAGGCGAGGTATATCTGTAGAGCAAGCTTGACGAGGCGTGCCGACTGATAATAGATGGCTACCAGATAGTTCTTCTGGTCGGCAGAGAGCAGAATCTGGCGGTAGTTGATGAAATAGCCTATAAGTGACGATCCTAGGAACGAATAGAAGGCGAAATAGATGATGGCGAGCGACAGGTTGGAATCGGTGAATATCAGCGGGAAGAAGAGGCTGATGAGCATCGCACCACCCATAATGATACCGCCAATCCAGCGGTAGAGGTAGCCCAGCAGCGACAGGATGCGCTGGATCTCCTCGCGGTTATTCTCTTGAAGGGGCTTGAAGAGGAAATAACCGATACATGCAGAGATGCCAAGTTCAGAGAGGTTGAGATAACCCAGTATGTTGTTGAGGGTTCCTGTGAGTCCGATGAATTCCGCACCAAGGTTGTCGAGGAATATCTTGCGGGAGAAGAAGGTAAGAAAGAGCGACAGAAAGTAGAACAGAAGGTTCACCTCTGCATTCAACATACTCTTATGTACCCTGTTTCCCATGATAGTGTCATTCCTTAGGCTTTTCTTTTTCCATCTCAGCGTCGTGCGTGGTATGAATGAAATCGGTATTCTTGCGGTCAATCTTCAGGATGTTGAGCAGCATCTTCCATACCAACGACGGGATAGAGAGCAGCTTGCCGAATACGGAGTGGCTGCGCAGTTGTTTTGGTGTCGACACGTAGAGTGACAGACAGATGAAGAGGAACAGCAACCACCACTTCAGACACCATACACGCGACAGCAACGTGATAATCAACGCCAACATGAAGGTGAGCACAATGAGCATTGAACGAGGAATCAGTGCCTGTTGGAAGGTCTTGTCGATATAGTCGATATTTCCTTCGGCAATCGCTTGTGGTATGTAAGGCAACAGGCTGAAAAGACTCTGAATCTGGGCGGTCATCCAACGCAGACGCTGCTTCTGGAAGTTGTCCTTGTTTGATACCTTCTCGTCATAGACGTGGATGGTGGGCTCGTAGTGGATATGGATTTTCTGGCGCAGCAGCAGAGCTTCCAACTCACGGTCTTCACCGGCGGTGGAGAGCTTATAGACATTCTCCTTGAACCACTTGAAACTGAAGCACATACCAGAACCTATCAGTGCTGACGAGAGACCGATGCGGTTGTGGGCCTTGCGGAAGATGGTGTTGTTGATCTCTTCACTGACACCATCGAGCACAGCGATATTATTGTTTGAGTTCTTGGCGCAACGGTGACACTGGATAGCCTCATAGCCTTTGTTGCACACCTCGTTGAGGTTGGCGAGGAAGTCGGACTCGACCACATTATCTGCATCGAGGATAACCACATAGTCGTACACACCTTGAATCTGTGTCAGTGCATACTGCATGGCCTTGGCCTTTGAACTTTTCTCGAAGACGGGCTGCAACAGTGTGATGGGCAGCTGAGCCAGCTTTTCATTGGTCTCGGGTTGCATATGGTCGGAGATAACGGCAACGTGGAAACCCTTATAAGGGTAGTACTGTCCGAGGAAAGTGTGTACGGAGTTGACAATTACACGGTCTTCGTTGTAGGCAGGATAGAGAATGAGAAAAGTATTCTGGCGTGGCTCGCGTAAGGAGCGAATCTGACCCTCTAAATAGGCAGAGAGCGGTGAAACGGGTTTCTTCCAGAGCATCGATACCAGTGCGAAGAACAGGATGTATGCACCAGATGCAGCCAGCAGCAGCCAGAGGAGTATCTCAACGATATGAATGATAAGCCAAATCATAATGGTATAACAGGTATTTATTGGAATTGATTATATTTTCTTGTTGGTTATGGTTTTCAATCTTTGACCGAAACGGGTCTTCGACAGTATCGCTGACAAGAAAATGACGGGGATAAGGAAGAATGTACGGTCCCACTTGTCATCGACAAGGTAGTTGGGAGTGGCCAGTGCGAAGATGAAGAGCACAATGGCAAACAGCAGCCACCACTTGAACGCCAATGTGAAAGCAAACAATGGCATGAGTGCACCCATGACGATGATGATAGCCATCATAATCATACGGGGCAGCAGTGTCCATTGGATAATCTTGTCGATCAGGTCGTAGTGGCGTGTGAGGATAGCTCCTGGGAGGAAGCGGATGTTGTGGAGGATGGTTCTCAAATGGGAGTATAACCAACGGCGTCGTTGACGGTTGAAATCCTCTGCACGACGCGTCTTCTCAGAGAATACCATGATGTCATCGAAATAGTCAACGAAGATATGTTGGCGTAACAACAGGGCTTCCAACTCCTTATCGTCCCATGATGACTTGGTCGCCATAATGTTCTCCTTGAACCAGTTGAAGTCGAAGACCATTGCCGAGCTTGACGATGCTGACGAGAGGCCCAATACCACGTGGCCACGACGGAAGATAGAGTTGTTGATCTCTTCGAAGATGGCACTGAGGCGTGCAGGGATGGTATCACGGTTCTGGGAGACCATGTGGCACTGTATGGCTTTGGTGCCTGCTGCTTCGTAGGCGTCGTTGAGCTGGGAGAGAAAGTCTGGCTCAACGATACTGCCTGGATTGAGAACAACGGCAATGTCGTAAAGCTTGAACTGTGGCAGGTTGTTGATAGCAAGCTGTAACGACTTGGAACGTGAACTCTTGGCAAAGTTGGGTGTAATCAGCGTGATGGGCTGTTGTGCCAGACGGAACTTGCTCATCTCGTCGAGTTGGTCAGCGATGAGCGTCACGTCGAAGAGGCGCATCGGATAGCTCTGTCCCAATATAGAATTGACAGTCTGCTCGGCACTGGCTCCATTCTTATATGCTGGGATGAGGATAATGAAACGGTTCTCCTTACGGCTTTTTGGCGTCTCCTGATGCTGACTGAACATGGAGGCGAGGGCAAAGATACCCATATACGTTACCGTCAGACAGACGAAAACGAAGAGGGTTAAGTCGCTATAATAGATGATATTCCAAAATTCCATATCTTCACTATTTTATAAAGTCACAGATACCACGACAAGTGGCACTAGCCAAGTCGCAGCGATGATGACAGAGGTGTTTGATGATATCTCTGATACCGACCCCACAGATGAGGTAGAGGAAAGAGAGGTACTTCTTCACAGGGTGACCGTTGCGATTGACGAAAATCAGACGGTTACGCGTAATGTAGTAGGTGCGCAGCGGACTGTCTTGTCCCGTGGTCTGGCTCTCCTTGTGGAAAACCGTAGCAGCGGGCTCATACCAGATTTCGTAGCCTGCACGTGTGAGCATCATTGACCAGTCGAGCTCCTCGTAGTAGAGAAAATAGCAGATAGGCATCGGGCCAATGATATCAAGGGTCTCACGGCGTAACATCATGGCTGCTCCATGAGCGTAGGGTGTGATGTGAGGCGTATCGTACTGCCCATGGTCTTGTTCACCAAAACCGATGGATTTGTTGCGCATGGTGATGGGGGATAGCGGTGTATAACCGGCAAACTGAATGGGACGCTCCCCCCAGGCAAAGCGAATCTTAGGACATACCATACCGATATGTGGATTGCTCTCCAAACACGCCACGAGGGCATTGAGGCAACCTTCTACATCGTCAATCAATGTGTCGTTGTTCAAGAAGAAGAGATAACGTCCTCTGGCTTCAATAATGCCCAAGTTATTGCCACCGGCAAAGCCCAGATTGTAGTTACTACGAATAATTTTAGCTAAGGGATAGCGTTCGCAGAGAATCGTGGCTTCATCATTCTTCGATGCATTATCAACCACGATAACCTCAAGAGTGGGATCCTCCAAAGGCAATCGGTCTAACAACTCACAGGTGTCTTTCAACCCGTTGTAGTTGACGGTGATAATCGATATGTTACACTCTTGCTGCACGCTTTTTCTCTTCTTTAAGTCGTTTCTGCTCTGCTTCTATCGCTAGTTGCTCCTGTTCGTGAGCCATCCATTCATCTTCAATGAAGGGTAAAATATAAACTATCGCTTGTGCGCCAAAGAATACCAGGCAGTTGGGGAACTGTAGCAGTACCTGGTTGCCGTAGCCACCCAGCAATTGGGCTGCAAAAGCACAACAACAGCCCGCTCCGATACCCCGTAGTGAGGGACTCTTCAATACAAAGAATACGATGCGGCATCCGCCGAAAAGAATCAATCCCATACAAGACAGGAATACCGTGAGACCAATGATGCCCGTATGAATCCAGATAAATACAAACTCGGAGTCGGGCGGTACGGTAGCCATGAAGGTGTATTTGTTGTTGGCTGGTGCATTTTTGTGACCAACGTTCATGCCAATACCCCATGGCGCTTCGGCCATGTATTTCTTCATCGCCTGTTGGTTGACGGATCGCTGAGCAGCTGATGCGTCGTTCTTGTCAAAAGCCGTGCGCATACGTCGTATCTGCTGGTTACCGTTACCGATGTTGGTGAAAGCCAGCATGAAGACGAAGAGTGCAAAGGCGATAGAGAAGGGAATGGCTATCTTGAAGGACTTTGACAGGAAGATGTACAACATCAAACCAGCCATGAAACAGGCGATGGCAGTACGCGTACCAGAGATGAACATGGCCCATGCACAACCTATGCCTGCAACAAGAAAGAATATCTTGTATTTGCGCACTTTGCTCGTGATACCAAAGATAATGAAGGCTACTGCCGTAGAGGCAATACCAATACCAAAGTTGGCTGCATCGCTGTAGATGGAGAAATATCGGATAAGCGTACCGCCCATCAATACGTGGGTCGAGTGTCCACGACCTTGCAGGAAGACGTTTTCTGAATCGGTGAAACCAATGTGCTGCTGCTTCCATACCCAGAAGACTGCAAACAATGCCAGACAGCCCCATACGATGAGGTAGCGTATCAATATCTTTGGTGTGGTGACGTATAGGGTGAACACCAAGAAGATGTACATGAGCTGGAAGGCAATCATACGAGCTACGGTGTACCATGCACCTACATCAACACCGATGCCACAAGTGTCATTGAGGACTTCCAAGGTACAGAAACTGCACCAAGTGCCCACAGCCAGAAACATTAGATTGAGGGCTCGCTCGAAATGGGTGTGATGGGTGTCAATCAGTGCAAGAGCCAATAGCAATATCTGGAGCAACTCATTAGGCACAGAGGTGGGAAGTGGCAGATTGAGCCACTTGGCCTGAATCAGATAGTTGATACCGATAAGCATCCAGAATGCCAGCATACGATATTCGAACAACACAAGTGTAGCCACCACCAATGCGGGAATCAGGCAGATGATGACGAACATGTTGAAGCCTACGGAATAGAACTCGTACAAAGCAAGCAAAAACAGGAGAAAGAGTAGTGATACTCTTCCTCCGTGCTCCTGTGTATATGCTTTGAACGATATCTTGTTCATTATAGGGCGTGTTGATTCTCTGTAGCTGTAAGTCCTAATTGTGACATGCGATAGACGAAGTTGCTAAACTTAGTGTATGGCGGCAACTGTCCGACGAACTCCTCCACGGCGTAGCGCGTTGCTTCCGTGAGGTACATATAGAGCGAATTCTTGTGCTCTTCGTCAAGCATTGCCTGCACCTCTTTGAGAGCCTTTTGATCGACATCCTTCCACGTTCGGTTGGCTCGTGTCACCATCATGTTGACGGTCGCCATATTCAACAGGGCCGGAGCAATAGAGTAGTCGTCGAGGTTAGGATATTCGATGATGGCAATCTCTTCTGGTAAGATATCAGGACAGAGGTCCTTGATGTCTTTAGCCAAGATAAATTTGCTGTCTTCTGCCAGGAAGTCTTCGTCATAGGTCAGACGGCGTACCTGTAAACCAATGGATATCCAGTAGTTTTCCAGTTCCTGGGCAATATAGCTCTTGCCGTTGCCTGAATCAGTAGAGAGCAGGTTGAGTACATTTTGCTGACCTTCCTTGAAGTGGGGCAACAGAGCTTTGCTGAGTTGTTTCATCGCCATGTCTGCAATGGTCTTGTTGAAACGGCGATAGCGCAGATTGCTCTCCTTGGGGAAGCAGCCCATAACGGGTATCTGGGTGATGCGCTCAGAACGCATACGGTCGCGCAGTGTGCGGTCGAGCATCTCAATAACCAGGAAGTAGAGCGTCGTCAGCATGAAGGTCAGCATGAAGGCACCCAATAGAATCATCAGACGGTTGGTAGGCTGTGCGTTCAGCGGGAACATCGGTGGATTGAGCACGCGCAGTGTGGCGGTAGACATCTGAAGATTGCGCTGACGCATGCGGGCTGCATTCAGTGAGCGCAACATCTCCATATAGTTACCTTCTATAAATCCGATATGACGTGCCTTACGGTCGAGTGTAGCACCGATAGGTGCAAAGAAAAGATACTGACGATCCAACTCGTTCTTCATAATATCAGTAGCTGTCATCTCGGCCTTGGTCTTCTCCAATAGCAGCAGTTGTTCGAGCCAGCGTCCCAACATGTCCTGAGCCTTGACACCTGTCTCAGTGCTGAAAGTTGAGGCTTCAATATCACGCGTCAACTGGTTGACACGTCCTGTAGCCCGCTGGAGGTCGCGTTGTGCTTTGGCCAGTTCTTCCTGTGACTCATTGTTGTTGCCGCCACCCTCACTGCTCATCAGACGCAGATTGGAGATACGCGACTGAATACGTGAAATGTCACGTACCTGATTGGTAAACTCCTTGTTGGAACGGATGACTTGTGCACGATTACCTAACTGACGCTCCAAATAGTCGAGCAGTGCCTTGGCAGTGGTGTAGTTCAACAACTGGTCGTTGCGGAAGTTTTGCTGCTGAGCCTCAAGAGATGCTACCTGCTTGGTCTGCTCACCGTAGTTGATGATACGCTTGGAGACATTGTAACGGATAAGGTCATCCTCAGCACTTGTCAAAATCTTGTAGAGACGTGCAACCTCGCGCTCGAAGAACTTGATGACATTGTTGGTCTCACCATATCGCAGCTGCTGATATTGGCGGGCAAAGACATCGTTTAGAATATCAAGCGTGTTGTATGCAATACCTGCATCGTTGGCCGAGTAGCCAATATCGATAATATCACTTTTCTGAAGCTGCAAGACTTTCAGACGACTAGTGATGCTATTGATTCCAAAATATGGATGGTAATTGAGGAGTCCAAAAAGGTAGTTGTCCTGTGAGGGCTTCTCGTAAGCTTTCAAGTTGGCAAAGGTTTGTGCCTCACTGTTGTGATTGATGAGTGCCTTCACGTCAGCAGGAACAGTGGCGCTCAGTTGACGGAAATGTTCTGCAGAGATGTAGTTGTTATCCTTGTTGGGATTGCCATACATCATACAGCGGGCAAACAGACGGAGTGCAACCTCATGGATGGTGTTGTCGGTTTGAATAATCAGTATAAGGTTTGTGATGTTGGTCTGTGAGTTACCACCAGCTGTGCCTGTACCACCTTCAATATTATAGCCCGTAATCATACCCGTGTAAATCGTGGTATTGGTGTCATAGATGCGCTGCATATTGCGAGTCATAAACCACGCAATAATGAGAGATATCATCGGCATGATGACTAAATACCAACGTATCTTGTATAGAAAACGGACGAAATATCTGAATAAATCCATATTGAAAGCTTGTTAGAGATTCTTTTGATTATTTGCCATTCGATTTACGTATCATCCTCTTCTCGGCTTGTTCCATCTTGCGATAGCGCTTGTCCTCCTCAGCAGCAGCCTTCTTGATACTTTTGGCCACCTCACGGTTTTGCTTCCTGATGGCCTTCTCAGACAACTGCTCGTCGTCAAGGGTGATATCTGTTGTCGTATTGGTCAGAATGGGTGTATGCGATAATAACTCCAGTGTGATGATATCAGTGGTGATGGTGGTTTGCAAACTCTGATACTGGCTTACAACGCTCACCTCATTCAACTTGGTACCGGCAAAAGCCTCAATAGACATGTTGCCCTGATGGAAGTCTTCCTGATTCAGCGCACCAGCACCCTGATAGATGGCAGCACCCTCACTGACAGTCTTCAATGTTACCAGATTATTGGTAATCTTGATATATAGCGAGGCAATGTTGCGCTTTAACTCATCAAAAGCGATATCTTTCTGGATACGTGCCTTATCTACCTCCAATTTCTTACGCTTCACCGATGCGCCTAAGTCAAGGATGTCTTCCAAGGGCACACTGACGTTCACACCCACATTCCAATAGCTCTGTTCGCTTCCCTGAAATTGGTATATAGTGGTGTAACTTTGTGTCGTACTGTTGTTACCCCACATATCAGTTTTGCCATAGCTGTAGCTGGCATGGCCATGGACATAAGAGAAAATATGGCGTTTCTGCTTGGCTACCTCAGCCTGTGCTATCTCTTGAGCCTTGTTGAGTGACAGAATCTGTGGATTCTGCTTGGCATTCTCATAGAGAACTGCTAAAGGCGGAAGATGGAAGGTTGAGAAGTTAATGGTGTTATTTTCACTGGAATCAAAGAAACCAGCGCTGATACCACTATTATGATATTGTGCATGACAAACAGAAGCCATTGCAGCAAGTGCCGTCGTGAAGAGGAATTGTCTGAACGCATTCATAGGCGATGTGGGATAATTAGGGAGTTACACATTTCCTTTCTGCTTAAAAACTCTGAAGGTTTTGAGGATAATCTTCATGTCAAGCAGGAAACTATACGTCTGACCATAAGTGATATCGAGTTGCTTGCGCTCTTCAGCCGACATCGCGCCGCCGCGACCACGCTCCTCAACCTGCCACAGTCCTGTCAGGCCAGCAGGAGCCATGAAGCGGTCTATGCTGGAGTCTGCAGTCAGTTTCTCAGCCTCATAGAGGGGGAGAGGACGGTTGCCCACTATTGACATATCACCTTTCAGGATATTGAATAGTTGCGGTAGTTCGTCGATGCTGAATTTACGAATGAATTTGCCCACCTTTGTTATGCGTGGGTCGTCTTCAATCTTGATAAACGCATTGTTGATGTCTTCTTCCTTCTGCTTGTTGAAATCACTCTCGGCCACTACGAAATCGTCGCCTACCAGCATGATCTCCTCATCGCCAATCATCATGTCCGACTCCATGCCACCACTCAGCATTGCCAACTCTGCCTGGTCGCCCAATGGGGCGGTGATGGTGTTCTTCGGCTCCTCACGCTCGGTATATTGATTGTGGTCCTTGCTGAGTTCTTTCAGTTGATGCTCAGCATCCACATACATACTGCGGAATTTTAGGAAGTCGAAAATCGTATAGTTGGTGCCCACACGCTTGGACTTGAACAATATGGGACCCTCACTCTCCAATTTGATGGCAATTGCAGTAATGAGGAAGATAGGCGAGAGGAAAATAATGGCAAGTGCTGAGAATACAATATCGAACATGCGCTTCCAGAAAGGAATCTTGAATTTCAGCATGCCATAGTGGGGCTTTTGGTCAGAGAATAGCACATTCTCGCGCTCGGAGATAAAAACAATCTTCTTGTTAATCTCCGTCACGGAAGCTTCTTGGTGAATAGTGTCGTTAATGCCACACTTGATATAGCTATCACGCTCTTCATCGTTCATCGTGTCGGTCATCAGCACGATATATACGTTGCGGCATTTCTTGCGAAGATAGGTGATGGCCGTGATGTCCTCACTGCGTACATTACGTTCATAGAACACTAGGAAGTGTTCGTTTGAGACGTGCGGTGTGCAGATCTGCGCAGCCTCCTTATAGGCATTAGTCATTCTGACCAACTGCCCAGGAATGTATCTAAGACGTTCTTGGGTCTTTGGGTTATTACCTAAGTAAACAACACCTATCATATATTATATAATATGTGGGGTTCTTTTAATTGGGAAGAATCTTCTTGACGCGAATCTTCAGCTCCATGGGGTTGAAGGGCTTGACGATGTAGTCAACAGCACCAATCTCCAAGAGTCGGATGCGCTCGCTGGTAGAGTCTTCGCTGGAAAGCATGATAACGGGAATGTGGCGGAACAATTCGTTCTGCTTAATCCACTCCAGGAAGTCGTCACCACGCATGCCAGGCATACGGATATCAGAAATGATCAAATCAGGCGTATTGCCTGCCTGAAGCCATTTTACACCTTGCAAACCATCGGGTAACCACTGTACGTCGTAGTCGCTCATCAGATAGATGGAGAGTACCTTTGCGATGGTCTCTTTGTCATCAAGTATCAGTATTTTCTTTTTCATAAATCAAACAAACCTTAGCTAAATGTTGTTTTTCTAATTTGCAAAGGTAAAAAAAAAAAATTAATTGTAGTCAAATAAAAATAAAAAAATATCGAAAAAATATAAAAAAGTTGGTTTTTATAAAAATAATAGGGAAATTTGTGGTGTAAAATGAATTTCTATAATAGAAAAACATAAATATTTATTATCAATTATGGCAAATCGTTTATTATTAGGCTTTGATGTCGGCAGCTCGTCTGTCAAGGCATCTCTTGTAAATGCAGACAGTGGAAAATGTGTAGCTTCAGCCTTTTTCCCCGAGAAGGAAGCACCCATCATGGCTGTCAAGGCTGGTTGGGCTGAGCAGGACCCTCAAATGTGGTGGGACAATGCTAAGTTGGCTCTGAAGAAGATTATGGCAGAAGCCGGTGCTACGGCTGATGATGTCAAGGCCATCGGTATCTCTTACCAGATGCACGGTCTGGTGTGTGTCGACAAGAATCTCAAGGCTCTCCGCCCTGCTATTATCTGGTGTGATTCTCGTGCAGTTCCCTATGGCGAGAAGGCCTTCAATGAGCTGGGAGCTGACCAGTGCCTGAGTCATCTGCTCAATTCTCCTGGTAATTTTACCGCTGCCAAGCTGGCATGGGTTAAGGAAAACGAGCCTGAGACTTACGAAAAGATCTATAAGATTATGCTGCCTGGCGACTACATCGCTATGCGTCTGTCTGGTGTTGCCAATACGACAGTCAGTGGCTTGTCAGAAGGTATGTTCTGGGACTTCAAGAATGGTCAGGTGGCTGACTTCCTGATGAAGTACTATGGTTTCGACAGCTCTCTGATTGCTGACATCGTGCCTACGTTCAGCGTACAGAGTGAGGTGAGCGCTGAAGCTGCAGCAGAACTGGGTCTGAAGGCCGGTACTCCTATTACCTATCGTGGTGGTGACCAGCCCAATAACGCTTTGTCACTCAACGTGATGAATCCTGGTGAGATTGCCGCTACTGGTGGAACATCAGGCGTTGTATATGGTGTGCTTGGTGATGTCAACTACGATCCCGAGAGCCGTGTGAACACCTTTGCACATGTGAACCATACAGCTGAGCAGACCCGTTTGGGTGTGCTGTTGTGTATCAATGGTACGGGTATCCTGAATGCATGGACACATCGTAATATCACACCAGAGGTGGGCTATGCCCAGATGAACGACCTTGCTGCTACTGTGCCCATTGGCAGTGAGGGCGTGACGATTATCCCATTTGGTAATGGTGCTGAGCGTGTACTGCAGAACAAGGAGATCGGATGTTCCATCAATGGTCTGAATTTCAATAAGCATAATCAGGCTCACTTGGTTCGTGCTGCCCAGGAGGGTATCGTCTTCTCATTCTGCTATGGTATGGAAATCATGCAGCAGATGGGTATGGATATCCAGAAGATTCATGCTGGCAAGGCCAATATGTTCTTGAGCCCGCTGTTCCGCGATACATTGGCAGGTGTCAGTGGCGCTACCATTGAACTTTACGATACGGATGGCTCTGTAGGTGCTGCAAAGGGTGCCGGTATTGGTGCTGGCATCTATAAGGACAATAACGAGGCATTCGCTACCTTGGATAAGCTACAGGTTATCGAACCCGATGCTGTCCGTCGTGACGAGTATATGGCTGCTTATGCCCGTTGGAAGGCTGTACTGGAGTCGAAGATCTAATGTCAGCGAAATGATAAAATGAAACGGCACTGCCATTTGGCAATGCCGTTTTTCTTTTTCTATCGGATAAAGAGTAGTTCGCGGTATTTAGGTAATGTCCAAAGGCCGTCTTCTACTATCAACTCTAATTTATCAATTTGTTTGCGGATAGCCTCCATGTGGGGACATACCGTATCATGGTAGGCGATGGCACGTTGGTGAATATCCTCAATGCGGTTAGCCACACGACGTGCCTCCGTCAGGTCTTCTACCAACTGCTCTATCTTCTCCGTGCGCTCGGCAATCTCTTCGATGAGCTTCATGTTGCGGATTGACAGACGTTCGGCACGTTCCTGTGAGAAGACGTCCTTCATGCCCTGGACATTCTTGATGAGCTTGCTTTGATAGTGGGTAGCCACAGGAATGATATGGTTCATAGCGAGATCGCCCAGTACGCGGGCCTCAATCTGAACGGTCTTCACATAGGTTTCCCATTTTACCTCGTTACGGGCTTCCAGTTCCTTCTTATTCATCACTTTGGTGCTCTCAAACATCTTGATGCTGCTCTCGTCGAGGTAGTTCTCAAAGATAACGGGGCATGACTTCTCTACATCGAGTCCGCGCTTGGCTGCCTCCTTGACCCATTCCTCTGAGTAACCGTTGCCGTCGAAGCGGATGGGCTTGCAGGTCTTTACGTCGTCTTTCAGTACTTCCAAAATGGCTTGTATCTTGTCAGTCCCCTTTGCAATCTTGGCATCCACGCGCAGTTTAAAGCTATTGAGGGCTTCGGCCATAGCAGCATTCAGGGCTATCATCGCTGAGGCGCAGTTGACACTCGAACCAGGGGCACGGAATTCGAAACGGTTACCAGTGAAAGCGAAAGGTGAGGTGCGGTTACGGTCGGTATTGTCGACGATAAGGTCAGGAATCTGTGGGATATCAATCTCCATGTTTTTCTTGCCTTTTACTTCTGACTTCTCACCCTTTTCAATCTTGTCGAGCAGTTCCGTAAGCTGAGTACCCAGGAAGCTTGAGATAATGGCGGGAGGCGCTTCGTTGCCACCAAGACGATGAGCGTTGGTAGCACTCATGATAGAGGCTTTCAGTAATCCGTTGTGCTTATAGACAGCCATTAGTGTCTCTACAATGAAGGTCACGAAACGCAGGTTGTCCTCGGGAGTCTTACCGGGGGCGTGAAGCAGTTCACCATTATCAGCGCTCAACGACCAGTTGTTGTGTTTACCTGAACCGTTGATGCCGTCGAAGGGTTTTTCATGGAGCAGTACGCGGAATCCATGTTTGCGAGCCACTTTCTTCATCAGCGACATCAGTAGCATGTTGTGGTCGACAGCCAGATTGCACTCTTCAAAGATAGGTGCCAGTTCAAACTGGTTGGGAGCAACCTCATTGTGACGTGTCTTGCATGGAATAGCAAGCTCCAGAGCTTGTATCTCGAGGTCTTTCATGAAGGCCACTACGCGGTCGGGAATAGTGCCGAAGTAGTGGTCATCCATCTGCTGGTTCTTAGCTGATTCGTGACCCATCAGTGTGCGACCAGTCATCAGAAGATCAGGACGGGCGGAGTAGAGACCCTCGTCAACGAGGAAATACTCTTGTTCCCAACCCAGATTAACCTGTACCTTTGTTACGTCATCGTAGAAGTACTGGCAAACATCCGTAGCAGCCTTGCCCACGGCGTGCAGAGCGCGGAGTAGGGGGGCTTTGTAGTCGAGTGCTTCGCCTGTATATGCGATGAATATGGTGGGGATACAAAGCGTATCGTCGATAATGAAAACTGGCGATGTGGGATCCCAGGCCGAATAGCCACGGGCCTCGAAGGTGTTTCTGATTCCGCCATTGGGGAATGAGGATGCGTCGGGCTCCTGCTGGACAAGCAACTTTCCACTGAACTTCTCTATCATACCACCCTTGCCATCATGCTCTACGAAAGCGTCGTGCTTCTCTGCAGTTCCTTCGGTCAGCGGCTGGAACCAGTGGGTATAGTGTGTCACACCCATTTCCAGTGCCCATTTCTTCATACCGTCGGCCACTGCATCGGCAATAGAACGGTCCAGCGAAGCACCGTTGTCAATTACGTCAATCATTTTATCGTAGACGCTCTTTGGCAAATAGCGGTACATCTTCTCCTTGTTGAAGACGTATTTGCCAAAGTATTCAGAGGGACGCTCCGCGGGGGCCTTGACATCGAGCGCATGCTTCTTGAAGGCCTCTTCTACTACACGAAATCTTAAGTTATCTGCCATAGTTTATGTGAATTTGGCCGCAAAATTACTACATTTTTTGCATAATAGCGAAGATAAATCGTGTTTTTTGTCTTTCTCAGTCGATAAAACGTTTAAGGATGTCGTCATAAGCCTCAATGCGACGGTCGCGGAGGAAGGGCCACCAGCGACGCACCTGTTCAGAGCGTTGCAGGTCGACGTCGACAATGCGGGAAATCTCTTCGATGATAGGAGCTTCGTATAGCAGTTCACCTTGTGGACCTGCTACGAAACTGGTTCCCCAGAAGGGGATGCCGTCTTCCTCACCACAACGGTTCACCGTCACGACGGGCAATCCGTTTGCTACGGCATGACCACGTTGTACGGTCTGCCAAGCCATTCGCTGACGTTCTTGTTCCTGTGGTGTATCATTGGGATCATAACCGATGGCAGTGGGGTAGATGAGCAACTGCGCACCTTGCAAGGCCATCAATCGGGCAGCCTCTGGATACCATTGGTCCCAGCATACGAGTACACCCAGACGACCTACTGAGGTGTCAATGGGCTTGAAGCCCAGATCACCTGGTGTGAAATAGAACTTCTCGTAATAACCAGGATCATCGGGAATGTGCATCTTTCGGTAGGTACCTGCAATAGTGCCGTCGCTTTCCAATACTACTGCTGTATTGTGGTAGAGTCCTGTAGCGCGACGCTCGAAGAGGGAAATGACGATAACTACGCCAAGTTCCTTAGCCAAGTTCCCGAAAATCTGCGTTGATGGGCCAGGAATAGGCTCAGCAAGATCAAAGAGGTCCACTTGTTCCTCCTTGCAGAAATACAGGGTGTTATGCAGCTCCTGCAATACGATAAGTTCTGCGCCATGTTTGGCGAGCTGACGAATTTTGGTGACCAGCCGCAGAACATTGTCCTTTACGTCGGCTGTGTTGTGTTGTTGAATGATACCTATTTTCATAATGACTTTACAGATAGTATTGCATTGTACAACAATGTAGTGACCCATGTTGACGGATGACGGCACAGCAGTCGATGCCTACAATCTCCCTGTCTGGGAAGGCTTGCTGGATGATTTGCATCGCCTTTGCATCAAGGTCGGGTTGACGATAGGTGGGCACCAGTACGGCCCCATTGATGACCAGATAGTTGGCGTAAGTAGCTGGCAGACGGTCGCCATCGTCGTAGATAGGACGGGGTAGAGGCAGTTTGAGAAGACGATAGGGCTTGCCTTCCAAGGTGCGTAGTGTCTGCAGTTCTTGTTCCATAAGGGCGAGGTCTGGATGGTCGTCATCGCCACTAGTATATAATAAGGTGTCGTCTGGACAGATGCGCACCAGTGTGTCGATGTGCCCGTCGGTATCGTCGCCTAGGAGGCTGCCATGCTGTAGCCATATGATGCGTTCTGCACCCAGCCATTGTTTCAGGCGCTCCTCTATCTCTGTTTTTGTCAATGGCTGGTTGCGATGGGGAGCCATCAAACAGCATTCGGTGGTAAATATCGTCCCTTTGCCGTCGCTTTCGATACTGCCACCTTCGAGCACGAAGTCGAGATGGTCTTCGTAGATGCCTTTTACCAGACCACGGCTGTAGAGATGGTAGTTTATCTGATTGTCAAGGGTAGCCTCAAACTTCTTACCCCAACCATTGAAACAAAAGTCAAGGAGGAGTATGGAGTGTGAAGTGGGGAGTGAGGTTTCTTCTACGGAAATAAACCCATGATCCCGGGCCCACGTGTCGTTGTGTGGGATGTCGTCAACGATAATCAGCGGCTCTCGCTTACTGATTTCGTGGGCCATCTCTTCGTAAACAGCGGTGATTTCAGGTAGGATAGGGGCCCAGTCGGTATCCTTGTGCGGCCATGTCAGCTGCACGGCGCTTTGGGGCTCCCATTCGGCCAGCATGCGACGATTTTTCTGTTTCATGACTGCAAAAGTACAAAAATATATTTGTATAATTCGTGTAATTCGTAGTTTTTTTATAATTTTGCCGTCGATTATGATGTTAGAGTTACATAGTGTGACGATAGGACAGACCATCCGTGACTTTTCGATGACGTTGATGGATGGAAAGATAGCTTGGCTGACAGGTGATGCTGGTTGCGGTAAGACCACGCTGTTACGCGCTATTATTGGTCTGATTCCTATTGATAGTGGTCATATCAGCATTGATGGTGAACTGCTGACACCATTGTCGGCCCCATATTTTAGAAGGCAGATGGCTTATGTGCCCCAATATCTGTCTGTGCCTGACGGTTACAACGAGGATCCTACCGACTACGTTAAACTTGTGGAAAGAGCCGTGAATGCCGGTAAGCAGCTGCTGATTATCGATGAACCGCATGAAACACTCGACGAAGAACGGCGTAGGCAGGTTGACGCAATGCTGGCCGAAGCTCTTCAGCGTGGATGTACTATACTGGCTGTTGGTAATGGTATGAACGAAAATACAATCAGGCTATGATGACCCTTTATATTATAATCTTGGTGGCTGTATTGGCATGGCAAGGGTATTATGCCTGGCTGCGCGGCTCGAAGACCTATCGTCAGGACCGACAGCAGCATGACTCACTCAGAGAGTATCTTTTGGGGAATGGCGCTACAAAATGGCAGTCGCTTTGGCCGTTCTGGCGCCACACTCTGCAACGTGCTTTTCGTCCGATGCTGAAGAAATGGCAGCTGTGGCTGGTCTTACTGGTCTTAGGGGGCATTGTGGTATTGATTGGCTGACCATCTATCCTTGACTAGGGATAAAAAACGAAGATCATTTCAAAAAAAATTGGCAACTCTTATGGGCAGTTGCTATTTTTTTTGTAATTTTGCAGCCCATAAAGGTATTATACACACAAAAGGTAAAAACATTATGGGTGGCTTTTTTGGCACAATCTCCACAACAGACTGCGTAAACGACTTGTTTTACGGCACCGATTACAACTCTCATTTAGGAACAAAACGCGCTGGTTTGGTGACGTTCGATGAAGAAAGCGGCTTTCACCGTAGCATCCACTCACTTGAGCGCCAGTATTTCCGTTCGCGTTTCGAAGACGAGCTCGATCAGTTCAAGGGACACCAGGGTGTAGGTGTTATCAGCGATACCGACCCACAACCCATTATCGTTAACTCCCACTTAGGACGTTATGCGGTAGTTACGGTGGCCAAAATCAATAACCTTAGAGAGATAGCTGAAGAATTGTTGTCGGCACGCATGCATTTTAGTGAGATGTCTGCCAATAATATCAACCAGACCGAGTTGGTTGCCCTGCTCATCAATATGGGAAACTCGTTTGTGGAGGGCATCAATAAGGTATATCAGAAGATTGATGGATCGTGCTCGATGCTTATTCTGACAGAAGATGGCATCATCGCTGCACGCGATTTCCTGGGACGCACGCCAATTGTTATTGGACAGAAAGAATCGCACCAATTGTCACCCATCGGTACTGATTATTGTGTAAAAGCTTATGCCGTATCAAGCGAGACGACCAGTTTCCCCAACCTTGACTATAAAGTGTTGCGCGATGTTGGTCCTGGCGAAATAATACGTCTTCGCGCATCAGGCATTGAGGTGTTGCAGAAACCGCTGACACGCTGCCAGATTTGCTCTTTCCTATGGGTATATTACGGTTTCCCCGCCAGCGACTATCAGGGCATCAATACAGAATATGTTCGCGAGAAGAATGGCCGTCTGTTGGGTGAGAAAGATGAAACCGAGGCTGATTTGGTGTGTGGTATCCCTGATTCAGGTGTCGGTATGGCACTGGGCTACTCGGAAGGCAAGAAGATACCCTATAAGCGTGCAGTCTTGAAATATACACCTACATGGCCGCGCTCGTTCACTCCTGGCAATCAGAACCGTCGTGATCTGGTGGCTAAGATGAAACTGATTCCCAATCCGGCTTTGCTGAAAGACCAGCGCATCGTGTTCTGCGACGATAGTATCGTGCGCGGTACCCAATTACGCGATAATGTGCGTACCTTCTTCGAATATGGCGCCAAAGAGGTGCATGTGCGCATATCCTGTCCGCCACTGGTTTATGGCTGTCCGTTTATCGGATTCACCAGCAGTAAGAGTGATCTCGAACTCATCTCAAGACGCATTATACGTGATTTTGAGGGCGATGATAAGAAGAATCTGGCAGAATATTCTAAAACAGGTACGCCTGCCTATGAGCGCATGGTCAAGGAAATTGCCCGTCGACTGGGTCTGACCTCTTTGAAATTCGCTACTCTTGAAGATCTCATAGAGTCGATAGGACTCCCCAAAGACCAGGTTTGTACGCACTGCTTCGATGGTTCAAGCTATTGCCATGAGAAGGATAATGAGAAGTGGTTTACATAAAATGTAAGAATTTGAAAATTAAAAAATGTAAAAATAGTAAGGCGGATTCTTGTAGTTCGCTTTTTTTTTTGTAACTTTGCAAACACAAAATAATACGTAGAAGCGTGAAAATCAAGCAAGTGCTGAACGCCCTTGAACAATTCGCGCCTCTGCCCTTACAGGAAAGTTGGGATAATGCTGGCCTGCAATTGGGACTGACAGAGGTGGAAGTTTCAGGGGCATTATTGTGTCTGGACGTCAACGAAGCCATCGTTGATGAGGCTATCCGTCGTGACTGTAACCTCATTATCAGCCACCATCCGTTGTTGTTTCATGGATTGAAGCAAATCAGCGATGGCGACTATGTGCAGCGTGTGGTTATCCGCACCCTGAAGCACGACATCGCTATCATCTCGATGCATACCAATATGGATAATGCGAAAGATGGTGTTAACTGGAAAATCGCAGAGAAACTCGGTTTGCATAACTGCAGTTTCTTTGCCCAGAAAAACGTTGGTGACCATGAAGGAGGTAGTGGTGTTGTAGGACTAATGCCTTTGCCAATGGCAGCCCATGATTTCATCCAGTTGCTGAAGGAGCGCTTTCAGGTAGCTTGCGTTCAGTGTAACGAGTTGCTGACACGTCCAATCAGCAAGGTGGCTATCTGTGGCGGTGCTGGTGATTTTCTGCTTAATGATGCTTTAAGCCTTGGTGCAGATGCATTTATCACGGGCGAGATGCACTATCATCAGTATTTTGGCTATGAGCAACGCATTCAAATATGCGTGATTGGCCACTATCAGAGTGAACAGTATACTGCTGAGGTATTTCGCGATATCATCCAGCGCGAATGTCCTGATGTCAAGGTTTGTATTGCAGAGACAAATACGAATCCTATTATTTATGTATAATTGAAATTCAAAATAATAATCAACAAGTAAAATTATGGCAAAGAAAGATCCTACAGACCTGTCAGTAGAGGAGCGCCTGAAAACGCTCTATCAGTTGCAGACTACGCTCTCAAGCATTGATGAGAAGCGTGCACTTAGAGGTGAGCTGCCTCTGGAAGTAGAAGACCTGGAAGATGAAATCGAAGGTCTTACCACACGTGTTGAGAAAATCCAGGCCGACATTGACGAGTATCAGCGTGCTGTGTCTCAGAAGAAAGGTGAAATCGAGACCGCTAAGGCCAGCGTGGAGCGCTATAAGGCACAGCTGAACGATGTGAAGAACAATCGTGAGTACGATACCCTCTCTAAGGAAATAGAGTTCCAATCACTCGAAATCGAGCTCTGCAACAAGAAAATCAAAGAAGCCAACTTCAAGATTGAAGAGAAAAAGGCTGAACTTGAGCAGAACCAGACGCTTATAGATGATCGTCGCCAGGCCCTTGAAATGAAGAAGACTGAGCTTGACGAAATCATGGAAGAAACACGTGCTGAAGAGGAGAAACTCCGCCTGAAGGTGAAGGAACTCGAGGTGAAGATTGAGCCCCGTTTGTTGACCTCATTCAAACGTATTCGTAAGAATGCCCGCAATGGTCTGGGTATCGTTTACGTACAGCGTGATGCCTGTGGCGGTTGCTTCAATAAGATTCCACCCCAGCGCCAGCTCGATATCAAGATGCATAAGAAGGTGATAGTATGTGAATACTGCGGTCGTATCCTCATCGATCCTGAACTGGCTGGTGTCAAGATTGCACCGACAGGCGTTGAAGAGAAGAAGACACGTAAGCGCTCTATCCGCAAGACTATCAAGAAGGCAGAGGATACTGTTGATATCCCTGAGGAAGAGGCTTAAAGCTTATCGTAGTCAGGAATCTCCTGCAGGAAGTGAAACGTTTGTGCTTCGTAGTCCATACGACAACAGTAGTGCTGTAGCCCGTTGCTAACAACGAGATAGTCTACGTGGAGTAGGAGATTATAAGCAGAAATCTGATGAAACACCCGCTGTGTCAACGACACGGTGGGTGCTTTGTATTCTATAATCATCAACGGACTGCCCTCCTTATTATATACGATAGAGTCGCAGCGTAACTTCTTTTCGCCACATGCTAATGCCACCTCGTTGCCGACAAGCCCCTTGGGATAGCCTTTGCCTTCAACAAGCCAGTGGACAAAGTGCTGGCGCACCCATTCTTCGGGAGTCAGCGCGACATACCGTTTGCGCAGGAAATCGAAAATCTCAGGCTTTTCTTTTGTGCCTCGCACTTTAACGTCAAATGGGGGAAGATGAAGTTCATTCATGTTGCAAAGGTACTATTTTTTTTATTCTTTTATTCTTTTATTCCTTTATTTTTTCGTAATTTTGCAGCATGGCTCAAGCAACAGCGACTTTTGAAAGCATCATGAGCGAGCTGAAAACTCGCCAATTTCGCCCTCTGTATTATCTGATGGGCGATGAGTCGTATTATATCGATAAGATTAGTGATTGGATTGCTGACAATGTGCTACAGCCAGAGGAACGTGATTTCAACCAAACTATTTTGTTTGGCTCTGATGTGAATGCTGCACAGATTGTGGATGCAGCAAAGCGCTATCCCATGATGGCAGAACGACAGGTCGTCATTGTGAAAGAGGCCCAGCTTATCAAGAATACGGAGGCTTTGGAGAAGTATTTTAAGTCGCCAATGCCATCTACGGTGCTTGTAATGTGCCATAAAAACGGATCGGTAGATGGGCGTAAACAAGGCTATGTGAAGGCCATCAGAGAGGCTGGCGTGCTCTTTGAGAGCAAAAAATTGAAGGAAAAAGAGCTGCCAGGCTTTATTCAGAGCTATTTGAAAGCCCGTGAAGCGAGTATAGACGCTAAATCTACACAGATGATAGCTGATGCTATCGGAACGGATTTGAGCCGTTTGACGGGTGAGATGGATAAACTGTTGCTCGCTTTGCCAGAAAATAATAGGAGAGTGACTCCAGAAGTGGTAGAGGAGCAAATCGGAGTGAGCAAAGACTATAATCCCTTCGAGTTGCGCGATGCTATTGTTAACCGAAATATCCTGAAAGCAAACCAGATAATCAAATACTTTGACGAAAATCCAAAGGCTGGGGGACTCTACGCACTTCTCCCATTGGTCTTTAATTACTTCCAAAACCTGATGGTGGCTTATTATTGCCCCCAAAAAAACAATCCGGATGCTTTGGCTCAATGGTTGGATATGAAAAATTCCTGGTATGTCAAAGACTACCTGACGGGTATGCAAAATTACACCGGAATGAAAGTGATGCAAATCATATCCAAAATAAGAGAAATTGATGCCAAAAGTAAGGGTTTGGATAACCCAAATACACCCTCTGGAGAGCTCATGAGGGAGTTAATTTTCTTTATATTTCATTGATTTTACCCATCATTTTTTCTAGAATCTTTTTTTTCTCGTACATAAATTTTTGGGCTTAAAGCTCTATCTACACTGGCGTTTCGCCCAAAAATAACGCCTCATATTTCGCGTATTTTCGTTTGATTGACCATTCGTTCAGAGATTCGCTGAAAATCCGAAAAAAGGGTCTTCTTGCTCACCTCAAATTTGGGTTTAAGTAATTTTAGCATTCTATTTACTGAATTCGAGAGTCTAAATGTTTTAGAATATTTAATCAACTTTGTAATTTGCACCCTTAAATTCAGATAATTATAGCGGCATCAAATACAATAAATTTGTGTTTATAAACACAAAATCTACGCATTAGAATTAAATATTGATAGAAATACAAGACGTTTTATTTATATATAAGTAGCTAAAAACCAAATATTTATATTGTTTCGTTTATTCTTATATATAAAATTATGGCACCATGATAGTACTCATACCTGCATAATATGTCTGTATTGAACGATTTGTGTGTAAGTAGCTTATTTATACCCAATTATTTACGTCAATTTATTGTTTGTTTTACTTTAGGTAGCTTTTTGGCTAAATATTTAGCTTTGAATATCTAAAGCCTGAGATGTGTTATTTCTTCTTTTACATTTTAGAGTATTAAATCATAAATCAAAACTTTAAAGAATAAAATTTCTTTTAGATTTCTTGCACATGTCAGAAAAATGCTTTACCTTTGTAAAATCTAACAAAATCGGCATTTTTGCCCCTATTTTACGCTATGCAAATAAAAGATCGCATCAAACTCATCATGGAAGACCAGCATATGAGTCAACAGGTATTTGCTGATTTCCTTCAGCAATCCCCTGCTACCCTCTCTAGCATTTTTAATGGTCGTACTCGTCCGACACTAAATATCGTCGAATCTATCAAAACGAAAATTCCTGACATCAATACTGAGTGGCTACTCTGGGGTACTGGAGAGATGTATAATTCCCACCCTGCTACCCAAGAAATGGACTCTGATGGACTTGCTGGAGAATCTCAAGAATCGATGATCAATTTTGATCAACCCAATCTTTTTTCTACTCCAATGAATGGGTCACATGCTGCTTTTCCACAAGGTGTAAAAAGTACACGCCCTGAGATCGTTCGCGAAGAAATGAAAATAGTTGACAAAGAGCTGCGTAAGGTCACTGAAATTCGTGTTTATTATGATGATCAGACCTACGAGACCTTTGTACCTGCCAAGAAATAGATTTTCCTTTTTTAAACTTTATACTAATGAAAATGAGGGCGTCATCACTATGGATGCGCCCTCATTTATGATTCTGTATGTATGAATCTTCTTAGAGAATGGTCTTCACGGCCTCGAGCATACCCTTTTCTTGGATGATATCGAGGAACAGCTTGACCATATTGTTCAAACCTGCAATCTTGTTCAGGTTTTCACCCCAAATAAATTCAGCTCCAAGAACGCCGTCAGCCACCTTCTGGGTATCTCCAGTTGCCCACAATTCTTTCAGCAGATCCATAATCTTCTGATCGTCGTTGGGAATGATCTCTACGCCGTCAGCACGCTTGCCACCCTTGTAGTAAGTGATGATGGCAGCCAGACCAAAGACGAGACCCTTAGGCAGCTCTCCCTTGCGCTCCAAATAAGTCTTCACGCCGGGCAGGTCGCGAGCCTGGAATTTGGGGAATGAGTTGAGCATGATGCTCGTTACCTGATGGTCTACAAACGGGTTGTCGAAGCGCTCCAGCACGTCGCCGGCAAACTTCTCCAGTTCATCCATAGGCAGGTCGAGCGTCTGCATCAGCTCTTCGAACTGTACCTTGTGCATATACTTCGAGATAACCTCGTGGTTTCAGGCGTCGCGAACAATGTTCACACCTCTCAGGAACGCAACGGGACTCAATACTGTGTGCGGGCCGTTCAG
>JAEEGL014496923.1_pt1 | contig 30564 bp, 21 predicted proteins | sample 9134231 | NCBI WGS metagenome assembly JAEEGL01 (sample SAMN16246548, study PRJNA631951) | gut metagenome | biome: gut microbiome; feature: rumen; material: fiber-attached | host: Bos | place: Iran: Karaj | collected 2018-10 | reverse complement strand
CGAAGCGGCCCTGGGCGAGGGTGAGTTGATCGAGCGCGGATTTGAGCTGGATGCGCTGGACTTTGACGACTTCGCCACACAGCAGAGCGGCGAGATAGGCCTGTGCAACGCCAAACAACAGCTGCTGACGACCGTCTGCAATGCCGAGTTCGGTCAGCGTTTTGGCTTCGTCGAGCATCTTGAGCTGGAACCAGCTGGCGACATTGATGAGGGAAACACCTGCGGTGAGTTCAAACGACACCGAGTCGGGCGCGGCCATTTTCATTTTGCCGCCGCTTCCGGATGAATCGCTTTGATTTGCGGTCGCAGTCGGATCGATGTGCAGTGCCTGATAAATGGGGAGAAGCGCATTGGTGATTGAACTGGCGATACCGCCGGTCATGGCGCTCATATCCATCGATGGGACTTTGCCCAAATGCGCATAGGTGAGCGATGCCGATACATTGGGCAGAAATATGGCCCATGCCTGTTTGAGCTGTGCCTGGGCTGTTTCAATGCGGATGCGGGCTTTTTCCAAATCGATATTGCCCTTGTCGGCCTGAAGCAGTGCTTCGCGCAGCGTCATGGGCTGGCCGGGACGGATTTCGTTGAGTTCCGAAATCTGTTCGACTTTTTCGTTCAGAAATTCTTCACCGGGAAGTCCCTGCATTTTGGTGATGTCCGGTGCGCCTTTTGGGGGCGTGGGGATGGCATCGTTATCGTGCGTGCTCTCAAGCACTGCGCGTGCTGCCTGCGCAGTTTCCTTCGACTTTTTGGTCGTTTTTTTGTTTGCTGCCGTCTCTTCGATAATGATTTTTCGCGAGATTTCTTCGTTTAACAGCGAGGGATCATAGACGGTGTCTTCGGCATTGATCGTATCGCGAAACGTCGGCTGCAATGGGGCTGCGGGCTGCGCAGCATTATCATTCTGCGCGGGGACCTGCGCATCACCGTCCTGCGGCTGAGCCGGCTGCGGCGTCGCATCCTGTGCAAATGCACCCGAAGAAGCGATCAACGCACTCAAAACCGATGATGTAAACAAATAACGAAATGGATGTTTCATATTGAATCACTCCAGGGCTGTGAGCCCATTCAAGCGTATTAGTCTTTTCTCGAAACGGCAGGCTGCATGGTGCTGGAACGGATGGCCGAAAGATTGGATTTCTGTTCGTCTTCGTATTCCTGGACTTCGTAATGCGACGGCGAGAAGAATGTGTACATCACGGGAACAAAGAAGAGCGTGAGCAGTGTGGCGACCGAAAGACCACCGATAACAGCGGTGCCCATGCCGGCCCAGGTCTCGGAACCTTCGCCGATTTTGAGGGCGAGCGGAATCATCGAAAGAATCGTGGTAAGAGCGGTCATCATAACGGGACGCATACGCGTTCTTGCTGCCGAAATGATTGCGCGTTCTTTGCTCATGCCGTGCTCGCGGTTCTGGTTCGCGGCATCGACCATCACGATACCGTTGTTCACGACGATACCCACAAGCATGATGAGGCCTATCAATCCTGCGATATCCAGCGTTCGTCTGGTGATGAGGTAAATCGCTGCAACACCGATGACGGCAAGCGGCACGGTGAGCAATACGATAAACGGCTCACGGTAACTCTCAAACTGAGCGGCCATTACCATATAAACCAGCACAATCGCGACGACGAGTGCGACGCCCAGGTATTTGATGGAATCCATAAAGTTCTCGGCTGTACCGGCGATGTTGTAATACCACTCAACGCCGTTTTTCTGATCTTCTTTCATCAGCTCGTCGAGGATGCCGCGCATTTCGTCGATGGTTTTCTTCAAGTCTTTTGTTTCTTCAAGCCCGGTTTGGGGATTGATATAGCTGGATGCAAGCGTGAGGCTCACTTTCTGATAACGTTCCTGATTCTTGCGGTCGATTTGGGTTGGCGCAAGATCTTCATAGACTTTTGCAACGGTCGAAAGCGGAACAATATCACCGGAATTCGTCTGGATTGGCATGTTCTCGACTTCGTGGACATCGTTACGGAAGGATCGGTCATAACGCACGACGATATCGTATTCGTCGCCCGATTCGAGGTATTTGCTGGCCGTGAGGCCGCGGAAGAAGATGGTCACCAGCGTACCGACGGTGCTGGCCGAAAGCCCGAGTTCGGACATCTTCTGGCGGTCGAAATTGATCTTGATCTGGGGTTTCTGCTCCTCGATCGAGAGCTTGACTTCGGCAATGTCGGGGCGATTCATGGCGATTCGCTTGATCTTGTTGGTGATCTGGCGCGTCGATTCGATATCATCGCGGTAAACTTCGATATCGATATCACCGCCGCTGCCGCCGGGGCCGCCTCGTCCCGCAACCTGATAGGTGATGCCCGGAATATCTTTCAGCGACTGACGTACCTGGTCCATGATCTGTGATGTCGAGCGATCGCGGAATTTGGGCTTGACCATACGCACGCGGATTGTACCGGAATTGGCACCGCTGGACATGATGGCGCTAAAGCCCGAATCTGATGTACCTGCATCAATGTTGATGGATTTGCGCTCTTCGGCGGGAATGATTTCTTTGACTTTTTCAACGATATCATTGGCGACCAGATATGTGGAACGTGCATCGGTGCCCATTTCGGTCGTGAATTTAATGCTCATAAACGAGTCGTCGTTTTCCGGCATAAACTCCATCGGGATGAACTTGAATCCAAAAAGGGATGCGGCAAACAGACCGATAACGCCAAGCAGAACCAGCCATCTGGCTTTCACAAATCCGGTGAGCATATTCTCATACCAGGCGCGCATGCGGTTGGTAAAACTGGACTGTTCTTCTTCCGAAAGCTCTGCAAGATCGTCGACTTCATTGCCCGAATTGGCCTTGACAACCTTGTCGAATCTTGGGCTCTTGAGCAAATAGTAGGCGAGCATGGGGATGAAGGTAATGGCGACAACGAGCGAAACGACGAGCGCACCGCAGATAACAAGCGACATGTCGCGGAACATCATGCCGGCGATACCGGGAACGAACAGAATCGGGAAAAATACGGCGATGGTGGTGAGTGAAGAGGCCGAGATGGCCATCATCACTTCTTTGGTGCCTTTGACGGCTGCCTGGAATGCCGTATCACCTTCTTCACGATGGCGGAAGATGTTCTCGAGCACGACGATGGCGTTATCGACCAACATACCAACGGCCAGCGACAAACCTGCCATTGAGATGACGTTGAGGGTCATGCCCATCGATGACATAAAGCCAAAGGTTGCCATCAAAGAGGTTGGAATTGCTGTCGCGACGATGAGCGAAGTCGTGATGCTTCGGAAGAAAGCGAGCAAAACGAAGAAAACGATGATGATAGCCAGCAAACATGTATCTTTGAGGTTGTTGACCGAGGTCGAGATGAATTCGGACTGATCCATCACGAGGCTCCATTTGAGCCCCTCGCGTTCGACGATTCCGGGCAGGACTTTGAGCACGCCCTGGGCTGCATCGACGGTATTGGCGCCCGATTGTTTGCTCACCATCATAAAGACGCTGGCTTTGCCATTTACCTCGGTAAAGCGGCGGGTTTCTTCGATGGTATCTTCGATATCGGCGACATCTTTAAGGCGGATGGGGATAACCGAGCCACTGTCGCTCATGCCGGCGCTGACGAGGGCTTCGCCGATCTCGTCGACGCTGCGGAATTTACCGCTGGTCTGAATGCTGAGCTCACGGCCGGATGCTTCGATATAACCACCGACACCCTGTGTATTCTCGGCCTTGATAACGCCGTAGATCGTCGTCGGAGAAATGCGGTAGGCCTCCAGTTTTTGCGGGTTCAAACGAACGTGAATTTCGCGCAGCTCGCCACCGGCAACCTCGGCTGACGCGATACCATCTACGCGCTCAAGCAAAGGCTGGATGCGGTCTTCGGCGATTTTTCGGATCTCGGCCGTTGGCAAATCGCCCATCAAATTGAACATGACGATGGGCTGCATCGACGGATCCATCGCGATGACCATCGGCCTGTCGACATCGTCGGGCAACGCGCTAATCACGAGATCAAGCTTGTTTCGGGTATCGATTTCGGCCTGGTTCATGTTGTAACCCCAGTCGAATTCCAGAATGACCAGACTGACATTCTCTTTGGAATTCGACATGACGTTTTTGACGCCGGTTACAGATACCGCAGTCTCTTCAATCGGGCGCGTCACCAGTGTTTCAATATCTGCAGGACTGGCTCCGACATAAGACGACATGACGATGATGTAAGGGATATCCATATCCGGATACAAGTCGAGCTGCAGGCGCGAAAATGAAAATATACCGAACAGGATGACAACGGTATAAAGCATCGTCATCGTGACACGGTTTTTAACGGAATACCCTGGTATACTCATATTAACCCCATATGTTGAACGGTAAAGGATTTCTCATCCCTGAGAAACCTGCTGCAACTGCAGAATCAGGCAGCATCACCCATTCAAAAAAAAGCGCGCATCGACCGCTGTTTCCAGACGTCTGCGCGCCTTATCATTAAATCAGGAAGAGATTAGGTGCCCTCGACAGATGGTGCAGCGGCTTTGGCAGCTGGCGCTTTTTTGGATTTGGCGGCCGGTGCAGCGGCTTCAACCGCTGGAGCTGCATCGGCTGCGGGCGCAGCGTCTGCTGCAGGGGCTGCTTCTGCGGGCGCAGCGGCTGCGGGCGCAGCTTCTGCCGGATTTGCAGGTTCTGCAGAACCATCCAGCAGTTTTGCGGATTCGGCACCTTTTGAAAGATCTTCATAAGCTGAATCGTTAACCAAAGCGACTGCATTGTTGGCATTTGTATTGCCGTCGTTGGTCATATCGCGGACTTTGTCGCCATCGCGCAGTGAATGCTGGCCGCGAACGACGAGTTTGTCGCCCGGGTTCAGACCTTCATAAACCTGAACAATGTCGCCGTTTTGCTCACCAACTCTCACGATGCGGCTTTCAACCGTCGAATCCGGTTTCATCACAAAAACACGGCGAAGCGTTTCACCCGCAACCTGCTGCACGAGCAGTTCCGGTTCGAGAATCAGGGCAATCGGCGGTACGACGATCGCATCGGTCGTCGTCTTCAGGCTGACCTCTGCCCGCGTATACATACCAGGCTTGAATTTGTACTGCCCGGTCGTTTCGTTTTTCACATTCGTGAATTCTGCTTCTACCGTATTGGTGCGCGAGGTCGTATTCACATAGGGCATGATGCGCGTGATCTTGGCGACAATGACCTCACCGGGATATGCATCAAACCGCAGGCGGACGTCCTGACCCAGCTGCAGATAGCTCGTGTCTTCTTCGTTGACGTTAATCGTTACCTTGAGCGTCGTCAGATCGAGCAATACGCAAAGCGGCATTGCAGATGAAGCAATATCGCCGACTTCCGAATTCTTCTGGCTCACAACACCCGAAATCGGGGCCACGACTTTTGCATAGTCCAAACCCATGCGCGACTGCTGGATGCTCGCCTGAATCTGTTCGCGGGTTGCCTTGAGCGTCGTCACACCGTCCATCGCCTGATCGTAATTCTGACGGCTAACGATGTTCGATTCATACATGCTCTTGACTCGTGCAGATTCACGCTCGGCTGCCTTGAGCTGTGCATCGACACTGCGCAGCTGCGCATTCAATGCATCGACGCCCTTTTTGCCAACATCGTTGCGGATCTCTGCGATAACCTCGCCTTCCTGAACAAAATCGCCGTTCTCCCACGGATATTTCAGAATGCGTTCAGAGGCCAGCGGAATCACTTTAACTGATTTCGATGCCGAAACATTGCCGACGTATGCTCTTACCCGCGTAAAACTCTGCGTCTTTACGGTATAAGTATTTACCGCTGTATCTTCGGCACTGTCGCTCATCGCGCCGGAATCTTCCTGCTTATTCTTGTCACAGCCTGTGAGCAGCAGGGCGATGAACAGACTTAAAAGGATATGTAAAGATTTTCTCATTTTTCCAAATCTCCTTGGTTATCCAAACCCCCACTTTGAATTTATTCCAATTCTTTGGATAATGCAAGTGAATGTGCCACATGTGTTCATGTGTGGGTGTGATCGTCAACACCCGCATGACATCCATAACAGCAATCCACTATTGATTTCTATTCCACCAAATCCAATAAAAATGAAGATCCCGGAGCAATGCGGCAGATAGCGCTGCAATGCACCGGGAATCTGTTGTTAAGACGCGGTAAATGCCCGGGGGCGATTATTTCTGTGAGGCCTGCTGTGGCCTTCCAAACAGGCAAACCTGGTTTCGACCTGCGCGTTTGGCTTCGTAAAGCGCCTGATCGGCTCTGTTAAACAATTCTTCGAAATTTTCGTCTGACGAGACGATGCTCACGCCCGCGCTCACTGTAATTTTGCCCGGTTCGAAGTCGTCGAAAGCTGTTTTTTCAACGATTGAGCGCAGTTTTTCGGCGGCAGCAAAAGCGCCGTTTCCAGTCGACTCGCCAGTGAGTAGCACGACGAATTCTTCGCCGCCGTATCTGGCAATCATGTCTTCTTCGCGCGTGTTGGATTTGAGCAGCTGTGCGAACTGCCGCAGCACGCGGTCGCCGCATTCATGGCCATAGACGTCGTTGCACTGCTTGAAAAGATCGATATCAAACACGATCATCGCCAGTGACCGCATCAGGCGCTTGGAGCGAATGAACTCGTCGTGCAGATATTTTTCGTAATAACGGCGGTTAAAGACGCCGGTGAGACCGTCGACCTGCGCCATTTCCTTGAGCCGTCGATAGAGCAGGGCACGCTCGAGGGCGATGGATGCGAGATTGGCCACGGCGCTGAGACCGCGCATCTCGTCGCCATGGATCACGCGCAGATTGTAGAGATTGTCGGTGAGAATCAGCCCAAAGACCTCGTCGTTCAAAAAGATCGGCGTGCAGGCAAAATTCTTGAAAATCACCGCATCATCCGCAGCCGGATCGTCGTAGTAGGCCTCTTTGCCATTCACAAAGTAGGGTTGTTTGGTGGCGACGCAGTGCGACAGCACTTCCGAAAGTGTAAAGCTCGGCTGGTCGAGGGATGACATCGGTGCGGCATCGTCGAGTTTGAGAGAGAATCCCGACAGTCTTGTCGACAGATACTGCGGTTCACCGGCGCTTACATTATAGCGGTCGAAGAGGTTTTCGAGGTTGAGACGTTCGGCCTTGATGCTTTCCCAGATGCGGTGGGCTTCTTCGCCATTGGCGGGACCTGCGCTGCGCGTCACGCGAAGCTCGTTGCGGCGATCCCAGGCCAGAAACAGCACGGCCCTGTTAAAATTCAGGCCATCGCCGTGGGTGATTCCCGACAGAATGATGTACAGAATCTGGTCAAGCTCGACCGTTTTCAGCATCGCGCGCGTGACGGTGAGCTGGAACGTCATTTCCTTGAGCAGACTCGATGAGTCGGCAGTATCCTTCGACAGGCTGTTGAGGGTGGTATCCAAAATCAGACTCCGGTGTTGTGAATGAACAGAACAGTCACGATTGGAACATTACATTACATTTTCTTTGTCAGAACTGCCTTGATGCGTTCGAAAAACGATTTTGGCTTCTCGGCTTCCTGCTTTGAGCGCTGCTGCCGGTCTTCGATGAGCTTGATGCCGCGTTTGGCCTGCAGGTTGTCGGGGTTCATTTTGGCTGCCTTTTTGTACCAGTCGATGGCTTTGTCGCTGTTGCCCTCGAGATTCTCGATGTCGCCCAGATAAACGCGCAGATAATCGGCTTTTGGCATCTGCTCAAGCGTTTCGGTGAGTTTTTGCCGGCATTCTTCGACCCGGGTCTGGTTCCGTTTGTTGTCGGCTCCAATTTCGAGCATCATGTATCGCGCGTATGCAAGGCGCGCCGCAGCTTCGACCGATTTGGGATCGAGCTGGATGGTCTTTTCGAGTTTCTGCGCTGCAATGTTAAAATCGCCGCGTTCCATCAAAGAACGAGCCTGTGAGAGCGACTGTTCGGCTTCGAAAACATCGGCAATATCAATGCCGCGGGCCGATGTGTCGCCGCTGAGCTCTGCCATGTAATCGGCGCGTTTGTCGGGCTTCGAAAGCGTCTCGTATGCCTGTCGAATCGTCATGTTGACGTTGTCGATCGCCGCTCTGGCGCTTGGTTCCGTCACATGCATAAAATAATCTGCGCCATACAGCTTGAGCAGATCGAAATAAGCGCTTCGGATATCGGCTTCGCTGGAACTCTGGGTCACGCCCAGCACTTCGAAATAGTTCCTGCCCTCGATTTCGCGGTTAAACTTTAATAATGCCTGTAGTTTGTCGTTCGTATCCATAATCCTCATCCATAAAACGCGCCGCCGTTGAGTTTACCATATTTTATGGCCGGTTGCGTCAATTTTTTTGCGAGAACTGTTCGTCGGGTTTGCGTGTGCCGGGGGAAGTGTCCCCCGCGCCGCTATTGCCGCTGCCGCGTCAATACGCGTCTCCCCCTCTGGCGCCGCTTGCGCGGCGCGTGGATTTGGGCGCACCAATAAGCGTTGGCGAGGTGTATCGGGATGCAGTCCCGATAGCCGAGCCCCGGCATGCGTATCGGGACGCAGTCCCGATAGCATGCCCCCACAATAATCCCCGATCTTTGCCGCATGCCGCGTTTCGTGATACAGCCGGATTCGTGTTTTTCGCGCTTCGTGCAGGGTATGGAGATGACGCATTCTTTCGAAGGAACAACGCTGGCTTTACAGCATTATTACGATATTTTCGCCATTTCGCGGCGGTTGCCGCTGCTCACGGTTTATCAGGCGCGCGAGCAGCCTTTCGGGCGGCAGATGGCCGTCTGGATGGCGGCTTATGGCGATGATATTCAGGTCTCGGAAAAGACGCACCGGCAGCTCGACGATATTCTCATGCAGAACCGGGCCGTGACGAATCCGCATGTGCTGCGCGTGCTCGATTATGGCACCAGCGAGGGGCACAGTTTTGTCGTCACAGACGCGCTTGATGCGGGCACGGTGACGCTGCGCGACTATCTGCGCGGGCACGGGCCGCTTGAAAACTGGCAGGTGCTGCGCCTTATCGAACAGCTTACGACCATCATCGGCGACGCACACCGCGTCGGTTTTCACGATTTGTGCCTCACCAGCGATATCATTTATATCCGCGATGAGAAACGGTTTGATGTGGTCACCGGGCCGCTGGGCATCGGGCTGCACCGCAGTGATATCCTCAAGATTCAGAACAAATCGATTTCGACAGACCTGATGCGCCACATTCCGCCCTGGGAATATGCGCGGACCAACGATTTATCCCTGCAATCTGCTGCGATTCCGGCCGATTCGGCGGCGGACAGTGCAGATGCGCAGGCCGATGGGGCTGATGCGCCAAAAGCGTCAAACGACGATGATTCAAAAGACGGCAGCAATTCTGAGCATAACGACGACAGCATTCAGGATTTGAGCAATGATGTTTCGGCTGTTGTGCCGTCCGATTCCGTTTCGGTCACTATGACGCCCGCCGGTTTATGCCCCGATGTCTACAATCTTGCAGCTGTGACCTACGAGGCACTCAGCGCGCAGCATCCCTGTTATAATGAGGATCTGAGCGATGCCGTGCTCACGCTCACGCAGGGAAACATCGTCGAGCTCGACAATCTCATCGAAATTTCGACGGATTTGAACGCTGTGGTGATGAATGCGCTCAAATCGCCGGCCGAGAACAGCGAAATCCAGTTTCTGCGGGCATTTGGCGAGCATTGTTCCGAAGAAGACAGAAACAAGGCGCGCCAGGCCGAAAAGACTTACGACGAACCGCCGGTCTCTCAAAAAGCTGCTCGCCGGAAACGGCGCACGGGGGCAAAAATTCAGCATCCGCTGCGCTGGCTGGCGGTTTTGCTGCTGCTGTTTATGGCCGGCACTGCATTCGTGACGTGGAAAATTGCCAGGGTTTACCGCCCCGTCGATTTGTTTGCGCTGCCCGAAATCGTTCCCGTTGCGCCCGATGGCGTCGATGTCGTCATCGCCGCGCGCAATGCCGTGCCCGATATTCACATTTATCTCACGTCGATGGCCGACGGATCGCTCATCTTGCTCGGCGATTTGCCTTATATTCACCGAAAACAGGCCGTCGGTACAAAGCTCAATTTCGTCGTCACCGACGATCACGGCCACACCATGCAGCTTCCGGTAAATGTGAACGGTAAGAATGGCATGATGATGGTGCCGGTCGATCTGAACTGGTAAAATGCTGCTCATCATTTTTCTGCTAGCCAGCATCGTCTTTGGCGTCGAGATCGGGCTGCGAATCGGCGCGATTCGCGCCGGAAAGCCGTCTCCAAGACGTGACCATATAAAGCACAGAATCAGGCATTGTCTGGGGCAGGCGCTGTTTCAGGGGCGCATCCGCGAACGGTGGTGGGGATATGCCCACACCGTTATTTTCTATGCTTTTTTTGTTTTTTTGCTCGAATCGATCGAGCTGATGGCGGGCAGTGTCTGGCAGGGATTTCATATCGGAATCGTGTGCGGAAAGCAGCTGGCGGGTATCATTTATATCATCCAGAGCTATTTTGCGTCGATGACGCTTGCGGCCGTATGTGTATTATCGGTTCGCCGCATTCTGCGCCGTGGTTCGCTGCGATCGACAGCCGATGCCTGGCTCATTTTGTCGCTGATTGGTCTTTTGATGCTGAGTCACTTTGGGGTGATGAGCGGGCATCTGGCCAAAGGGATTTGCGCAGACTGGGTAAGCCGCTGGCTGCCGCTGTCGCATCTGATTTCGCAGTCTGACGGTATTGCGTCTCTTTCGGTGGTTTGCGGCTATATCCATATCATCTGCGTTTCGCTGTTTCTGGTATGGATTCCGCGGGGCAAACACCTGCATATTCTCATGGCATTCCCTGGGTTGATTGGTCAATACCGCATGTATGGTGATGACGGGCAGCCCGTGACTGGACCCGAAACGCCGGATATCGACAAGTACGTGGAATCGCTCGATCAATATATGGCACAGCCGCAGAACGACAGCCCGATGCCCGTGATCGGTGCAGCCCGGACCAGCGATACGACGCGCCGCATGCGGCTCGAAGCGTATGCATGTACACAGTGTCAGCGGTGTACCGATGTCTGCCCGATGGCGGCGGCAGGTTTAAAAAATTGCGCAGGTCCCATGCAGCAGATGATTCGTTTGCGTTCGCTGCTGGACAAACGAAGCGAATGCGATCTGTGTGATGCTGCCGATGGCGGGACAAAATCTGACGGTATTGTCGGGCAGAATGAACTGTGGTCCTGTACGCAGTGCGGCGCATGTGAACGTGCGTGTGCCGTTGGCGTTGGACATACGAGTCGAATCGTCGATCTCAGACGCGCATGCGTGTGCAGCGAGAATATGCCGCAGCAGCTCAACCGCGTGTTCGCTAATCTCGAACGCAGCGGCAATCCATGGGGATATCCCAAACACAGCGCTTTGATGTTCGATGGTTTGAACGAGGGGGATGCGCAATCTGCGAGCCGCGGCACGGTATTGATTTTTGCCGGATGTATGGCGCGATTTGATGCATCCGTACACCAGACGCTCGAAAAGACCATCCAAATGCTTCATCGGCATGGATTTGCAACCGTAATGCTGAAAGATGAGACCTGCTGCGGTGAATCGATGCGAAAAATGGGCAACGAGATGGGCTATATCGCATGCCGCGACAAGAATCTTTCGCAGATTTCAGAAATCGCCCACGATGTGATTGTGACGATATGTCCGCATTGTGCGCAGGTTTTGGCAAACGACTATGCAACCGCAGATCTGCGTCTGAATGTTCAGCATATCTGGGAATTTGCAGCAGAGCACGATATGGTGAATGCGCAGCAACAAAGCGAAAACGGTTCTGTAAAACGCGTGCTCCACATGCCGTGTTTGCTCGGAAAACGGCCGCAATCTCCCGAATCGATGGTTGCAATGGCCAAATCGATGGGCATATCGTGCAATGAGAATGTGATCAAAAGCCATTGCTGCGGCGCCGGCGGCGGCCAGTTCTTTATGGATTCGAACCATCATTCGAATCTTTTGGTAAAACAGCGAGTCGATGAATTGTTAAAAGATGGACCAGATGAAATCGTCACCGGTTGCCCATTCTGCGTGCAGATGCTGCGTGATGAAATCGCTCGCCGGACATCCGCAGATTCGCAGCGGTTGCCTGGAGTGGTGCATATCTCCGATTTGATGTGAAGATTGCGTTTATTGCCGGCGCTCTGCACCGTCTAACAGGATGTGCTTTTCAGGTAAGTATGTGCCGGAATGGGGATGGGGGCCCCATTTCGACCTTTGTAGGCCATTGCAGATTGTATGTATTTGGCAGAATCCAAACAATATTGTGGGTTCCAAGGGGCTCAGACCCTTGGCGGGGTCCGGGGCAGAGCCCCGGCTGAATGATTAATGAGAAATCAATCATCCTTATGATGATGTTTGGAATGATGGATTTCTGGAATGGCCAGGTCATCAAAGGCAATATCTTCATCGGATGGTGTGTCATCGAGGTCATCGAGAGTTTCTTCGTCTTCATCGATGAGAACTTCGGGGACGGCGACATCATCGAAATGGATGTGTATGTGTTTGGATTGCGGCATGGCGTCTCCTTGTTAGATGAAGTTGAGAAAGAGCGTGATGAACAGGCTGTTGATGAAATCTGCGAACATGCTGCCGGCGATGGGGACGATGAGGAATGCCTTGACGGAATCGCCGTAGCGCTCGGTGACGGCCTGCATATTAGCCATGGCGTTTGGCGTTGCGCCCATGCCGAATCCGCATGCGCCGGATGCCAGAACGGCGGCATCATAATCGCGGCCCATGATGCGGTAGATGGCGAAATAGGCGAACAAGAACATGAGCAGGGTTTGTGCGGCCAAAAGCACGACGAGGGGGATGGCCAGATCGGCCAGCTGCCAGAGTTTGAGGCCGATCATGGCGATGCCGAGAAACAGGCTGAGGCAGATGCCGCCGATGTCGTTAATTTCGCCCATGTGGATTTTGAATTTTCCCGATATTTCACCGATGTTGCGCATGGCTGCGGCAACGAGCATGGGGCCAATATAAATCGGAATGCTCATTCCGGTCTTGGCGAGCAGGGCGGAAACGAGGGTGCCGATACCCATCGCGATGATGAGCTGATATGCGGCCGGGGCATAGCCTCTGACGGATCGTTTGTGATGGACTTCGTCTTCGACGAGAATGACCTCGGCCTCGGATTCGTCTTTGGGTTTGAGGCTGTGTTTCTGGATGAGTCTGCGACCGACGGGGCCGCCCATCAGGGAACCGCCGATCAGACCAAAAGTTGCAGCGGCTGTGCACAGCGTCGTGCCGCTTTCGAGGCCCATTTTTTCGAGCAAAGGACCGAATGCGCCGGCAGTTCCGTGTCCGCCCGTCATGGCAATGGAACCTGTGCTCATGCCCACAAGCGGATTCACGTCAAGCAGGTTTGAGAGGCCCAATGATGTCAGGTTTTGCAATATGATTAAGCCGCAGACGCATCCAAGAAACAGGCACAGCGCCACACCGCCGCTTTTGAGCACTTTGAGATTGGCCTGAAATCCCACGGAGGTGAAAAACGCAACCATGCAGACGTTTTTGAGCGTCTCATCCAGCGCAAAATCGACCAGACCGGTAACGTGCAGAATGCAGGCAACCAGGGAAAACAGCAATCCACCAATCACCGGCGCAGGAATGCAGAACGTATGTAAAAAGCGAAATCGCTTTTTGAAAAAGGCACCGATATACAGGACGACGACAGCCAGTGCCGTCGTCAGAAACATATTCAATGATAAGGTAAGCATCGTTAATACAGTTAAGCAATATCGCTCCTGCGGGCTATAGGCGTTGACGTCTTCCGGGCATATTGGAACGATGTCATTCTTTGAAATATCACGTTAATTCGCATGTCATCAATACTCTGATCGTCCAAAGCATATTTAATTCACCATCATTAAAAATCTTCATCATCATAATAATACTCCGCAAAACTTTTGAAACATTGTTCGTCATTGCAATACTCACCTTTATTGCATTTCATTTTGCCACATGAACATGATTCCCAGATGCATCTTTGCCCAACATGAAAATCATTTCCAAAACATTCATACCCATCCTGCAGCGGCGCTCCATTGCATAAAACAGGAGATCTGGGAATAGACAAACATTCTTTATTCATACAGGATTCCGCATACTTGCATTGCGATTCACCGCAAGCACACCCATTCTGGTTCATACAAACCCATGTTTTGAGATGATCTTTTGCATCAATATTTGGTAATGAAGTCACATCAAGGCACTGATAGCCATCTGCCTTATCGGGGGCAGGAATTGGGGCATTATTTTTGCCATGGCAATATCGGTGACCACCTTCGCACAACAAACTGCTATAGTATTCAGTGCCGGGATTAAGATAAAATGCTCGTCCGGTTAGTCGATAATAACTGCCATTTTCGTCTTTTTTAATATCGTCTGTTTTGATGCCGTTTGGTAATTTTTCGCCTTCTTTAATATAAACTTTTTCTTCAAAAAATCTGCTGTGGGTTATGCCTTCATCGATATCGATATCGTGCCACCTGTCATTTTTAGCGTGTGCTTTACAATCGTCAGTTCTGCATTTGCCCTGGTCACAGATTTCGCCGATTCTGCATGATTCATTGCCACAGGTACAGGCTTGCTGATCACAAACAAACGAAGCCGCACCATTTGCCTGTGACATCCGCATCAGACCATCTGTGCGGTCGAGTACACATTCACCATAAATCGAAGTCGATTCAAGGGTTGTATCAAATCCGGCATCAATATGGAATTTCTCCATCTCTTTATGTGGTAAATCATACTGCTGCGGCGTTTTATCGCTAAGATAATGACCAAGCAGTGCATGACCAATGGTTGACCATTGCGGGAAATGTTTTCCATCTCTGGTGTGACATCCACCCGGTTTTGTACATATCAGAATACCGCCATTGTCATCTACCTCATAGGTCGCATCACCGGGCTCATAGTGAAAATACATCGTACAGAAGAATTCGTCGTGATTATTGGTTTCAATTGTGCCACATTTACAAACGCCGCCATCACAAACGCCATATTTCATACAGGCGCCATCGCCACATGGGCAGCTATCCTGCATGCAAATTGCGGCATTGCCTTTCAAGGCTTCAATTTCAAGTTCATACCGTTCATCTTCATCATCTTGCGGACGTTTGTCATATGTCAAATGCATCGGAGGCTGCTTGCTGTCTTTACATGAATTGTTTGTATTCTCACAAATCTCACCGAAAGCAACCGTGCGATTATTATTGCCATCAAAGCAATCACATCCATCTTTTTCGTAACAGACCCAATGTCCATAGCGGCATTGATAAGCCTTACTGTGGTAAGGCAGAAAACTATCATAGAACAGATCTTCATAATAATAGGATTTTATAGATTTGTCTTTATCATTTTGAAGTTTGATTTCAGCTTCATTTTCATTTATCTGATCCATTTCAAGGATAGAATAAGCATTTCCATCTACATCATAGACTTTCAATTTATCATTGACTTTGACTGGATCTGCATGATTGCCTTCTTTATTTTGAACGATCGTGGACAGTGCCACGCCACCGCAATACTGTTCATCTTCTTCGAATTTGATTCTTTTATCAGATAAACAAAGCCATTCGTTGTTTATACAAACATATTTATCATCATCGCTTTCACATGCAGGAAGTTGTTTTTGGGGCATTTGCAGCGCTTCTGAATCTTTTTGTGCCGGTGCTTCCTGGGGTTCGGGGGGCTTGTCTTTAGATGCAGATTTGCAGCCAGGCAAAAAACATAACGCAGCAGCTATGATACATATGGTTCGTCGATTCATTGTGAACACCTTATTTATTATTGTAGTTGATAGACTCTGCCTTCACCATCTTGATGGAGACAACACACAAGCTCATATTATCAAACCTGGGCTGCCCTGGCAATAACATAGTAATGCGATGGCTTCACACAAGAACGCCGCCCGCGTATGCGCGCAGGCCGAAGGCCGAGCACATAGCGGGCGGCAGGAGGCCGTATTGGCGCAGCCAATAGGCCGAAGCGCGGGGCGTATCGGCACAGCCGATAGCCCAGCAAAATGACAATGAAATATATACGAATGCTATTTCATTTGTCCGTTATATTACTTTACGAGTTTCAATTCTGAATACAACTCTACACCTGTCGCTGTGACGCCAAATGAAATCCGGAACTGGCTGTCGGGGGGCATGGTAAATGATGCAGTTCCGGCCTTATCGAGTATTTTTTTGATATTTCCGTTAATTATGAGGCTCACGATGCGTCCGTCGGTGGTTTTGGGCAGCTCGGAAATTGCTTTAACATCGTTTTCGGAAGTCGCAATGACGAGGTCATTGTTGGTCAGAATGGCATTTGTGGTAAATCGCATACCGAGCAGGGGTTTTAGGTCGACCGGCGTTACGACGCCGTTGTCGAGATTTAGCATCGCGATGGAGGGGGCCTCAAATGCAAGCAGTTTCTTGACTTTAGAGAACACAACCGGCATGTTTCCGCCCGATAGGGCGAGTACAAAGTTGGATTGTTCGGGTGCATCCATATTGATGTCATGAATAGCGAGGTTGATGCTTGTAAGCGTATTGGCCGTATTTGTAAACATTGGATTCGATAGAAATGATATGGCACCATCAAGCATTTTTGCTGAATTGGCATATATGGAACACTTGAATTCCCGTGATTTTATGGACGTGATGAGCTTATTTAACGCATCTATGGCGTTTGATACGCTCAGGTTCAGGCCGATTGTCGCGAGCGTTTTGGGGGTTGCCAGATCGGGATGCGGGGCTGCAAGAGAGCGCAAAACGGAATTGATTTCATCCGAAGCGACGATGACATGACTCCCCGAAAGCGTGCCGTCCTTTGCAATACGCGTTACATAACGGCTTGCGGCGATATTCGATAGAATATCTATCAATTCGGATGTGCAGACATTTTTTTCTGATGCCTCAAAACCTGAAAACAGATTGAAATAGGAGAGTATATTTTGCCCAATCTTCACATTATCGGTATAGCCCACGAGAAATGCATCCGCCGGAACTTCGCCGAATTTCTTTGTATCGAACGATTTATTTGGCTTTTCGAGCAGTGCGGGCAATGCTGATTCATCTGCGGCCAGCGCGAACGTCACATCATACGCTCCATAATGCACGGCAACCGTTTTAGGTATGTTTTCCATATTCTTTTCGGTTATCTGAATGCAATCGCTGTTTGTGAGCATCGGCTGCAAATCGTAGATTTGCCATTTTTGTTCCGAAATCGTCTTTTCGACGAACTTTGGGGTTCCGATCGCATCAATGCACGCTTTTCCCAAGAATGACTCGCTCAAACTGCTCCACAAATCTGAGGCTTCTTCCTCGAGTGTAGCACGGAATTTGGTGGCATCTTCGTATCCCTGTTTTACCACGAGCGATTTGCCTGTCCAATAGGCTGCAACATCGAAATGACCATCGGGATCAAGACCATAGTCTGCGTCGTTTCCTGCATCGTCTTTTAAAAACGGAATTGTTTTGCTGTACGCATTTTCTATAGCTTTGAAATTCTTGAAATTGTCGCTCTGCATGTCGAGGTTACGCGTCGAAGCGAATACGGCCAGGGCATCTTCGGGGATATATTCGAGAAATGCATTGGGTTTCGTTTTATCCCAGGGAACTTTGGCCGTGATGGCCTCGGATGCTGCAACGGTGGAATTCTGATCAGCCTTGTTTTCTTTTTTGCACGCAGAGACGCTGCAAATCGTGGCTGCTGTGCACAATGCAATGAGTGCATTTTGATAAAATCGCATAAGATCTCCTTTAATGATTGTGGATAAAACTCCACAGGGCGAACGATTATCCCATTTTATGCGAAAAATTGCAACGGTTATAAGCGTAAGCATTTGGGGGGGAGGGACGTGCCGCGACACGATAAAGAAATGGCGAAAGCAGGAACGGCGGATGGCGCATATAAATCCGCCCGCGTATCGCGCAGCGATAGCGGGCGGCAAAAGGCCGTATCGCTGGTAGATGTGCGGTCTGCACGTCTAACCGGTGATAGGCCGCCACGCAGGCGTATCGGCGCAAGCCGATAGCCCGCGCACAAAAACAGACAAAACGACTGTTATTTATATCAGTTTTTCCCAGTCTGCTTCTTTAAACCCCGTTGTAATACCTTTGGTCGTAATCAATATTGGACGCTTCACAAGCATACCATCCGTCGCAAGCAGTTGGTACATCTCAGCTTCCGTCATATCAGGCAGGCGGTCTTTAAGCTTCATCTCTTTATAGAGCAGACCGCTTGTATTAAAAAAGCGTTTAAGCGGAAGGCCGCTCGTTTTGTGCCATTGCTTGAGTTCATCCAGGGTCGGCTGCGCTTCTTTAATGTGACGATCCACAAACGCAATATGACGTTCCTCAAGCCACTTCTTGGCTTTCTGGCATGTCGTGCATTTGGGATATTCTATAAATATGATTTGATTCGACATGTTTTGTATTCCTCCGTTGTTTTGCATTGACCGCGGCCCGCAGGCACATGCTTCAAATGTTTCAGTTATCACAAATTTTAACCATATTTGAGTTCATCAGGAATGTCTGTTTTGCCGACTGCTTGTTGCACGATATCATCTCAATCGCGAAAAATGCGACCAATCGAATTGTGCCAAATGACTGTAGTTTTTTTGAAAATTGAAATCGCATCACAATGTTATCTTATGCAAAAGCGCGTATTTGTATCGGACAACAAACCATCCAACCAGGCCCAATTCTATCATCAAACGCGGTGAGCCTCAAGTGGTAGTGAATGGTGGATTGTACGAGCTATCTCTATGGTATGGCGTGCTGTTTTGATGCGCTTTTATGCGCGCCGTTCTGTGCTATCGATTGTTTTCTTTGGCCTGCTTGCTCAATTGCTGTTGCCCACAAAAAAACTCGCCATATTGTTGTTGGCGCGTTATGGTTGTGGGCACGGGCCTGTAGAATGGTTCGATGTAATGGATTGGCGCGAGGCGAGCACGGGAAGGACGGTCATGGCTGCATGGATTATATGGGGGACGACATCGGTTTTTGCAGACATGCGCAGCGCAAATGCTGTGTCTGTGGGCAAGACGCGTCTGGTTTATAAATGGATGCATGACGATTGGGCGCTTTTTCTGGCTCGGCCGAGGCGCTTTGACAAGTCGTTGCTTCTGGCGTATTTGTGGAAACGGCGCGATCTGTTCGTGCGTGCGTTGGGTAGCGGTGGCTATTTGCCAATAAATATGATTACGGAGTCGCTATGATTTCTGAGATTGTCGTCTATAGAGGAAAAGAATACGACGCGACAATATTGTCGGATTACATATGGATTAGAAGCAAATCCAGTGAAGATATGAGGTATGGCTTTAAACTGGAAAATGGCGTGTATTGCAAAAGTGTCACCTTTTCTGAGATTGATGCGGCTTACAGAATCGATAAATATGCGATTATCGATGGCATCAGATGCTCAATCCTTAGTGAAACAGCCAATGAGGTGACGGTGGTTTTTGATAATGTTTCTGATGAACCGGTTCGTTATTATGAATTAAATGAAGCCTATGACCGCGGAATGTATCGGAAGACATACCCGAAATCCGGGATAGATTTTGAAATTGTTCGAACGGAGTATGATCTCAGAACGGGTCGTTATAAACAGACAGAACCAGTACGCCAAATTATCTCTGGTGGTAAAGAAGTAAAACAAATAGAAGAAACGCCCAAAGAAGCCGTTCGCAGCACGGATGACCTGACTGAGAATGTGGCGCAAATCGTTTCGCAGAAGAATACAGCACGCATTTCTTTTGTGAGGATGGATTATGAAGAATGGTTCAAATTCGATATAAAGTTACAATCTGACAACGGTGATCATACAACCTATCTCGGTTCGGTTGGTATCGTATCAAATTCAAATCATGATATCGTTCTTGTGGATCGCCAAGCCAACGATTTGAAAGATATTGTATTTAACGTGAACGGGCAGGCCTTGTGTTATGAAGCGTTCAATCAGATTCTTCAATATGCAAAGCAACATAACAAGTTATCCGACAAAGTCGCCAACAAATGTTTTAAAAAAGCGTACCAGATGTTCAACCAGGCTGAAGCATCGGGCAAATGCCAGCAACAGAATAGAATACCGCAAACGATGGATGATATCGTGGAACAAGAGAACCGTATGCACGGCAGCTTTTATGATGCAAAGCCGCAGCCCAGGGCAACGATTCCGGTTTCAACGTCAACACCAGTGCGCTCGCCAGAGCCTCATCATCCGCATCTCTGCGAAACATTTCCGGTGCGGAGGTTATCCGACATTATCAAAAATATGAATCGTTCCGTCTCTGTGCGTCTTTGGCCGGTGCATTTATCAAATATGGAGGTGTGGTTCAAATGTGATGACAATCACTTGGTCGGAAGAAATACAGAGGTACATCCAAGTCTCTTTGTCGTGGCTCCGAAAGCACCTGAGTACAATTATTACGAAGGAGAATACTATTATGTAAACGTGCTCGATCTCGATACGTTTAAACAGATCGTAGCCTACGCAGAGATGTGTGGTATGATTTCTCACGAAACGGGTGACAAATTCATACAACGGGCTATAACACAAAAAGCCACTTTGGATGATATAGACTGAACTCGCACCTTGAGATGCATGGCGCATCGATTTACAGGTATTGTCAGAACAGTGAACAGCTGATGTGTGATATCATTCCACCAAAGAATGTGAACATTCTTTCGCATAGGCAGCGTTGATAAATGCTTATACAGCGCTATGCGTTATTTCTGGGAATAATCCGAATGAAAAAATCGTCATAATGAATAACCAGCCTTGTCGGCTGGTGTGGTTCAGTTTCAAGCACATCATTCAGCAGGTGGAGGATGAGCTATGTCGGACAATTCATCAGAGAAAAAGTCATTCGAGGCGTTGACCAGCGATTTTGCCAACGACCCAATCGTCTGTCAGATGAAACAGTTTAAGCATCATGGCAAGACGACGACCTACCAGCACTGCCAGATGGTTGCCGAAAGGAGTCTTTCATTCAGCCGGTACTTCAAGATGAAGGTGGATGAGGCGGCGCTCGTTCGCGCTGCATTCTTGCACGATTTATTTCTGTATGACTGGCATGGCTATGATCATCCACGGCCTCATGGTTTTCTGCATCCGGAGATTGCCTGTCAAAATGCGATGAAAAGCTTTGATCTGTCTTCAAAAGAGCAGAATATCATTCGATCTCACATGTGGCCGCTCACCATTACCAAGTTGCCGAAATCCAAGGAAGCATTCATCGTCTGTCTTATTGACAAGTGGTGTGCATTTTCCGAAACCATTCGTCGCTGGAAATCAAAATGATTATTAGCAGGTATCTGGTTTACTTCATTGTATTCAGTATAATCGGATGGATTTGGGAATCCATCTATTGCACGATTATCAACAAGGAATGGCGGAATCGGGGATTTCTATTCGGGCCGATATGTCCCATCTATGGATTTGGCTGCATCTTTGGTGTGGGACTGACGGAACTCAGCGTATATCTTGGATTCACAGACTATCCGTGGTGGTATGTCGTCATCATTTTCTTTGTTTTGGGCACAGTGCTGGAGTACTTTACCTCGTGGCTGCTGGAGAAATTGTTTCATGCCTATTGGTGGGACTACAGCGACATGCCTCTGAATATCAAGGGACGTGTATGTTTGCCCGCATCCCTGTTTTTCGGTTTCGGCGGTCTTTTGATTGTTTATGTCGTCGCGCCCGCATGTTTTCATCTTGCGAGCGTGATTCCGCCGCTGATTATTGAGTTGACGGCATTGATCTTTATGGCGATTCTAGCGGCAGATACGACTCTGACGCTCTGTGCCCTTTCAGATTTTCTTAACAAAGCATATTCTGTTGAGGATGACTTCAATCAGCACATGAATTCACTTTATGCATCCCTGAATGGCGTTTATAAAAGCGCTGTCTCCCGAATTCGAGGTATCAACATCAAGAATGTTCGAAAGATCTTTCCTCGGCATTGGGTGCGCCATGCTTTGAAATGGCACCATTCGCACAAGAATAAAGTTATGAAGTCGTTGCCTCAGAATGCAGATCCATCACTCGAAGATGCAGAGGCATTGGCCAAAGTTTTGTTGCCGCAGTCGCAGGCGATGGAAGCACAGCCGGTGTCTATGGAGACTGAGCGACAGACGGCATGTGATGATGCGCAGACCGTGGAAAATAGTGAGCTTGGGTGTGTATAAAAAGAAACACCGCCCGCGTATTTGCGCGGTCGGAATGCGTTTTTTACCTGTAGAGACGTGTCGCGACACGTCTCTACGTATATTTGATGAAGAAAACAGGCCAATATATTGGATTTAACGTGTTAAATATCAACCATAACGTCGAAAATGCAAAAGATTACGCTTGACTTTATCGAAAGAACAGGTAATCTAAAATTCAGTTGTGTAGGTGTTCATTTTTTGAACATTGTTATTTTAGCCACATGACATTCTAAAAAAATGCAGATATGAAACTCAGAGAATTGGCAAAGATACGGAGTGGCCTGGTTTTGGCACGAAAAGAATCGCGGCAGCCGAGTAAACACAAGTATTCGTTGATGAATCTGCGTTCTATTGAGCAGGATGGCACAATTGATGTTCGGAAACTCGATGTTTTTGCGGCTGTGGAACGGCTTGCCGACGATTATCTGGCGCAGGTCGGAGATGTGATCGTGCGGCTGAGTGTGCCTTATACAGCTGTTTTGATTGACAGATCGACAAAAGGGGTGGTCATTCCCTCGAATTTCGTGATCATTCGTACAGATACAGCCAAACTGCTTCCCGAATTTCTATTCTGGTATCTCAATCGTGCGAGAATTAAACGGGAAATCTACGAAAACAGCGCCGGCAACATGCTTGCGGCCATCAAGCCCAGTTATTTCGGGGAGATCGAGGTTCCCGAGATTGGACTGCGAGAACAGAAGCAAATTGCAGATATTCATGGGACTGCGCGTCGGGAAGTCAGGCTATTGCGTGATCTGGCCGATGCAAAAGAGAAATACTACGAGGGTGTGCTGGACGGGGCGTTGCGGGGTGTCCCCGCACGGGGGTAGCGGCGTATGGCCCCTTCCCCAAACCCCTTCCCCGGTGGGGCAGGGGCTTAAGTCTCCCCCTATGGGGGAGATTTAGAGGGGGCCATAGCCGCGCAGGGGGCTTGGCCCCCTTATAAATCCACAAAAATAACCATAATAACGCCGTGCAGTCCGCACGGCGCATAGATTCACGGCGCATATACAATAAGGATACATGACATGACGACAAAACAGGATATCGAACGCGTCTTATGGAACGCCTGCGACAGTTTCCGCGGCAAAATCGACAGTTCACGCTATAAAGACTACATTCTGTCGATGCTGTTTGTGAAATACCTGAGCGATGTTTGCGCAGAAAAGCGCGAACAGTATCGCGTGCAGTATCGTGGCGACGAACAGCGGATTGCACGAGCGATGAGTCGCGAGCGTTTTACGATGAATGATGCATCGACGTTCGATTATTTATACAATCACCGCACGGACCCGGAAATCGGGCAAAAGATCAATGTCGCGCTTTCGCATATCGAAGAAGACAACAGCGGCAAGCTGCGCAATGTTTTTCGGGCCATCGACTTCAATTCGCAGGTCGATTTTGGGGATGTGCGCGAAAAGAATGCTACGCTGCGCAATCTGCTGGAGGATTTTCACAGCCTCGACCTGCGGCCGGCGCAGCTCGGAAGCGCTGATATTATCGGCGATGCCTACGAGTATATGATTGCGAATTTCGCGTCCGATGCGGGCAAAAAAGGTGGCGAGTTCTTTACGCCAAGTCAGGTTTCGGAGCTCGTTGCGCGTTTGGTCGAGCCTCGTGAAAACGATAGAATTTATGACCCGACCTGCGGTTCTGGCGGCCTTTTGCTCAAAGCCTATAAAAAAGTCCCGTCCGGGAAAGTCGCGATTTACGGGCAGGAGCTCAATGCGCAGACGTGGGCACTTTGCACGATGAATATGTTTTTGCACGGCGTGGACGATGCGCGCATTTGGCAGGGCGATACGCTTTCGAACCCGCAGAACATCGAAAACGACGCGCTCATGACGTTTCAGTGCGTCGTCGCGAATCCGCCGTTCAGCCTCGACAAGTGGGACAGCGGCTTTCTTTCCAATGTCGCGCTCGATTCGAAGGGGCGGAAAGCCGAAAAGATGAATGCCTCGCTTGACCCATGGAAGCGTTTTGACTGGGGCGTGCCGCCGGCATCCAAGGGCGATTATGCCTTTGTGCTGCACATGCTGCACAGCCTCGACGCGCAGAATGGCCGCATGGCGATTGTGCTTCCGCACGGCGTGTTGTTCCGTGGCGCTAGTGAGGGCAAGATAAGAAAGCAGATCGTAGAGCTGAACCTGCTCGATGCGGTGATCGGATTGCCGGCAAATCTCTTTTATGGCACTGGCATTCCCGCATGTATCCTCGTTTTCAAGAAGAACCGATCGCGGCGCGATGTCCTCTTTATCGACGCATCCGCCGAAGGCAACTACGAGAAGGGCAAGAACCAGAACCTCCTGCGCGACGCCGATATCGACCGAATCGTCGCGGCCTACCAGAAGCGCGAATCTGTCGAGAAATTCTGCGCCGTCGCGTCCCCCGAGGAAATCCGCGAGAACGATTATAATCTCAACATCCCGCGCTACGTCGACACATTCGAAGAGGAAGAACTCATCGACATCGATGAGGTAAAGCAAAATATCTCCAATATTGAATCTGAACTGGCGAAGGTGCAGAAAAAGATGGCGGGGTATCTGAAGGAGCTGGGGTTGTAAAGTCTATCGCGTCGTGCAGACCGCACGACGCGATAAGGCAGAACAACCATTTTGCGGACATCCGCAAAATGGTCGAAACGAATGAAAACACACGATTTTGAATTTGCTACACATTGTGTAGCAAATTGACATGGGGAAGAAAGATGACCCGAAAGAAAGATATTACCAAAGACCAAGGGCAAAACCTGGTACGTAGCTCGGCAGCGGAATGCCTCACCTATATTGCCTCCACTGGTGCGGGTGACGAGAGCATTGAGATGCGCTACGAAGACGAAAACATCTGGATGACCCAGAAAGCGCTGGCAAAGCTCTACGATGTCGATGTGCGTACGATAAATGAGCATATTCAAAACGTGTATTCTGACAACGAATTACAAGCAGAGGCAACTATCCGGAAATTCCGGATAGTTCAACTTGAGGGTACACGCCAAGTCTCACGCGAAATCAACCACTATGCTCTCCAGATGGTGATTGCCGTCGGATTCAAAGTCAATTCTGAGCGAGCAGTGCAGTTCCGCAAGTGGGTCAATCAGATTGCTAAAGACTACACCATCAAGGGATGGGTGATGGACGATGAACGTCTGAAGCGAGGAACGTTTCTGACGGACAAGTACTTTGAGGAGCAGCTGGAGCGCATCCGCGAAATTCGGATCAGCGAACGAAAGTTTTACCAGAAAATTACTGATATTTATGCGACAGCAGTGGATTACGACAAAACGGCAAAAGCGACGAAGCGGTTTTTCGCGACCGTCCAGAACAAAATGCACTACGCTGTGCATGGACATACCGCAGCAGAACTCATCGTGGATCGTGCCGACAGTAAAAAGGTACACATGGGACTGACGACCTGGCAGGATATGCCAGATGGAAAAATCAGAGCATCCGACGTGGTGGTGGCGAAGAATTACTTGTCGGAGGAAGAGATGCAGCAGCTCAACCGGATGGTAACATCTTATTTGGACTATGCCGAGAGCATGGCGTTACGCCATATACCACTTACCATGCAAGACTGGGAAACACGCTTGAACACGTTCATCCAGATGTTTGAATTTGGCTTACTCAAGGACACCGGAAAAGTGAGCGCAGAGATCGCCAAACTCCATGCACAAGCCGAGTTTGAAAAATATCGCGTGATTCAGGACAAGGCGTATGTCTCAGATTTCGACCGCTATGTGCAAGAATTGGAAGATCATATGAAAGAGCAAACCAAGAAATGACCATTTTGCCGACCTCGGCAAAATGGTCTGAGCTAATCATTAAGTCACTCTGATCATTTTGCCAACCTCGGCAAATTGATCAGCTCAAGGAATTTAGCCATGTTGATCATTTTGCGGACTTCCGCAAAATGATCGAGACGATGAAACAATCAATCATAGAAAATGCATGAGTCCATAAATTATTGAAAGGATTACGATATGGCATCTGACTCGTTATTATATCGCGGAAAATATCGAAGGCAAACGAGCCGAGCACAATGGTGGGATTGGTATGAAGGAATTTATTTTGTTACCCTCAATACACAAAATAGACGGCATAATTTTGGGGAGATAGAGTGGGATGTTCAAAATCACAAAAAGATCATGCGCCATTCAGAGATTGGAAAATTTGCCAATGAAGAGATTCCCAAAATCATGAATCATCATCCGTATGCCTATATTCCATCTTGGATCGTGATGCCCGATCATATTCATTTAATTATCATGATCGATGTTCGAGGACGAATGAATAATCATTCAATTGATCATAATGAAATAAATCATGATAGCGCCGTGCGGACCGCACGACGCGATAACGAATCATACGCACGATGCGATGATGAAACAAATCATGATAGCGCCGTGCGGACCGCACGGCGCGATAACGAATCATACGCACGACGCGATAACGAATCATACGCACGATGCGATGATGAAACAAATCATGATAGCGCCGTGCGGACCGCACGACGCGATAACGAATCATACGCACGATGCGATGATGAAATAAATAACGCCGTGCGGACCGCACGACGCGATAACGAATCATACGCACGATGCGATAACGAATCATACGCACGATGCGATGATGAAACAAATCATGATAGCGCCGTGCGGACCGCACGACGCGATAATGAAATGAATCATGAAATGAATTATGAAATATCCGCACGAATGTCCGAGATCGCCCCAAAACATGGATCATTGGGATCCGTGATTGGACAATATAAACGTGCTGTTACAATGCATGCACGGATCAATAAATTGCCATTTCAATGGCAATCCAATTATTATGCAAGTATATTAAAAGACCAAATCGGATTTGATCGCGTTAAACGATATATCGAGAATAATGTCGCAAAATGGGAAATTAAACCATAAACAATACACCATAAAGGACCACCACACCATGACACCCGAAATCAAACAACGCATCCAGCAAATCAGACAAGGTAAAACGCCAAAGGGATATAAGAAAACAAAGGTCGGGGTTATTCCGAGTGAATGGAGTGTAAAGCAATTAAAAGAACTAGGAGTATTGCTTTCTGGTAGCACACCATCACGTAATAATTATAAATATTGGAATGGGACTGTGCCATGGATAACAACTGGAGAATTGGATAACGGATTGGTTTCTGGCTCAAAAGAAAGAATTACAGAGTTGGCATTGAATGAAACAGGAATAAAAGTATTTCCGAAACATACTTTGTTGATTGCAATGTACGGGCAAGGTAAAACGCGCGGAACAGTTGCAATATTAAACATTTCTGCAGCAGTAAATCAAGCATGTGCAGCAATTACATTAACTTCTGATGATTATAAATATGTTTATTTTAAAATACAATCCTTGTACAATGATTTGAGACGATTAAGCAATACGGGGAATCAAGAAAACTTGAATTTAGATATTCTAAAGCAATATCACCTCCCCCTCCCCCCTCTCCCCGAGCAAACCGCCATCGCCGAAATCCTCACGACCCAGGACCGAATCATCGAACTCAAAGAGCAATTGCTCGCTGAGAAAAAGCGCCAGAAAAAATACCTCATGCAGCAACTGCTCACCGGGAAGATGCGGTTGAAAGGGTTTAAGGGGGAGTGGAGAAAGTGTAAATTGGGGGAGATTGTAGATATAGGAAGTGGACGGGATTATAAGCATCTATCACTAGGCAACATACCTGTGTATGGAACTGGCGGATACATGTTAAGCGTAAATGAAGCGTTATCCAATGATGATGCGATTGGAATTGGGCGAAAAGGTACTATCGATAAACCGTATATTTTGAAAGCACCATTTTGGACTGTGGATACGCTATTTTATTGTGTTCCAAAGAAGAATAATGATTTATACTTTGTTTATTCAGTTTTTTTAATCATTAATTGGAAAGAAAAGGATGAATCAACTGGGGTACCAAGTCTATCTAAAGTAGCTATTAAGAATACACAAATATTTCTTCCCCCTCTCCCCGAGCAAACGGCCATTGCAGAGATACTTTCGACGGTGGATCGCGAGATCGAGCTGCTTCAGCAATCGATCGAGGCGGAGAAACTAAAGAAGAAGTCCCTGATGCAGCTGCTGCTGACGGGGATTGTGAGAGTAGGAGGGGGGATGGGGAGCGCCTTCCAGGCGCATGGTAGATCGTCATGATGGGCTCGTAACCGTGGGTTCCGCCCACGGCTACGAGCACCCACACCCGCTAGCACTCTGAACCCCGCGCCTGGAAGGCGCACCTACATAAGACACGACCATGGACAGTGACGCATATCTCGAATCCAACAGCAGCCAGATCCCCGCACACGATCAGCTTCAAATGAAAACATGATTGAAGTGAATCGGTACGATACTTGTTTTTTTCTGCATATTTTTTTAAAAAAATGTGCAGAAAAGTGGACACTATGTGCAGAAAAGAAACACGAAAATAGGCAGAAAAAATGCATCGATTTGACTATTCTTTTTTAAAATCACAGTCCTTGGCTTCTTCTGTGTTGAGCCAGGCAATGGCCATCGCCACCATTCGGACACTTTCAGAAATTCGTGAGTCGCAGTTTGAGGGGGTGTTCAACACGCTTGAGCATGTAGCGATCATTCAGTCTGTGAAGAGTTCCAATGAAATAGAGGGGATTGTCACGACTGATGCCAGGATCGATGCCATTGTTGCTCAAAAGTGTGCCCCACAGAACCACAATGAAGCGGAAATCGCCGGTTATAGGGACGCACTTTCCCTTATTCATCAGCATCACGATTCTCTGGATGTATGCCAGACGGATATTTTGCGACTGCATCAAATCATGTCGGGATTTATCGAAGACCCTTTGGCTGGTAAATACAAGACAGAGAATAACCTCATCCTTGAGTATGATGCAGATGGCACACGTCATGTGCGTTTTCGACCAGTAGCAGCCATCGACACACCTTTGGCTATGGAACAGCTGGAATTAGCCTGGTCGGAAGCAAAAGCAGATAGCAGTATTAACCCCTTAATACTTATTCCATGTGTCATTCTGGACTTTTTATGCATTCATCCATTTAAAGATGGAAATGGTCGAATGGCAAGACTCTTGACGATTCTTATGTTGTATAAATTCGGATATGATGTTTGCAGATATATTTCTCTTGAATCGCAGATAAATACATTTAAAAATGATTATTATGCGGCTTTGTTTCAATCCTCAGATGGCTGGGATAATAACTCGAATAATTATGCTCCCTTTATTCAGCATTCATTGTACATGTTATATCGATGCTATAAAGAATTAGATAATCGGTTTGCATTATTTAACAATGGTCGGCAAAAGAAACATGAACGCATTGAAGCAACTGTGATGAATAGCCTTATCCCCATATCCAAAGCGGAGATATGCCAGTTGCTACCCGATATCAGTCCAACCACAGTCGAAAGTGTTTTGGGAACCATGGTAAAAACAGGAAAGATTATTCGCGTCGGTGCAGGCAGATCTACTCGATATATTAAAGCGAAATAGGAGACACACAACCATGGACAAGAACGTATATCTCGAAAGCAACAGCAGCAAGTTCCCTGCACTCAATCAGCTTAAGCAACTCGGCTACAACTACCTCTCCCCCGAGGAATGCATGAAACAGCGCGGTAGCCGATACGATGTGCTGCTCAAGGACATTCTTCGCATTCAGCTACAAAGGCTGAATCGTTATCGCTTTGGCGGTAGGGATAAAGAGTTTTCGGCTGCCAATATCGACTTGGCCATCGAGGCGCTTGATGAACCGCTCACGGATGGTCTGGTGCGCACCAGTGAGAAGGTTTACGACGCGTTGTTATTGGGAAAGAGCTTTTCGGAAAGCGTCGGTAATGGTCGTTTGCTCAGTTTTAACCTCAAATATATCGACTGGGAACATATCGAGAACAATGTATTTCACGTCACGCAGGAATTTGCCGTCGAAAGCCGCGATAAACAGCACAATGCTCGCCCGGATATCGTCTTGTTTGTGAATGGTATTCCGTTTGCGGTAGTCGAATGCAAATCGCCGCTGGTCGATGTGAATCAGGCGATTGAACAGACGATTCGAAATCAACAGAATGACTATATCCCGCAATTGTATAAATTCGTGCAAATCGTGATGGCAACGAATAAGAATGCCGTCAAATATGCAACCACGGGAACGCCAAAGAAATTCTGGCAAGTATGGCGAGAGGACTTCGCCTCACCCCCTAGCCCCCTCTCCAAAGGAGAGGGGGGACTCGCCTCACCCCCTAGCCCCCTCTCCAAAGGAGAGGGGGGACTCGCCTCACCCCCTAGCCCCCTCTCCAAAGGAGAGGGGGGACTCGCCTCACCCCCTAGCCCCCTCTCCAAAGGAGAGGG
>JAEEGL013396272.1_pt1 | contig 30565 bp, 45 predicted proteins | sample 9134231 | NCBI WGS metagenome assembly JAEEGL01 (sample SAMN16246548, study PRJNA631951) | gut metagenome | biome: gut microbiome; feature: rumen; material: fiber-attached | host: Bos | place: Iran: Karaj | collected 2018-10 | reverse complement strand
TAGTACAGATGCCCATTTCGTGCATCTGGAGTACAGAAGACCATTTCGTACTACGAAGCCCATTTCGTACTACGAAGCCCGTTTCGTACTACGAAGTCCGTTTCGTACTACGAAGCCCATTTCGTACTCCGAAGCCTATTTCGTACTACGATGCCCATTTCGTACTCCGAAGCCCATTTCGTACTACGAAGCCCGTTTCGTAGTACAGATGCCCATTTCGTGCATCTGGAGTACAGAAGACCATTTCGTACTACGAAGCCCATTTCGTACTCCGAAGACCATTTCGTACTCCGATGACCATTTCGTACTACGAAGCCCGTTTCGTACTACGAAGTCCATTTCGTACTACGAAGTCCATTTCGTACTCCGAAGCCCGTTTCGTACTACGAAGCCCATTTCGTACTCCGAAGACCATTTCGTACTCCGATGACCATTTCGTACTACGAAGCCCGTTTCGTACTACGAAGACCATTTCGTGCATCTGGAGTACAGAAGACCATTTCGTACTACGAAGCCCATTTCGTACTACGATGCCCATTTCGTACTCCGACAGAGGTCACCGCTCGATGGGCTGCCGGAACCTCGACGAGATGATCTTCGGGCAGAGATGAGGCCAATCGATCCGATGATGGATCCGCCAATGCTGGGAGCGGGTGCCAGCAATCAACGTGAAAGCACAGGCAGCTGGATAGACAGCTGTCGAAGTCCACGATTTCCACGCCGTACCGACAGCGCGGTATAGTTCGGTCAGCCCACCAACTCGAGCCTGTGTGACACCCTGCATCGTCTGGTACTTGCCAAGAGTGATGCAGAGATATCCGTCAAGCGCTGCCTGGAGATAGGCGTTGACATCCTCGTTTGCTACACCTCTCCAGCACAGAGCTGGGCGATCTGTTGCGAAGACGAAGGTGTTCATCACCTTCCGCTTCGTGAGCCCGCGATAATATGTGAAGTCCTTTGGCCCGAATACATCTCCACCCTGCCCAGACGCTACAGCAATGATCCGACGATCAGCATCTAAAAACTCCTCGGCCGCGTCGCAGAACTCGCGCCAGAGGTAGTTGCTGCGGCGACTCTCCGCCGGGTAAATCGCAGACAGTTGGCACAGCGTCGAATAGTCGTCGTCGAGCACGCAGTAGTGTTTGTCCCCAGCCTCTCGCGCGAGGCTGTCAATATAGCAGCGCGCATAGACTACGGCGTTGAGCGTGCGCTCCGAACTTGGGCGCATTGTATCCACATCGATACTACGGCGATCAAACTGAGCGAGTGAAACGCCGTGATGAGCAAGCTCTGCCCGATACATCATTGGGGTTTCACTCTCGTCGATCACCAGCGTGATTGGGATTGTGTTCTCTAGACGCTCAAGGCATGCGATCGTGAGATTGTGACCGGCTCGACCATGTGTCGGAATGTAGATACGATCAATCAATTCCGAGCTCCAGCTCGAGCTGAGGCCGCTGCTCAGGCTCACGCAGATCCATTCCCGTCCGGCTGTAGAGCTTGTCAAGGAGCTCCTCAATCCGGTCATCCTCGTCGACAAAAACAGCTCCGAGAGCTTCAAGCAGAGCCTGTACCTCAGGAGCAGCAGCAGCATAGATGTCAGCAATCAGCGCGAAGTTGAACTGTATATGGCGAGCGGCGAGTAGGAGCATTGCGGCACGATCAGCACGCGGAAGATGGAGAGCATTGATCTGCTTTACAAGCTCGTCATATCGTCGTCAGGACTCCACGCAGGAGCGGAGCTTGAGCGCCTTCCGAGGTGTCGGAGTGTAGTGGCAGCTCAGCTTCGGTAGGATCTGATAACGGACCTCATCCATGATGCACCTCTATAGCGCATCATACAGGTGTTCAAGCTCCGAAAGCAAGCTGTCTCGGATTGATCTGCAGACAGCGACTCGTGGATCAGTCTCGTCACCATCGCAGAGATCGAGAAACGCCTCAATATTGTCCAACCAGGCGGGGAATCGGAATAGCCACTGCGTCTCTTTTTCACAGCTGCACTTGACATCGTTAGCGCGGCGAGCCTCGCATGAAAACCAAAACGGAGCCCACTGCCCATACTTTGCGAGCTGCTTTTGCTGCTCATCCTCACTCAGCGAGATTCGGCCAGCGACCAGAGTTGTTCCATCAGCTGGTTGATTGCGACGATTGCCTCGGCCCATTGTGCATCCCCTCGTTTCTCATCGCGGATTGCTTGAAGCGGCTTAACCCAGCTGACAAGCCTACGCAACTCGGCTAGGCGCTGATCGCCGCTATAACGGATGATATTGGCTAGGCGAGCAGCATCGGATGACGGGTACTCGAACAGACTATATCCCGGCATGAGCAGATCCTCACCGATGCTGCTCATGCCGTCTGCACACAGCTGCACATGACCGGCAGATATATCGCCAATCAGCCGGATTGGGGGTCGTGACAGGTCGGAGATCGCCTAACGGGTATATCAGCCTGCACAGATAGCACTCGCCCCAAGCGCGGGATTTGACCACTTCGCGAATATCACCAGGGCTCATTTAATCGCCCTCCTCATCTCGTCTAGTGCCGACCGTACGTCTCGCATAGCCTCCGTCGACTGCTGCAGTGCCGACAGCGTGTCCCGCTGGCACGTGGCTAATTCTCCGGCGTACTTCTCGACGGTTGCCCGCACTTCTTTTGCGAGGGCAGCCTGCTGGCGGTATAGGTAGACAATTGCAGCACCGAGCACCACCAGCAGACCAGTGACACCGTACTGCCCAAGAAAATCGACCAAGCCGGTCGCCGCTTGCTGTTCCAAGTTTACACCTCCTTATATGGAGTCAGTAACGTGAGGCCGCTCACCGCAGCATCTATCGCCTCGGGCGAACCAGCCCAGGTGAACGCTTCCAGCATCGTGTAAAGCAATTGCCACGGCATCCCGGCATCTGGGTCCGTCTTGCGTCCTGGGCTGACGTGTACGTGACCGACCACGTCGGCTGTCGGGATCCCGTAGGAGTCCTTTAAAGTAGCGCTGAGGCGCACCAGCGATGCCATCTGCTGTAGTGTGAACGGCTCCACCCAGACGCCATCGATGCGCTGCGCAGGCCCGGTATAGGCGCCGCCGTAGCAGTCGTAGAGCTTTCCGCCCTTGTCAGTTAGGCGGCCGACGTTGTCGAGGTCGATCCCGATGCTGTACTGGTTGACCGACGACACAATCTTATGCCCGGTCGACGTGGTCCACTCCGAGGCACCTGCATGCCAGGCACAGTCGGTGGTCGGGACGCCTTGCAAGACGGTTCCGTCCCGCAGGATAACGAAATGGGTCGACGCGGTCCCCTTCGTCGTGATCCATCGGGTGATGCGCTCGATATTGGTCGGGCTCTGGCGTGGGCAGACGGTCGTATGAATAACGATCATCTCCACGTGCCGCGTGCGCTTACTGCAGTTGGGGCACGTGAGGCGCTGTGCCTCAGGTACCCACCAGCCATCAGATCTGCTCATCGTTCACCTCCGTCTTCGCTGCGCCAAGCCGGTCACCGTACTCATATGTCCCGTGAGGATATGAGGCGACCGGGAACACCAGATGCGGTGGGGCGAGCAGCAGTGCTCGTTTTCGCTCAAGCACATCAATTGCCCTAGCGATCGCCTCAACATATAAGTGCTGTACCTCATACTCGTCCGTTGCTACATCAGACAGTGAGAGCGCTATTCGCTCCCTGGACAGCGCTGCACCGAGCCTCTGCAGGCATTGGTCATGATACGAGACCTCAACCAATCGATCTGTCGCCATCGTTCTGTGGGCTCCTCATCAATCCGAATGACCTTGTACATCTCATAGACCAACCTAGCGCATTTTTCACGCCAGCCGTCTACACCTATTGGCAGTTGGACTCGTCCGTTGACGAGACGGTACATGTAGTTTGCGAATGTATCATCCGCTATCGGATGCCCTGGTGCATGCAGTATCCCGATCTCTCGGAGTGCTGCTGTCCACAGCTTTGCTCTACGTTCTCGGAGGCAGCGAGTGTCTCGGCGCTGTAGCCCCAAGGGTGATACCACACTAGCTGCATCCACCAGCTTCCGAGGAGGCTGGACTGGGCTTGCGCACCCAGCGAAGAAATCGTAGCTCATTCGACCTCCAGGTAGTCTGATATGGCCTCAATTGCCTCATCAGCGCCGTGGCATACGACTGCATAGTAACCCTGTTCTCGGAGCAGAGCTATCTGCTCGAGCTGAGCATCACTCGCTCGATGCCTAGCGAGTCGACGTTTCATTTCGACGAACATCCCATGATGCCCTCGTCGGGCAACCGCCAGGAACAGATCAGGAACACCAGCGACTACCCCCAACCGCGCGAAATGAGCGGCCTCGGCAGCATCACGACGACCGCCATTTGGACAGTGCCAGAGCAGGTGCGGACTGAGCTGCTGATGCGGCGCATACAGCTGCCACCACAGTATCACCCGTTCATGCTCCTGTGCTTCCGTTGGCACACCAGCCGGCAACCTCATGCGGCACCTCCGAGGCGCTGCATCAGCCTATATCCGGGCAATCCAGCCGAGGGACTTGAGCAGCCAGTGCCATCAAGTGCGCTGGTACACAACTGTATGAGCTCTCGCCAGTCCCGTGATGGGAGTCGCCTGGCAGTCGTCCACGAGTAATTGCACCTGCTAGCCCACTCGTCGACAATAGCAGCTTGTCCGAGCACAGACAGCGCTTGGCGCAGCTGCCTCGTATATCCGTACGCCGAGATACACGAGATGGTGCTGAGGCGACGAGCATATCGCTCTAGCCTCCTCAGCACAGTCCCAACCTCAAGCAGCGCGGCGAATCGTACCGGTAACCAACTATGCTCGCGACGCATCATTCCACCTCACCCAATCACGCGAGCAGCGAGCCTCGGAACGGGCAATCAGTTCCGTGATAAGCTGCTGGATCGCCCCAACTCCGTCGAGTTGCTGGTGGGAGTACATCCCTCGCGAGAGCCTCCGATTGATCTCGCGCTGAAGACGACGCAGAACTGACGCATCAGCATTTGTGACCGGCATCGGTATCCCCCACAGCATCGCGACCGATCGACCCAATGCGAGATGCACAGTCGCAGATAGCCTTCGACATCTGCATCAGTGCCCCAGATAGGTTGGCGATCATATCCCCCATCTCAGCGAGCTGATCGCGCTGAAAGGACGCTTCCTCGGCATCCAGCTCCATCACCATCTGCTCGGAGAGTCGCTCTGGGAATGAGTTTTTTACCTCGTTGAGCTGATGACTCACCCAAGCGGGGCTCATCCCGACAAAGTCTGCAATCTGGTTTTGCGACCACGCACCTTTCACGACATAGAGGTCATGGGTCAGTCGTCGGAGAGCATCTATCCTCATCTGCCTGTCTGTTGCCATGTTGTACCCTCACGTGTAGTCGGCATGGATGATCAGCTCCTGTAGAGCGATCTTCGCATGGGTGATGTCTGAAGCGAACAGGTGGAACAGTTTGTCGGTTCCCGGTATCCGGCACGAATATTCAGCGAAATCGAGCCGACGACGAATGTCCTGAGAGGCGCTCATCGAGCCCCACATGCGATACTGTGCTCTCACCTCGGCGTCAAAAAACCATCCTCGCTCTTTGTAGAGGCCACCCACTCGCTTGAACACTTCGTCGAGCTTTATCTGGCGGTCGGATTTCGCCTGAGGTTGCTCACTCTTTTTCATCTCCGATCTCCTGTCTGATCGTATTGGCGATCGTAGTACGCTGGTCGCTGCGGTTGTTGCGGTTGTTGTGGCTGCTGGGGCTCTCGCTCCTGCGACCTTGGAGGTGACAAGAACTGGACGTTGCTCGCTATGATCTCGCATGAGGTGCGCTGGACTCCATCGCGGTCAGCATATGACTCGTATTGCAACGCCCCTTCGACCAATGCAGTTGCACCCTTGTAGAGGTATTGACTGCAGATCTGCGCCTGCTTGCCCCACACGGCAACTCGATGCCAGTCCGATCGCTCCTGCTGTTCACCGTCTTTGTTCTTCCACTTGCGAGAGGTGACCACCGGGAATGTGCAGACCATCGACTGGCCACCAACCTGGCGGAGCTCGGGTGTCTCGCGCACCTCTCCAACAATTACGATTCGATTGTAGTACGGCATATCAACCTCCGATGCTGTTGTAGCTGTTCACGATATCGTGGAGCATTGTATTCGTCCTCAGCACGATCCGCACGCTGTCAATGTCTATTGCCTGCAAGGCGTCGAGATATTGCATCCGCATGATCCCAACGTCATATCCGATCCTGGCGAGCGCCGCTCCCGTCACACCTAGTGCCAATTGTCGGCGCAGGTTGTGCAGGAAGTTCGCGAGCCCGGCTATCACTGCCGTCGGGCCAGATATCCCGGCCAATGCCTTGCGAGCTGCCTCAATCTGCGTCCCGGCCCCGCCCCATGTATAATGTAGCCAGATTGGGATGCTGGGCGGAATCTCCACCCCAAGCCCGTAGAGGTCGGAAACCAGATTGTAGACCTCGGCAGCAGCAAGATACAGCGCTGTTCCATCTTCATCGATTATCTGCATTGTCACACCTCATGGTCATCTGTACTACAGATGCACGAAATGGTCATCGGAGTACGAAATGGACTTCGTGCTACGAAATGGGCTTCGTAGTACGAAATGGGCTTCGGAGTACGAAATGGTCATCGGAGTACGAAATGGGCTTCGTGCTACGAAATGGTCATCTCATCTCCTGCAGCGCTTGGATCGCGCGGTTGTGGTGTCGACGGTCGGTGCGGATAACTGGCTGCCCCAGCCACTCGATAGGTGGGTAGCATACGCCGTCACGGTCTGCGCGGCACTCGGCTACGTTACGCTCAGCAGCTAGGTACGCGGCCCAGGCTCTCGCCTCGACCGCTCTGTGGTAATAAGTCGGCCGGTCGTTTAGCGCGATAGCTGCGCGCTGGTACTCCTCAGCCCAGTAGTCTCGGCTCGCCAGAGCCACGTCCAGATGGTTATTCATGATCGATCCTTTAGCGAAGGCTACTGCATTCCTGCAGCAGCTGGTGGGCGCACCATATAGCTGTATCCGCCAGGTGGTGCTTGGTTACGGCGTCTGTAGCGACACCCGTAGTAATTATTGCGACAGCTTCCCACAGCTTCTCACATAGCCAATCAATCTGGTGACTGGCCTCTGCGAGGTCGCTGGAAGTCGCTGGTTCACCCTCTTGCGACGACAAGTGGGTCATACGTGCGCTTGCTCCATTCGAGGTCGATTAGCTCGGTGCGGCAAATCCCGTCTACCCAGAGCGGGGTGTAGAGGGAGCGCATGGTCCGGAGCGCCGACGAATATGCTCGCCTGAGTACCTCATATCGAGGCCAGTCCGATTCTTGCTCGCTCGCGGGGAGCATCCGGAATGCATCCAACTCGCGGCCAGCCTTATCTGCGGCGATCTGTGCGGCGACGAATTCATCTGATTGTCGATGTGAAAAACGTTCAATTGCCATTGTATTGTCTCCCGGCTCGTGGTGATGTAGAGAAAGCTCGCCCTTATGCAGCCAGCCTCTGGATCTCGGATCGGATTGATCGCAGCTTCCTTTGAAGTTCGGACCTCTGGAGCTTGTAGCTCTCGGCTGCTGAGTAGTTGTTCATGTCCTGGGCTTTGATCAGCTGCTCGGTGCAGATCGTGAGCTCGGAGGTGAGCTGGGCTTCCTCGGCCTTGGCTTCCTCAGCCTCGGCCTTGCGGGCCTCGGCCTTGCGGGCTTCTGCGTATGCTGTGCGGAGGCTCTGTGCGAATGCGTCGCGGTAACTTCCGAGGCCACCGAGTTGCTTGTATTCGCGGGTGAGCTGATGTGCGCGGGTGAAGATGTCGGAACGGTTGAACATGGTCGGTATCTCCTGGAGCCCCTCGGCCCCTTGCTTTGGTGAGCTTCCCTGCTCACACCCCCACTATACACGATTCCGTTATCGCTGTCTACAAAAATTTTTCTAGCGCTTCATTTTTTTTGAAGCCCTAGATGTGGTGGGACTCCGCGCGATTATCTCCGTCAAGGTGTTGTCTCAGTGATCCATGCCCGTGGACGGGTGTAGTACTGTCGTCGGCAATATGACGTTGATTCCCAGCTAGGCTCATCGACATACAGTTGCCCTCTCCGTGCACCACCACCACAGTGGATCGCTCGCTGGTCTGGCGTCGACTTCCGCGAGATATACCCTCGGGCAAACCTAGTGTCTCCTCGCTCCCACCCCGACTCATAGTCGAGATCGGATTGCACAAGGCCACTCGTCAGGTCACGCTGTGCTGAGACCTTGTCTCGATTTTCAAGCTCGTGAAGCGCGGCGAGCGCGAGATTCCGCGACGCGACAAGATCCTCGCGCAGTCGTACTCTCGTACTCTCTGGAGCAGATACTGATGCGGCATACTCAGCATATGCCGCTCGCGTATCTGCGATCAACCTGCTCACGACATCCCATGTCATCTCATGGCTCACCATCGTTCTCACCTCTACAGATGATCATCCAATCCCCTCCGGATGTAGTACCATGTGCATTCGCGCTGGTAGTTGAGAGCGCTGCGCCGTTTGTCCATCCATAGCACCCATTGCTCACGGAGCAACGGCGAGAATACAGCTTCGGGTTCGCGGTAATAAAACTTCCCATCGTAGCTGGACTCCCAATCGCGTAGGAAGTAAACCTGCTGCATCCGCCTCATGAGCCCACGCAAGTGAGGATATGTCTCGCCGAGCTCGGCGAGCAGCATCGCTCGCTCAGCGAAACAGCTGATGCTCACGTATGGCCATTCCTGCCGGATGAGATCACCCAGTAGCACCTCGATATGATCGATGTGCTGTAGATCATCGACCGACGAGATCAGGCCATTCACCTCATCATATGTCTCTCCGAAGCCGTGATGGCTGGCCCACCAGCCGTCTATCATCCGGTCATAGCAGTCGCAGAAGCTCCGAATCATGTCACTCATTTTCATCCTCCTCAAATCCCAAATGCCATCAGCTGGTTATCAATGATCTGCTCACCACGCATCACGTCGAGACCATACTTTCGGAACAGATACTTAGCTGCATCATCGACTCGGTCGCTATAGTCGACGAGATCGCATTTGTAGTGGATACGGATCCACGTGTTGAGCTGCTTGCCCATCTTCTCGGCGTTGCGGATATCCCGTACCTGGCCAGCGTTGTTGTAGATGTACGTCTCAAGGAGGATCCGCTGACCAATATACTCCATCATCGCAGCGACCTTGGCCTTCGCTTCTGTATAGAGGCGACGGAGGTTCTGGGCGAAGATGTCGCGATACTTACCAAGTCCTCCGAGTTGCTTGTACTCGCGGGTGAGCTGATGTGCGCGGGTGAAGATCTTAGTGCTATTGAGTTGCTCGTCGATGTACTTGCGGGTGATAACGGTTGTCATGGTCGGTATCCTCTGGAGCCCCTCGGCCCCTTGCTTTGGTGAGCTGGACTGCTCACACCCCCACTATACACGATCCCGTTATCGGTGTCTACAAAATTTTTTCTAGCGGTTCACTTTTTTTGGGAACCGAGATGTGGTGGGAGTCCGCGATTTCATGGGCGATTTTTTTATCGCGATATTTGGGCAAAAGGTTGCCCTCTATACCAGTGCCAGGTATGCCGATACAATGTTTTTTTGGAGGCGCTCAACACCTCGATTGTTTTGTATCAATAACATAGGCAGCAGACTTATCCCCAGGTTTATCCCCATTGTGAATAACCCCGGAATGCATTCATGGGAGTACAGTTACCGGCCATTATCCCCAGGGCTCCATACCTACCCATCAAAAAAAGTGTAAAGTTCACAGTTCTTCTCATTTTGCCCCCATCCATCGCATGGGTTATCCCCAGGTTATCCCCAGGTTATCCCCAGGTTATCCCCAGGTTGGCCCATGGAGAAAACCATTATGAGGAGGCTAGTTATCCGCCGTTATCCCCACCCTATGGCCCACCCTACGATGACGACTAGTCATCACTCTCATTATAGATAGGACCACTGGTCGATCGAAGTAGTGGATTTTTTTTGTTGACATTTTTCGAGATCCGGGTGGATTGTCCACTCTGAACAGACCAATGCCTGGAGGACGTGATATGAGGCGAAACGCTCTAGATTTGCTCGAAGAAGCGGTGCGGCTCTGCCAGACTGCGAGTGACAACCTGCACGAACCCGTCGTAGGCCCAGCTGAGATAGCTGATGCCTCGGAGGCTGTAACTAGACTAGCGGTAACACTAGAACAGCTGCTCGACAGCTATGAGGCGAGCCTACAGCAGATGCAAGTCGCCGCCGATAATCTGGCTGCACTGCAGCGCCGGAGTATGGCGTGATGGCGATGATCTCTCATAAGATCGTCGCTCGCCATGCCAAGCTCTACGCGCTGCGCATCGAGCGCCTGCTGGACGACTGGGCTGAGGATATTGACCACCAGCGCCTGCTTATCCATCACCGGTACAGCGCCGAGGACTTCCCCGAGCCTATTGCGACAATGAATCTCGATCGAGAGGCTCAGCTGCGGGACCGTGTTCGCGCGGCCATTGATGACATCCTCGTGCGTGAGCATTGGATGCGCTTATGAGTCGATCGCGCTACGATACGGAGGCGAAATGATCCCACTCATCAGCTACGAGAGCAGGACCCATAGCGACCTCGAGCAGCTCGAACGGACATTGGTCACAGCGCACCGAATCTGCGCAGATGGCGTTGACCTGCCTCGATTAGCAGGAGCAGAGCTGCGCAACTGGTACTATTCCTGGTGCTACGTTCTCGAGCGCTTGCTGAGGGAAGTAGCGAACCAAAAGGCGAAGGCAAAGGTGAAGCGATGATGCACTCCAAACATGCGCAACTGCGGCGAACAGTAGGACCATTCCGCGCTATAAACGCCATCTGCCTAGCTGTCCACGGTGGTGAGTACACCCAATATTGGTGGCGATCGCTTCCGTGGCGGTATCGTGCCAGCGACCTCCCCGCGCGTATCATCGACCATACTATCAGGTACCAAGTTGGCTGGTACTACAGCGAGCATCCAGAGTACCAGGCACAGCGTCTCGCGATGTTGACGGGGCTGGAGGTGCTTCGTCGTGAGGTCGCAGCCAGGCACCCGCTCACCTGGTGGAGCATCTCTGAGGCCGTCAGCGCTGCCAAGCGGGTGATGCACTGCTATGAGGACGGGCGCGACGAGCTGCGATGGATCGAAGAGCAGCGGGAAGAACAGAAGCGGTGCCAGATGGAGTTCGCCAAGACGCACCCGAACTACGATTTGATCGCGCATCTAGACTACGTGGACAGCCTCTACAACGCATGGGCGGACCAGGTCATGCGGAGGCACATCGGATACGAAACTAAAAGACCGGCGTAGATGGTCTTCGTAGTACGAAATGGTCGTCGGAGTACGAAATGGGTTTCGTAGTACGAAATGGGCATCTGGAGTACGAAGTAGGCTTCTGTACTCCAGATGCACGAAATGGGCATCTGTACTACGAAACGGGCTTCGTAGTACGAAGTGGGTTTCGTAGTACGAAATGGGCTTCGTAGTACGAAATGGTCGCTGGAGTACGAAATGGGCTTCTGGAGTACGAAGTGGGCTTCTGTACTCCAGATGCACGAAATGGGTATCTGTACTACAAAACGGGCTTCGTAGTACGAAGTGGTCTTCGTAGTACGAAATGGGGTTCGTACTACAGATGCACGATATGGACATCTGGAGTACAATATGGGCTTCGTAGTACAAAATGGTCTTCGTAGTACACTGGAGGACATATGGACCAACCTACCGCAGCCAGAATCTACAACGACATCCTCGCCTCACGTCCAGCGCTATCTGGAGAGAGGCTCTGCTATTGGCGGCCTCTACAGTATCACGCCAACCCAACGGTCAACCGAGTGACGCGGGCGCTCGTCTCTCGACTCGGCACAGGTATCGTCGTGCAGATGCGCGACATGGGCAACGCCGTAGTCGAGACGCTGATGACCACTCGCGCCAAGAACGACAGCGAGCTCGCACGGGCGATGCAGATTGCGCTCACCGACGACGCGGCACGCTGGGAGCCGTTCGACTTCTGTAACCCGTCGCAGGTACAGGCCGCGTCGCCGTGGCTGTCGGCGCGCGAGCTGCATATCATCGCGCAGATGGTGGAGTTTGTCGGCATCCCCTGCTCGGCCCGCCTTGGCGACCTGCCTCTTATCGAGGAGGCAGCCACAGTCATCCGCGACACCATCCTTCCGCAGTTCGCCATCGACGATGAGCGGGTCTGGCGCCTGGCGGACTGCCTAGCGAGGAGGCAGGACATCAGCTGGCTCGAGCTGGTGGATGAGTATGCGGCCAAGCTTGACGAGCAGGAAGAGCAGGACTGGCGGTCGTGCTGCGACGCAGCCGAGGAGTGCTGGGATGAGTACCTGTGCGGCTCGTCAGAGGAGCTGCGAATCTTCGACGGTGAACAACCCGACCAGCGAGGCGGGCGGGGTATCGAGGACGAGGATGTAGCGGCAGGTTGTGCCGGGGGTACCACCCAGCGAGAGGCCGATGGTGGTGGTGCCGTAGGAGCTGACGGTCCCCGTGTAGACATTGCCTACGATGGTATTGTTGGCGGAACTGGTGCTGTTGGTGCCGATAGCGATCATCTTGACGGCAGTGCCGGCGGGGAGCTTGAAGTCTAAGACGTCCGAGAATGGCCGCGAGTTCTCGGGTGTCTGGCCCCAGATATTCGAAACCGTGAACGTCCCGCCGCTGTACGTCCCCTCTGCGCACCAGTTCCACCCAGCGCCATAGCGCGCCCACGCCAGCAGCACGAGCGAGCACGTCCCTCGCTGCACGTCGTAGCTCACTGACACCACCCGCCCCAGATGTCCCTGCACTCCGATACCACCACCAGGTGAGGCGAGATACTGACTGGTCACGCCGATCACGTCCCCGAGCTCGACACCGTAGCCGATCATCTCTGCCGAGACGGTGAGCGTCCACCTCATCCGCGCTGTGCCGTAGCGGTCCTGCAGAGCATCCACCACGTCCGCGAGCTGCTCCTTGGTCGGCACAACCCCCGGCTCCAGGACGGGCGTCAAGTCGAGCTCCAGCGTCTCGCTGACGCCGAAGATGTCCCGCGCCAGCCAGTCGGTGAAGCGGTAGACGGTCTCCTCGTCTTCGCCGAAGCGGATCTCGTACTGGCTGTAGATGACCGTCGCAGGCGCTGATGATGGCTCACCGATGATGTCTGCATCGGTGATGCTGTACTTGGCCTCACCGACGACAGGACGCCCGGCTGGGACTGCCGCGATGGAGCCTCCTTGGGTCACAGACTGCGTGCTCGTCCAGTTGACGCCGCAGATGGTGCCGATGGTGCGCAGCACGTCGCTGTAGGCGGTCTCCCTCGGCGAGAATCGGAAGCCCGTGCCAATAGACAGACGCCCAGCCGAGATACGCAGGATGGAAGACAACCCGGCGCTCTCGACCAGGAGACAGAGCCCATCACCGAGATCGTCGCAAGCACGCCCGCTGCTCCCGTCACCCGACGCGATGACGCGCGCAGCGATCTCACCGAGCGATGCCATCGTCTGCGTGGTGGTGGTACTGATGTAGCAGGGGGCATGGTTGTACCACTCGCCGAATCCCAGGCAGCGCTCACCGTCCACCTGCACGCTGCTGATGGTATAGCGCCAGGTATAGCTGTCGACCTGCGTGGCTCCAGAGAGGATCGCGGTGGCGCGCATGACGTAGCCGTCCGGCTCCTCATAGGTGATCTCCACCTGCCCGGACAGAGGCAACGAGAGCTCAGCGTTGACATCGATGGTCTGCTGCCCCGGGACCCAGTAGTGCGTGCAGAAGTCGACCGGGATCGCCATCGATGAGAGGCTCGAGGGCATGTGCCAGAAGGCATACGAGCCGATCCGCCCGCGCCAGATGCACGAGCCGGACGCATCAGCGCTGTCCATAGCTGACGCCTTCGGGCGCACGATGTAGCTCATGGCGTTGGGTGACGTGAAGAACGACGTCGGGTGCACCCATGGTTGATCGGTCGACAGGATGAGCTGCGTCTCGGGGTTGGTCTCCCAGCGAGGATGCCAGTCTGCGACGTTGGCGGAGATGTGCGTGCCTACATCAGAGCAGGTCACGATGCTGGTATCGTCCTCGCGCCGCTTGTTGCGCTGCCAGAGTATGCCGATGGCGGGTGAGTCACTCAGACCGAAGTTGGTCGTCCATGGCCATCCTGCCTGCTGGCTCATGCGGTTGTAGCAGCTGAGAGTGCTGCCGGAGAGCGCCCAGCCGATCGGCGAGAGGTAGGCGTCTGAGCCGAAGGAGGATGTCGGGGATGGGTCGTGGTAGCTGTCGGGTGAGTAGAGCGTGTAGCTCTTCGACGCGGCGATGCCGGTGGTCGCCTCTGCGCGCAGGCCGACGATGCCATGGTTGCCCGCCGCGATGGTCGCGTACATCGGATCACTCTGCGAGATCTTGACGTTGCTCCAGGTCTGCCCGGAGAGCGTCCCCTTGTCGGCGATGTAGAGCTCCCACGGCCCTCGGTAGGCGTTGGCTGTATAGCGGAACGATGCGTAGTAGTTGGCGTCTGGGTGCCGCGTTGTCGGCCAGAAGCTGGCGAGGGCGTTGGCGTCGTTGACGTTAAGCGAGATGGAGGCTGAGCCGGTCATCCAGTTGCCGGTGACGGCCATGTAGGTGCTCAGATAGTAGCGCTGCGCAGGCCGATAGTAGGCAGGCGCCCACATGACCGTCGGCCTGCTCTTGAGCTTCGCCGTCGTGTTGGGCGGCAGGTCGATCGCTGTGCGCCCAACAGCAAGCCCTGCGTCCATCGGCGCGATCTGCAGCGTGACGGTGGACTTGGTGACGATGGGGTTTGCGGCGAGCTTGCCCGTCCACCAGATCTCATCGTTGAGGTAGATGTCCACCTGCCGCCCGATCCACACCGTCGGCACCGTGGTGACGGGGATGGTGCGCGGGAGCTGCTCGTAGTGGTTGGCGCGGTGCGGCTGCCTGACCGCGTTGTACCAGTCCGAGCCGTTCCACCACATGACATCAACCGCAAACCAGTTGTCCGCAGCGACTGAGACGGACTCCTCGACCTGGAACGTGTCGGTGCCGACGTACAGCATGGTCCCCGGTATCAGCGCGATCGTCGCCCCCGTCGAGCGCAGCTGGATCTCCCCTGCCGACGTAGTGACGCCGGTAGTCTCCAGCACCTGACCGCTGCTGAGCTGCTCGGCTCCTGTCCGGGAGAACAGATCCCCAGTCCGGTAGCCGACCCTTGAGCCATCATCAGCGGTGAGCACGACGGTCATCGGCGCGACAGATGGGATGGGATCGCCCTCTTCCAGCGAGCGCCCGAAGGACGAGGCGCTGATGATGGCAGACTCCAGCCAGAGAGGGGAGCCGTCTACGCAGACGATGCCGTGCGGGCTGATCGCGAGCTTGAAAGTCATTCTCCTGCCACCCTCCACAAAAAATCACTGTAGTCGTAGAAGACCGTCATGGTCGGCGTGCACCAGTCGTTGTCGCCGGCGATGGACAGCCCGAACTGCTCATAGGCGATGTCGTCGTAGTAGACGTTGCTTCCCAGGCTCAGCACCGACGGCATCGGTAGCCCCCACGCAGTGCTGCTGACGCTTCGGGCGGGGCCGTACACTATCGGCGACGCGTACCAGTCATCGTCCCAGTGGTTGAACAGCGCGCTGTGGTTGTTGTTGCGCAGTGTTGTCGGCAGGTTGCCCGTGACCCAAGACTGGCACAGGATCGGATTGAACATCACGACCACCCTGGCGCCGAAGTCGTCAGACGTGACCGGCTTGTAAAGGCGCATCGGCACAGCTGGCGGAGGTGGATCAGCCTGTGACGTGATGTTGTAGGCAGCCTTCGCACCGGCGAGCTGGTCCGGGTAGGACGGGCCGATGACGGTAGTGGTGGCCGTCGGCGGGTTGAGGATGAGGCTCAGCCGCAGGCAGTCGAGCGCGTCCATCCACTGCCGGGCAGTGACAGGACTGCCGATGCGGACTGACTGGTATCGGTTGCTCATGGTGCCGTGCTCCCCGCGATCCACATCGCAAATGACTGGTAGAAGGTGAGCGTTTCGGCCTGCATCTTGACGGGCACGATGCCCGCGACGCCATAGTCCATGCGCGCGTCGTTGAAGGCGTCAGGGGTGAGAGGCACGATCCACTGGTACCAGTAGCCGCTCTTGATAGTGAAGTTGTCCGAGGTGCACTTGATATATTGCCCGCCGATCCAGACGTGCGCGTACACCAGACCTGGCTCGGTGGTGTTGGCGTTGGCCGTGATCCAGACCGACCGCTTCGCCATCGTCTGGTGCAGCGGGATCCACTTGGCGCAGTTGATCTCGACGTAGGATGTGGGCCACGCGGTATAGTTGTTGCCATTGTATAGCATCGACCCCGAGACGAGAGCAGGCAGCGAGCAGATCACGATCGGCATCTGCTCGCTGGTCTGGCGGCACGAGTCGAGCAGGCGCAGATAGGCTGCTGGCAGATACGGACTAGTCGACAGCTTCGGGAACATCGTGAACGTCCCGTCCGGGCGGCGGCAATAGCACGACGAGTCGAGGGTGCCGTTGGCAGGGCGGAATGTGAAGCCTCCAGGGCCGGTCGCCGTGAGCGTCGTGATGCTATAGCCCGCGATCAGGTTGTTCGGATTGGATACATACTGCCCGGTAGACGCGGCTGTCATCGTCACAGGCGGGTTGGGATCATAGTATGGGTCGAAGTTGCTCGCCGAGGCCGTGGAGTCGTGGGAGTATGTGCCAGACGCTGAGACGCGGGTGATGCAGGTTCTGTAGGCTGGAGACAACACGGCGAACGAGCCGTCTACCGCCAGCCGACACGCATAGCCCGCATAGATCGGCAGCGGGAAGAACAGCTGAGCGTTAGAAAAGCTCCACCCCCACAAAAACTGCACGGTATGCGTCCACCGCTGCTTGACCAAGGCTGTCGCGAAGTCGCTCCAGTAGGCGAGCGCCTCCCAGCTGATCTCGTCACCGACAGCAAGCGGGAGCTCCCAGTCTCCTGCGCTGTAGTAGACGCACATATCGTCGAAGATGTTGCTCACGCTCAGACCCTCCCCGGCGGCGTCTCGACCTTGACCGTCATCGTGACCTTGTAGCGCACCTGCTTTTCGCTCGCCGCGTCTGACTGCCAGCGGACCGAGGTGCAGTCTACCAGCTTGCCGACGATCGTCATCGGGCAGCCGAGGTAGAGACTGGGCGACGAGTTGATCGGCGTGGCACCAGTGTACTCGTCGCTATAGTAGGTCGCACAGTGCAGCATGACGGTGACCCCCTTGTCAAAGAGCCGGAGCATATCCAGCCAGTCCCGCCGCTGATAGGCGGTTCCGGTCGTCGAATCGAGCACGCCGTCCATCAAGAGTTCGAGTTGCCAGCATCGCCGAAATCCGAACGTGTTGCGGTACGCGAGACCGGTCAGCGTGTAGTTGACCGTCCCGTCGCACTGGTCGATCTGCACCGGATCACTCAGCAGCGGCCGCGACGGGAAAAGCCCCGCGACAGCGACGTAGCTGCCAGAGTTGGTCAACCCCTGGCCGGTGATTGATGCCGGGATCGTCAGGTTGCCCGTGTACGCCGGTCGCCAGTAGGTCGGCGTAGTAGAGTTGAGCTGCCAGGTGTTGGAAGACCAGGGCGGGGTGCCGCTGAGCCCCTTGCCAGAGCGCAGCGCCAAGAGCCACGACGCCCAGATGCCTCCGACATAGGTCACCCCAGAGCTCGCAGTTGTACCGGCTGCAGGGCGAGTATCGGCCCAGCTGACTATACTGATGCGAGCGTTGAATGGGCACTGAGCCATAGGTCACCTCACCACACGAGAGGAGATGCGGGCGCCTCCGGGCGTGTCCGCCTCTGCATTGATGTCGTCGATGAGCGCGCGGCCAAGAGCTCCCGCCTTTCCGGTGAATGCCATCGTCACGTTGATCTCTGTAGTGCTCGAGTCGTCACCGAGTCCGGTCAGTGACGCGGAAGGACGGGACGCCGAAGCAGCCGAAGACGAAGCGCCGCCACCAGTTGGATCCGCGAAGCCGGATGCACCGATCTCGACCAGCCCCTTCGCATATGCTGCAGCCGCTGCCCCCTTGGCTATTGCTGCAGCCGTCAGCGCCGCACCTGTGCCAATATTGCCCCAGGCGTAGTTCCACGCCGCTTCCGAAGCATAGTTGATGGCGTCGCATGCGGCCTGTATGCCGGATGCAGTCATCTGCATGGCTGTAACTACCCCAGCCCCCGCGCCGAACTGCTCAAGCGCTGAGCCCATCGTGTTGGCGGCGTCGGCCGTAGCTCGCGCGGCTTTCTTCTGAGCTTCGGTCAGAGCGATGGCGTCACGCGCTCCGTCTGCCGCTTCCTTCCGTCGCGCCTCAGCTCGCTCGTCTGCCAGCTGGGTGCTCAGCGCGCTATACTGCTCCTCAGCCACATTGAGCGCGGCCAGAGTCTCCTCGTAGTCACTGCGGTACTGGTCAAGCGTCTCGCCTTCGAGGCTCTGCCACTTGATGGCGTCCTGCATCAGCTGGTCGCGCTTCTGGCTGATGGCCTCGAGTTGGCGCTCGGTGTCGGTCTGAGCCTGAGGCTGCGCAGTCATCGCGGAGGCACGCTGAGCGGCTTCAGTTGTCCATCTTTCGAGATCTTCCTGTCGTTTCTCGGCTGCCTCACGTTCGCGCTGCGCTTTGTTGGCGGCGATCTGCGCGTCGATAAGATCAAGCGCTTCAGCGACGCGGTAGGCATCTTCGATCTGAGCCTCAACACCACGATAGGCGAGCTCGCGTTGATGCTCGTAGCGCTCATCGTCGTCATGTTCCCCCGCCTGCCAGACCACCTCATCAGTCTGCACACGAAGCTGCTGCAGCGCAGTGATCTCAGCCCGGGCCTTATCGGCGGCAGCCTTGGCCGCCGCTTCACGCTCCTGCTGTCGTTTCCGCTCTGCTGCCTCCTGGTCGCGCAGGACCTGCTTGGCATGTTCCTCCTGCTTTCGCTGCTCATCAGCCAATAGCTTGGCCTCGGTGACGCGCTGCATGTCGATCTGCAGCACATCAGCAGCGATCGTTAGCTGCCCTTCAAGCTGCTCCTTGGTGCGCGTGACCTCCGCCAGATGGTCTTTTGCCACCTGCAGACGGTCCTTGGCTGCCTGGTATTGTGAGTGCGTCATCCGCGACGCGGCGAGCGCCTCCTGAGCCAAACGGAGCTCCATTTGGGCAGCGTCCACCGCCTTGATCTGGGCGTCGTACTTGGCGTTGAGCGCGTTGATCTCATCCTTGGCCGTATCAGTGGCGGCCTTATCCGCCAGCCTCTGGCGCGCGGCTGCCCACGTGGCCTGCTCACCGAGATCCAGGTAGGCTGCAGCCAGATCGGCCACGCGCGACTCGGTCTCCTTGGTCGCGGCTGAGGTCTGCGTGAGCACGTCATAGAGCTTAGTCGCGCCGTCGAGAACAAAGCCGATCGCCGCGCCCCATGGCCCGAAAGCCGACAGCACTCCGCCGATCCCTTTGCCCAAGCCGTTAACCTGAGTGCTGAGCTTCCCAAAGCCGTCAGCGAGAGGCGCCAGCTTGCTGAGCACAGCATTGGTTTTGCCACCGAGCTTGGAGAAGGCGCTGCCGAGCTCGTCGATGTTCTTCGTCTGCTCTGCTGCCGCAGGGAACATCTCGTCGATGGCCGCCGTCATTTTTTTAACGTCCGAGACCACCTCACCTGAACCGGAGACTGCAGCCTGGATGACCAGACCGCCTGGCTTGGCCTTGCCCTTGCTTGCCATCAGTCCAACGCCTCCCTGAGGTCCTGCTCGGCCACCTGGTTGACCTGCTCAACGGTCGCGTTGTGCAGATGGACCTCTACAGCGCCCTCAATCACATCACGTACCCATGCGTAGATTCCGCTGTTGAGCTGGTCCTGCTCTTCCGGGCGGAGCCCGAACCAGGCGCGTGGAGGTGCAGTGAACAGACTGCGCCCCGACAGCTTCTCGGCGATCACCTCGTTGGCGGTGCGTGCCCGCATCTGCGCCTCTCGGATACGCTGAGCGTAGAATCGATGCGCGCGATCACCTGATGCGCGGGCGAGCTTGGCCTGGAGCAGAGCAATTGTCCGCAGCTGGCGCATATAGTACTGCCGTGAGCTGCGGATGCCCTTCCGATGGCGTCCAAAATGCACAACCCACGGATAGCGCTTGCCGTTATCCTCGGTGATGCCGACCTCTACGAGCATATCCCGGTTATCGAGCTTCATCCCGTACCGCCCTTTTTTGAGCTCGCTGCTGGTGGCGGAGCGCAGCTCATTGACCATTGAGCCCGACTTGGTAACGTTCGTCGGTGTGCCGTCCGCCAGTGGTGCGAATGGCTGTCCGTCGATATCAATCCCAGCGGCCACCCGCGCGCGGAGCTTGCCCTTGATCCACTCGTCGCAGATTCGTCGAAGCTGAGGCGGGAACTTGATCCCGACACTCTCGACAGCTGCATTGGTGTGCCCGTTGATCGTAAGCAGGATCTGGAACTTAGTGGCCTTTGCCATTGGCTAGTCTCCTTTGCAGCTCGGCGCGCTTGCGCTCGTCCTCGCGCTCCAGGTGTTCAATTGTCCTGACCTCTCCGTCGAGCGCCATCAGTAGTGACCAGTCTATACCGTCATCGGCCCGGCATCCATATCGCCGCAGGATCGAGTACTCGCCAAAGACGCGATCAACCTCATCCTGGTGGCGGCGAACGAGAGCTACTGGGCACGAGTAGAAACGCCCAAGACCTGCCGATGCACTAACGCAGACCTCAGCATCGATCTTTCCATGCTCAGCTCCCGCTGCCCGTGTGGGAGCCCCATCACAGCATCCGCGCTGTCGCCAGACCCGCTCATCTGCGATGCAGTCAACGCACTTCCAGGTGCTCGGTCCTGGCCGCAGCATCACCCAGGCAGCGACTCGGAGCGCTCTTTTTTTTCCGCATCACCATTGCCAAGATCGGCGATTTTGTTGCTGAGCTCGCCGTAGGCCTGAGCCTGTAGACGCGATGGGATGGCGTCTAGCTTGGCCCGCGCCGCACGCGCATCTGCCAGGCGCTCATCATCTACAGCGACCAACCCCTGGACTGCGACGCAGTAGCTGTAGCGGAGCAACCACATCCGCGCGCTCAGCAGCGCAGCCTGATCTTCTCCACTCAGCTGCTCCTCAGCTGGAAGACCGGAGGCGACGTGCTCCGGATAAGCTGCTCGCTCCTCATCACTCCATTTTTCGCGCGGGACTCCGCGCAGATGGTAGAGGCTGTGCAGGGTCAGGCCGCGAACTGAGCAGTAGCCCGCTTCCTCCTTTGCCGCGCAGACCTGAGGATATGCGAGTGCGCGGACCGTCCAGCGAGTGCGCGGTGAGTCCGTGTCGCAGGCAAGCTCTATAGTCGCCTCATTATGCTCGACAAACCGCATCAAAAAATCCCTAGCTCAAAGAGCGGCAGCGCGTTGTTGGTCTGGTGGATGGTTGCCCCCAGTGAGACCTTGGTCTGCACGAGGTCACCGCTCAGATCTTGGATGAGCACGTCGCCGCTCTTTACGTAGGAGGCCGGGATGATAATCGCACCTCCGTACGCCTCATCATCGTCACTGCTGATCTTGCCGCCAAATGGGAGCAAGAGCGGGAACGAGTTACCCGCCTGCCACTTCGCCGCAAAGAACGCCCGCGCTTGAGCGGCATCATGCCCGATCGTCATATCGATCTGGATATCGAGATCGGTCGCCTCGAGAGGCGCGCGGCCCTGCCAATATGACCCGCAGGCACTGCCAGCCGTAGTCCAGTTGAGCGCCACGCTCCACTCCGCGACGCACATCGGCGTCTGGTTCCATCCGAGATTGTTGGACGTCGTGCCGACGAGGACGGGCGAGCCGAGCGAGTGCAGCACGGGGCCATCTTCAATCTCGAGCGGGCTCGGTGTCACCGGAGTCCCGATGTCGATGACGTAGGGGCAGTCGATGGTGCAGCTCATCTTGATGGCGCGGCCATCACCTTCGGGCGAGATGGTCAGCGACGTGAGCGAACACCCATAGCACTGCTGCTGCCAACCATCGCCCGTGATACGCAGGCAGACCGTGTAGCGCGTGGTCGTGGTGTAGGTCAGGGCGAGCTCCGCCCCTGCACTCTTCTGCCACCACTCGCAGATGAGCTTATCGCCGCCGGTCTTGGGCGCCATAGCTTCCGCCGTGTAGGCGGTGAAGCTGTTGGCAATGAGGTTGGTTGGAGAGGTGCTGACCGAGGTGTTGGTCCCCATCTGATAGCTGATACGCCCGTCAGGAAGCGAGTAGCCGACGAAGTTCGGACGATTAGTTCCGATACCACCAGAGCCTGTCAGGGTGAGCCCACCTGTCGCAGACACGCTCACTGAGCTCAGGATGTCGGCCACGGCGCTCGAGTAGCCGAGGCGCGTTCCGAGAAGCAGGCGCAGGCCGGTCTGCTGAGCAGTTGGATCACCGCGCAGCAGCCAGTCCACAGTGAGCGTCCCCTTGCGGACTGGTGCGGAGGTCTGCGCGTCAATGAGGGCCTGCCCAGGCAGGCGCCCGAATCCTCCAGTCCCTGTTCCGTTTTCCGCGGTAGTGGTCTCACCGACAGCCACAATCTGCGATGCATCGGCAAACTCGCATGGGATCCAGGTAGACGGTTCAGAAGGGGATGCGCTGCCTGTGCCTCGGTTGCAGTATGAGGATTCCTTGGCGATGTCTAGGCGCTTGATGTACGATGAGGGCATAGTGTCTCTCCTGTCAGTGCAGCCACACCGTCAGCGGGATGAGCTGCACATAGAGCTGGGTCTGCCCGTCGGCGTCGGTGACTTCCACGGGCAACGGAGGCCGGCCCCGAGGCCAGACGCCATCAGCGTCTCCCCAGAGGTCCGGGCGCGCGATGATCGCGCTGATGATCTGGGTCGTATCATCGACCATCATGATGTCCCTCACATCATCAGCGAGATCACTCCGATACGCAACAGCAACGCAGATCCCGCAGTCAATATGGCAGGGAGCATTAGCCACTGTGAGAGCAGGTGGCTGGTCAACGAAGACGACGACATCGCGGCTACGGCGCTCAATGTTCTCGATCCACTCAGCAGCCGAGTCGCGGCCGAGACAGTCTCTGGCGCAGGAATAGGTGAGGTCCGGGTACAGCGCAGGTGCGAGAGACTCGATGCGGGTAATGATCGCATCAATCACCGGCATGATCGACTGCCTGCTCATCTCCACGGCTCCCAACGGTTTACCTTGCGCTTAGGTCGCGCGAATGCGAAGTCTCGGCTCCTCAGGCCCGTTATATTGATCGTATCGGGTGGTGTAGGTGTACCACTACCGTCAACGTCAATCCAGAGGTGCCGCAACGTATCGTCGACGGCGTAGCGCGCTTCGCTGCGCAGGCTGTCGTGCTTGTCGCGATCTGTGAGCGCGTACAGATGTGCTGCGGCAAACAGCCTGTGTGCAGGCAGCAATGCAGATGGTGCTGGTATATCCTGCTCGGTGAGATGCCGCTCGGCTAGGCGTACGCGCAGCTCACGCACGAGGTCGTCAAGCCCAGCCGAGATAGCTGGCTCAAGCCCGGCGTCATCACTGGGTGCGGCAGGGCTCCCACCGAAGAACGCCCGCAGCTGAGGTGCCGTCAGCCCGGTATCAAATATCTGGTGCACGTACGCCAGCAGATAAGTGAGCGTTGCCTCAGGCTGGCCTATACGGGCTACCGGCGAATACGTGACCCGCATGAGGCAGCCTCCTACAGGCGCCTGGCGGACAGGTAGTGTCGCAGCCCAATAGCCCCAGTAGAGGTATGCGGAGACGCCCGTTGGTAGCGCCGCAGGAAGCGCATCCGCGAGCGTCACGGTGGAATGGGTCTGGTCAATCACGCTGACAGACTGCACCCGGCACGGCCATATGATGCTGTCAGTGACTACCCAAGCAAGACCTGTACGCCCCGCGAGCTGGGTCGCCGGCACGCCTTCAAGTGACAGTGCTCGACGCCCAGCGGCGAGAGACGAGACCTGGATTGGGTCCTGGCCTCCAAAACTGAGCACAGTATCGACGCCTTGGATTGTGAGAGTACCGATCGGCGCTGTTACAGATGGCTGCGGAAGTAACAGCTCAAATATGTTGTCGGCACCGCAGACAGCTTGCGTTTGCCCTGCGCACTCGACGCACACGCGGCTAGACACTGCGCAACTCCTTTTCGCTCACGGCGTGAGGACGCCGGTGATTGTTCCGCCCAGGTTGGGGTACACGATATTGAGCGACTCGATCATGCGCACACGCGCGGTGTAGACGTCGTCGTTTTCGCTGCTCTGGAGAGCAGGCACGATATCGGCGAACAACGGCTGAGCCATAATCGAAGCCACAGCAGACTGCCTCAGCGACGAGACGTTGCCATTGCTGTTGGCGGAGAGTGCCTCACCAATCTGGCCAACCCAGACGGCATCACCCCAGACGAAGTCGGTGACACTGGTGTTGGGGATCGGCGACGTTTCCGTCAACGCGCGCCCGATATAGACGTTAGCGAACGCGAATTTTGCTTTGAGGATCGAGACAAGCTGATCGTCATTGACGATGTCGGGAGTCAATGTGAACGGTGACGACTGCGTGGCCGTATAGCCTAGACGCTTGGCCAGTGCGAACGCGACAGGAGCCGAGATGATGATGGTATCAGCCAGGCAGCCCTTGTGCGCCAGATCGGCCCGCATGTCCTGGATATCTTCCAGCGGGGTGGAGCCAGACTGATCCCACGCGGTCGCTGCTGCGGCAGTGGTCGACCAGTTGGCCACAGTACCAAACATCGCAGCCCACTCAGCCTCACGGTTGACCAGGACCTGCTTCCTCGGAATCGAAAGAAGCTGCGCCAGAGCATCGACGCCGAGCTCCTCGATTTCCGCGACGGTTTCGGCATCGAGGCCGAAGCTGTTGAAGTACTTGGTGCCCTCATATGTGAGAGGGTCGAACGGCTGCCCCTCAACCGGGATTGCGCGTTGGCCAAAGGCGACCTTGCTCGATCGCGCTGTGCCAAATGCGCCCCACATGCCCATACGGGCAATGCGCCCGTGAAGGCCACGTGCATCAATGCCCATCTCATTCTCGCGGGCTGCCTGCGGGAATGAGACAGGAGATGCGATCTTTCCGGCAATATAGTCGCTGTCTTTATTCCCGAGGTCGAACATGATGCCTTCGATCAGTCCTCGGTTGGTCGCCAGCGACGAGAAAGACGGGTACAGGCCCGTCGGCGAAACCATCGCCATCAGTCACCTCCTACAGCGGGAACGTGGACGATATTGACAACTACCTCGACGAGCTCGTCGGCGCTCACGGCTAGTCCGCTAGGGCGCACAAGAAAACCGAGCTGGTAAACAGCATCCTCAGTCGTCGCCGGATTGAACGACACGACCTTCCCGTCGCTGTCAGTAGTTGCGAAGCTCGAAGCGTCGAACGCGATATCTGCACCAGCGACTGCAAATGCAGTCTCGCCCTGGGTAGCAATATTGCAGACACCTGATGGCGATTGGCTGACGCAGATCCCGATAGGCTCCGATGTGCCATCACAGGCGACACAAGATCCTGCGGTCAGACCATCAGCGACGACCAGACCAACCAGGCTCCCGTCACCACTATATGTACGAGAGAGTTTCCCCATCAGCGACCTCCTGCAGCCTTATACGCGGCGATGAATGTGGTGTGCTCACCGCGAGACAGGGCAGCGAACGCAGCCTTGACCGGATCACTTGTCTCATCAGTCTTCGCTTGACCGCTCGATAGCCGAACTGGCACATTGGTCGGCGCTCGCCCGTATCGACGCGCGAATGCGGCAGGGTTGGCATCGTAGGCTAGGCGAGCAATCTCAACGTCCTGCTGCTGCAGTCGGCCGCACGCAACCAGCCCGGCGATCATCGCATCACGCTGGGCGCGTTTGAGCTGGCCGATATCGCGAGACAGGGCAGCCAGCTGACCATCTACGCACCCGCGCTTCATAGCAGCCATCTCGCCAGACGATTCATCCAGCTGCTGCTCCTCGGCTGCTGTATCATCTTCCTCTCGTCGGAGATTCTCGACGATCGCCTCCACTTCAGCCACACGGCGCTCAAGATCCGAGTGGCGCTCTTCGAGTTCGCGGAGCCGATCCTCCGGCGTACGCTCTTCCATCACGGCAGGGACCTGTGTTTCGTCCACGGTGTCCTCCACTTTGTCAATCAGGCCTCGGCTGAGAGCCTCGGCCGCAGTCATCATTTTGCCCTCGCCACACCGTGCGGCGATGGCTCTCAAGTCTTGTTTTTGCGGCAGTCTGCGGCGCGACGCCACGTACCCTAGGAAGCGCTCGCAGGCAGCGTCGATCAGCTCCTGCCACTGCTCATCGGCAGCGTTTTTCCTCGGGGAGAGTGTGGCGACCACGTCGAGCTCGCTCGTATCAATCTTTCCGTCCGGAAGCATTGCCCCGATGCTTCCGACGACCGCCGATGGTGCGGCGGTGATCTCATCACACGCGCATGCAAGCCAGTAGGCTGCACTCGCGCACTGCCCGGATACATGTGCATAGACAGTACCATCATGCGACTCGATCGCATGGCAGAGGTCTTCGATCCCGCTGATATCACCCCCAGGGCTATCGATATCAATCCAGAGGTCACCAACTGGCTGGCTTCCGATCCACGCAGCGAGCTCGCTATATGCCGATCCTAGCACCTCAGGGTGAGGATCGGTGTGAAGATAGCCGCGTACGGCGATATGCTGTGGAGCAGTACATGTTAGGCTGCACGCCTGTGGTATTGGTTGGTCGTAGATCATACAGCACTCTCCTCGGGCCGACCACCCTGAGATACACGAGGCTCGATCGACACGGGCTGCCCGTCAGCTGTTTCGACTCGCTGTGGACGAGTAACACTATGCAGCTCAGCACCGATCTCTCGCCGTATGCGACGCTCTAGATCGTCTGTCGGTGTGAGCAGATTGGCTGCCACCAGCTGCGGCATTACGCCGATCATATCGGCAAATGCATCTACTGTGACGCCCTTATGGGCGAGGCGAGGCAGCAGCTCCGGTGCGATCTCGTCGTCGCCGTACTTGTTGTGCTGGAGGATGCGGTAGATTGTACCACCACCTGGACGATCTGGCCCGTTCCAGACTGCGGCGATTGCGTCGAGATAATTGGCGATGCTCTGCTTGTAGGCGTTCCACTGTATCTCGCCCACTGACCGGCTCCCGACGTCACCGATACCAAGTTCTTGCCATCCTTCGCCGAATGCAGATGCGATCTCCTGATCGCACGTCTGGATCGCCGCAATCATTCGTTGAGGATCGAATGTCCCGCCGAACAGCGTCAGGTTGATACCCGCAGGTGCCTGTACGAAGCCCGTCTCTCCAGCGATGTAGCCGTTTGCCCATTCACCGATCGACTCAGTAAACGCGCGGATCTCGGTGTCTGTGTAGAGGCTGCGGAGCAGTTCCCGGTCGAACGTGATCTGTGGTGTCGGGATTGCCCAGCGGCGGGCACCCGCTTCGAGGGAATCAATAAGGCTGCACTTGAGCTGCCACCATGAGTGACACGGTCTGAGGAGTCCGATGCCAAGAGTCTCATCACCGACAGCGCGATAGCTGTAGATCTGCAGTTTCGTCGACGGAAGCACAACCTGCCCGCCGCCGCCAATCGGCTGTTGGATAATACCCGTGAGCGTGCTGGTGGACGGGTCTCGCACGTCCTGGATCAGAGACCGCTGGTCTATATCGCCGAGCCCGTAGAGCCACTCACGGCCATCATCACCGACGCTCCAGATCTCCTCGACAACATATCGGCCTAGAAGCGCAAAGTCGATGATCTTGGCAATCTCTTGTTCAAGACTGCCAGATGCCATGCGGCATGGATGCCCTGTGACGCCAAGAGCTTCGCGGATGATCTCGGCGTTTTCCTGCGCCTCAGGATCTCGGCTGCCTGCCTCTACAACCCAACGCGCGGAGAGGATCGAGTGGCGCAATGCTGAGGCATACCCGTTGATCTTGGGATCGGTTGACAACATGCGCATCGCGGTCTCACACCACATCGCAGGAGTCTCCCAGCGGCCGTCAATCCATCTCACCCTGTCGGGGTATGGATTGCCTTTCGCAAGCCTGCGCGGGACCTCAATGACAGGCTTATCACGTCGAAAAAAGCGAGACCACCATCTCATCATAGCCTCCAGCTTATATGCTTGGCAGTGTACTATGGTTTAGGCGCGGCATCAACTATACCAAGCCGGAGCCTTTAGCATTCCGCCATTTCCACCAGCCACATTCAGCCGACGCCCGGAATATCTGATGCGCTGCGTCGCATAGCGATTGTCACGCATGACTGTCAACCCACCTAGCCTCTCGCCTCCAGGTACATCAGCCGCGCGATCTGCATCACGGCTATACGCTGCCCCGGTCAGGTCCCTCATCCACACTGAGACGACCATCGCCATAGCATCGATCATATCGTCATGATCCCCCCCAGGGAACTGCGATGCTTCGTCAATGAGTGCAGCTGCCTCATCGCCCTCAGGTAGAACAATATGCCCCGACTCGACGAGTGGTGAACATAGCGTGATACGAGTCTCTTTTGGTGCGTTGGAAGTCCAGCGCTTGACTTGGCGTCCGCTTGGACGGATTGCGTTATCGATCAGGTCGGCAACAGCGAAGCCCTCTCCGCGCGCTTCGATCGCGACCTGGCGGCATTGCGGCCAGAGGTCGAGAGCATCAATTACCTGCTTCACCTTGGTCTGTATATCCCAGTGCCCGTGTGCCTGGTACATCATATACGCGACACCACCTCGGGCAAGTGCCCAGACCTGCACCACACTATTATCGCTTCCCTTCCGCATTGAGCTCGCCGTGTCTACTGTCGCGAGCCAGGAGATCACATCACTCGGTGGCTGTGTCCACTGGTGCCACCAGTGGCGGCGGAATGTGACGCCAGCTGCCGATGCCATCGGGCGCTGCTGGTATTGTGCACGATAGCCTGCCTCGCCGAGTGCCTTCCGAGCAGTGAGGATATCCTCGACGGAGAACCGCTCTGGCCACATCAGTTGCCCTGCCAGAGTACGAGGATCATGCCAGCCAAGTTTGCTGAACGAGATAACGTGCTTTGGGTCGTACTGCATCGGGATAGCCAGGTACGCGTCGGGCTCAATGATCCCTAAGAGGTGCCCGATCAGATCGTTATTAGCGAGGCGCTGCTGTATCACTACGAGCGCATCGTTGTCGCGTTTGCGGCTGGAAAAAGCGCTATCGTACCAGAAATTTACAGCGTCGAGCTCATCAGCGGCAACTCGCTGAGCATCGTTCGGGTCGTCGATTACACGAGTGTCGAAATGGTCGCCAGTGATCGAACTCCCGGTACTGATTGAGCGATAGACTCCGTTGTAGTCATTGCGGACTGTGAGGATGTTCTCGGTCGTCAAGCTCCCAGCGAGCGCTGGATTAATCCGCCTGTAGAGGCGGGACTTGATGATTTTACGGCGATAGACGGACTCTTTTTTAGCGTTGTCAACGGCATTAGTCGCGAACGCCCATCGACGCTCAGGGAATTGTATCCACTCCCAGGTCGGCCACATCTGCCCAACGAGGGTAGATTTGCACGATCCTGGTGGAACGGCGATCAGCACCCTGCGGAGCTGTCGTCGGGTCACCGCTTCGAGATGCTCAGCAATAGCGTCGAGATGCCAGTTCCATAGCATTGGTGTCCCTGGGTTGACGATCGGCCACATGATACGAGCAAAAGTGCGAAGATCTTCTTTCGCCGCGCGTCGTAGTAGCTGCTCAATCTCAGGAGTGATACTCGGGTACCTGCTCACTGTGTCCCCGTTTGCTCATCTTCATCGACGCCAGTCGCCTCGAGCGGGAGCACATCAGCGGCTACAACAGGCTCAGGCGCACCTCCGCGCATTCTCGCCAACTGGGCATCAACAATGCTCAGCAGTTGGTCTGTAGGTAGCCCGTCGAGCGAGCTCAACTCAACGCCCTTGTTAACGTCGCGGATAGCGTAGACGTCCGGTCGCAGAGCAGCCAGCTGCCTAGCTGCCCCCTGCCAACCTGACAGTCCCTCGCTCTGCCGCAATCCGAGCCGGATAAGTGCAGCAGCAGCGCACATATGCAGAGCAGTAGAATACGCCGCATACGGCTCTTCATGTTCCTGTGCACGTGATGCCCATACATCCGGCTCACCCTCAGGTATACCTGCCCTGGCTGCTGCGATCTTGATTGGCGTTCCGGCTGCGACCGCCTCGAAAATCATACCTGATGCACGAGCCGTCATCGAGTCGTCGAGCGGGTGCCGGGCTCCGATGCGCCGCCACACCTGCTGAGGTGCATCAATTGGTACACAGAGTGCCTCGGCGATGAGTACCGGAACACCAGATGCGACCAATGCCGGATCTAGACGGCTGGGCTGCTCAGGGAGCTCGGCTGATGCAGGAGCGGGTGCCGCAGGTGGCTCCACTCGAGTTGGCTGAGCAGGGCAGGCATTCGCCCTCCGCACCCAATCGTAGATCGTCTGGCGGCTCACTCCGTACTGCCTGGCTACCGACGAGATCGTTTCACCGGCAGCGACTCGATCAGCTGCTGCCCGCATATCGTCGCTGCACATTCGAGCGCCCTTGCGAGGCTGTATGTCATTGTGAAGCGAGTTGCTTGC
>JAEEGL013385708.1_pt1 | contig 30565 bp, 16 predicted proteins | sample 9134231 | NCBI WGS metagenome assembly JAEEGL01 (sample SAMN16246548, study PRJNA631951) | gut metagenome | biome: gut microbiome; feature: rumen; material: fiber-attached | host: Bos | place: Iran: Karaj | collected 2018-10 | reverse complement strand
TTTTTTTCTTTGATGAACAATAAATACATTTATATATTAATTTAATGTTATTTATATTATTTGTTTTCTCTATTTTATATCCTATTATTGGAATTTGTAATTTACATTCTGGACATTTGAAAAAAAAAATTGCTTTTTGAAATTCCATAGATTTAAAAAAGAATAATAAAATAAATAAAGTTATCTATTAAATTTATTTATACAAACAAATATTATTTTAAAATCATTATTTCCAATTAATTTTTTTTAAAATTAAAATATTTTTTTTCTTTTAATTTTCGCTTTCTTTTTTTTCATTATTATCTTTAATATTATCATTAATATTTTTAAAAAATTCTTCATCTTTAGAAAAAGATTTAATTTTAGGAAGAGTATTATAAATATTTTTTTGAGATTTTATTCTATTAGAAATTGAACTAAAAGAATTTCTTAATTGTATTTTTTGTTCTTTCATTTTTTTTGATTTTAAATAAAGTTCTTCTTGAGGTTTTTTTCTTAATTCATTTGATATTTTTAAATATTTTTCTTGTAAATTTTTATGTTTTTGATTCATTAATTTTATTTTATTTTTTTCTATTTCTATTTCATTTGTTAAATGAATTATTTTATAATTTAATTTTTCTATTTCTTTATTTTCATTATATTTTTTTTCTTCTTTTAAATTCGATAATTTTTCTTTTAAATTTTCTATTTTTTCATTTAAATTTAATATATTTTCATCTTTTAAATTTATTTCTTCATTTTTTTTCAAAATTTTCTTATTTAAAGAATTAATTATTTTATTTTGTTTTTCAACATAATTTTCTTGTTTTAAAAGAATATTTTCTAATTTTATTTTTTCATTATCTAAATTTTTTATTTCTGCTCTTAGATTTTTAATTAAATCTTTTGTTTTAATATATTCTTTATCATTTAAAATATCATTTAATTTTTTTTTCAATTCTTTTTTCTCATTAAATAATTTCTCATAAATTTCATAAGGAACACATCTACTTATTTTTTTCCCAGTTTTTTCATCAATATGATTATAATTAATTTTTTCATTTTCATCTTCTAAATAATTATCTTTATCTTCAGACTAAAAATAAATTTATTAATATTATTACTTACCATTTGTAAAAAATATATTCATTAATTAACTCAAATAACCTTTTAAAAAAAAACTTTAAAATTAAAAAAAAAAATAATAAAAAAAACGAAAAAAAAAAATGTTTAAAAATTACGTTCCTAAAAACCAAAGATCAACAATTCAAAATTATTTATATCCCAAAATATCATCAAACATGAATTTCAATGCTCATTTAGAAAACATTTCTCGAATTCATAAATATGAAGAGAAAAAGAAAGAAAGAAAGATAATAGAACAATTAAATGAAGAGGAGAAAATAAAACAAGAAGAAAATTTATATAAATTAAAAAGATTTGAAAATATACCTTCAAGATTAGAAGAACAAACTAAATTATGGGTAATTAAAGAAGCTGAAAAAAGAAGACCACATCATAGAAATTTTATTTTAAATAATAATAAAAATAATCATTTTATTTCTCCTTATTATGATCCTAACGGTGATTTTTCTAAAAATAAAAATGTAAGTTCCTTTGAACAATATTATAGTGAAAGAATTAAAGATTTAAAAAAAAATCATAATCAATTATTAAGAAATAATAATTCTTTCGATCGTTCAAATTATGAGAATAATAATGATAATTATATTAATAGATTAAAAAATAATAAAAGTGAAATTTTAAATAGTGAAAATATAGAAAATCAAATCTTTGAAAAAGAAGAATTACCAAATGAAAAAGGAATAATTCTTCCAAAAATAAATCAAAATTATTTAAGAAAAAATATAGAAATGCTCAATAAAATTCCTAAAAAAAATATAAATAAAAAAGAAGAAAAATTTACTCATAAAAATTATGGTAAAACTCCTAATTATTTAAAACAATTTCAATTAGAAGAAATAAAAAAAAAAGAATATGAAAAACTTTTAGAAGAAGAATCCCATTATCCAAAAGGAACAAAATTAATTCCTGAAAGTGAAAGAATTAATACTTTAAATGCTTTAATTAATACTAAAAAAGAAATTGAAAATATTTTAGAAAAAATGCCTATTACTAAAAGAAGTCAATCTATTCAAGATAAAAAAGAAGAATTGGAAAAAAAATTAAATCAAATTGAGCAAGAAATCCAAATTTTTTCTAAAAAAAAAGTTTTTGTTAAAAATGATTAAATAATTTTTTTCTTAATTTATTTTAATTTATTTTTCTTTAATTAAATCATTTTATTTTTTTAATTGTTTAATTCAAGAGTTTTTTAATAAAAAATTAAAATTCTACTTATTTAATTAGTATTATAATCACCTTCATCTATATATGTTTCTTCTTTATCAGAAAAATAAAATTTAATATAAAAATTCGATAATAATTCATTATTTGTTTTAAATATTCCTCTTAATATTTCTATATTATCCGAATTTTCTATTTTATTTATTTTTATTGCTTGATTTAAATCAATTTTTTCGATCTTATATTGACCAAATAAATAATATATAAACATTTCATCACATTCTTTATTTTTTGGAGTTGATGATAAATCTTCTAAACAATATTTTTTACTTTCATCTATAAATCTAAAGTAAATCAATTATTTCATGAATAATAATTAAATATAAGTAACTTATTAATATTCTATTTTTAATTTCAAATTAATTATATATTTTTATATTATTCCCAAAAATAAATTAAATGTTTGGAAAAATATAAAAAAATTAAAATTTTTGTTATAAATGGAAGATAATAAATTAAAATTATATTTTCCCAAAATCGATTTTTCAAATGAAAATTATATTTTTTCTTTGATTGACTATTTAACAAATTTTTCTTATCCTTTTCAACAAAGATATTTAATAATAGAATATATATCAAATAATTTAGAATTTATATCAACTTTAATTCAAAATAATTTATATAAAAAGGATAATAAAGGTTTAATTGAAATTTTAATAGATTATTATATAAACAATGAAAAAAATAGAAATTTAATAATGAACATTTTTACTTATTTTTCAGAAAATATAATGTTAGAACAATCAAATTTTAATTATATTTATTTTCTTATTGGAAAAGAACTAAGAGAAAATAAAAATTTTAATCAACAAAAATTATCAATTTATTTAGAATTACTATTTATATTTATAAAGAATATAGGAAAAAAATATGATGAAAAATATATAGATTTATTTCATTTTTATTCTTTAAACACTATAAATTTAATAAATATTTATCCTAAAAATAATTTAATTTATGAAAAAATCAAAAATGGATTTGGTATTCAAATTATTTTTTTTCTTTATGAACAATTAATGAATGATAGAACAAAAATAATAGATTTTAATTCAGAAGGATTAAATTTTCAAATTTTATTAAATAATAAAAAATACATTGAGGTTTTTATAAATAAAAAATCAAAATTGAAAAATCCTTTTATAATAAGAGAAAATTGTTGGATTAATTTTAAAATTATATTTAAAAAATTTCCTTCAAATATAAAATTAATTTGTTTAATAAGTTGTGATAATAATCCTTTTAAATTTAAAATTATTGATATTCCTTTTTTTGATTTTAATATTCGCAAATTTATTTTTTTTGAAAAGTTTAAAGGAAGAATAGGACCAATCGTTTTTTTTAATATTAATGATATTGAAAATATCCTTTTTAAAAATAAATATAATGAATATTCTTCAATTGATAAAATAAATAATAATAATATTATTTCTGTTTTATCACCAAAAAAATTTAATGAAGGTACTTTTCATATTAAAGATATTTATCATAATTTTAAAGGAGAAATTCCCATTAATTTTAATAAAGAAACTTTTGTTGAAAATATTCTCAAAAAGGAAAAATGTCATGATAATATTTTTACAATTGGAAATATTAATAATCTTTTACCAATAATAGAAATTTTAATTAATAATCCTTTTAATTTTACTATTAACGAAGAAAAAATAATTTTTTCACAAATTATTTCTATTTTAAAAGAAATTTTTAAATTTAATGAAATTTTATTTATATGTGAAAAGAATAATTTTTGGAAATTCTTTTCCATTATTTTAGAAAGAATAAATGCTTTTGATAATGTTATTATTTATGATTTTTTAATTCAAGTTTTAGAAACTATTTATAATACTAAAACATATTTCTTTGATTTTTTCTATTATATCATTTTTAATAAAAAAATTAAAAATAAATTGCTTGATGATCAAATTAATAATTTATCTTTTTCAATTTTGAAAGTTTCTGAATTTTTTAATGAACAACTTTTATCTGATTTTTATTTTTATATTTTTGAAAAAAAACAAGAAAAAATCTTATTTGAAATTTTAAAAAATGAAAAAATAAAAGAAAAGAATAAATATTTATTATTTGTGATATTAATTCAATCTGAACATTTAAAATTAGTTGATTTGATATTAACTTCTTTAATCAATTTTTTTTCAGATATATCAATATCAAAAGATTTAAAAATAAATTTTTTTAATTATTCTTTAGAAAATGACTTATCATCCATTATTATTTCATTATTAGAAATTTATCCTCAAAATTTGAAATTTATGATATATAAATTAATATTAAATATAAGTTTTTCTTTTCCTACTTTAATAAATTTTAATGAAGAAAAAAATAAGAAAAATTTTTTAATTCCATTAATAAGAAATAATTTTTATGATTATTTATTAGAAATTGAAGAAAGTGATAAAAGTGATTATGATAAAGAAGAAAATTCAAAATTAAATATTTTTATTCAAATAGTTAATAATCTTATAAAAATAATGTTTTCTTCAGTTTTAAATCAAACTTTTTTAGTAGAAAAAAAAATAATAAAAAAAAGATATAAAGAAGAAAATGTTATTGAATTTTTTAATTTTTTTTCTGAATGTTTCAAAGAACAAAAATTTGATAAAGAAAAAAAAATAAATGTGATAAAATCTAAATTTATAAGAAATTTAAGTGAAATTGCTTTATATTGTTTTTTTCTTTCAAAAAATGAAGAAAATAAAAATTTAAAAGAATGTTATTTAAAATTATATAATTCAATATTAATAATATTACAAGAAATTTTTGAAGTAATTGACAATTATTGTTTAAATTATATTTTTAAAAATTGTGAAGATGATAAAAAAAATTTATTTAACTTATTAACTTCTAAATATTTTATTTTTGGAGAAGCAAGATCAAAAGTTAACAAAAAATATTTACAATTTATTGAAAATTATTATGATGATTATGATAATTATATTATTATAAAATTTGAATATTTTAATAATATTTTTAATCAAATTTTAAAAGAATGTTCTATTAATTTTTCTAATGAAAATTTATATCAAATTATAACTTTCATTGAAGATTTATATACTAAAATAATAAAAGAAAAAAAATGTATCAATATTATTCATGATTTTATTAAAATGATTTCTAAAAATTTTATTTCTTTTATAGACTTTTTTTTAACTGAATTAAATGAAATATCAGATATAGATTTTTTTAAAATTTTTATTTTGACAATTTATTCAGGATTTTATTTAAATACTAAAATGAATGTTAATTTAAGAGAAATAATTTTATATTTTCTTTTTTTATTTGAATATTTTTTAAAAAGAGCATTCTTAGGTTATTATTTAGGATATATATCAAAAGATATTATATTATATATATTTAATTTAATTCATTTTTTGTTAATAAGTAATAAAGATTATCAAAATATAGTTCATTTTTATACAGTTTTAACTAAATTTAATTTTTTACCTAAAACAAATGAACAAATAAAAAAATTAATATTTGATAAAAATTTCCTTTTTAATAAGGAAATAATGAAAAAAGAAGAACTTTTATTTAATATTATAAATAAAAAAAAATATGAAATTATTTGTCATTGTTTATTTTCAAATTTTAATCAAATTGAACAAGTTTCTTTCAAAGAAGATTTAAATATTATACAAGAAAAAAAATTAATTTTAATAAATATTATTAAAAAAATAGGAGAAATAAATTTAATTTTTAATATAGAAGAAGATAAAAATAATATAATTAAAAAATATAGAAAATTTAAAAAAAATATTTATTTATGGAATAATTCATATAGTGATTTAAATATATTTTATTCTTCAGAAGGGAAAAACAAATTAAAATTTAAAAATTATTGTCATTTAACAAAAGATTTAATTAATCCTTTAATTGTCCCAATAATTGATATTGATTCTTATTTAAAAAAATTTATTAATTTTATTCCTTCTAATCAACTTTTTAAAGACAATATAAATTCTTTTTATAAAATAAATTTAAATAATTCAAATTTAACTTATGAAAATATTAATAAAAAACATTATCAATTATTAGAATGCTTTGAAATAAAAATTATAAGTCAAATAAGAGGATCAATGTATATTTATAAAGACTATATAGAATTTATTCAAAAAAAAAGAAAAAATAATGAAAAAATTAATGAAAAAAATTGTTGGATTGATATTCTTTTTAGTGAAAATGAAATTTCAAATGATTATTATTTAAAAATAAATATTAAAGATATTAAATTTGTTTTTCCAAGAAAATATTATGATAAAGAAGATTCAATAGAAATTTTTACAATATATAATAAATCATATTATTTTAGATTTTCATCTGAAAAAATAAGAAACAATTTCTTAAATTATATTACAAATTATCCAAATATAAAAAAAGAAACAACAAATTTAAGAGAAATAATAGGTTATAAAAATGAAAAAGATTATTATTATATAAATAATATTCAATTAAATAAATTTTGGAAAGAAAGAAAAATTACAACTTTAAATTATATTATGTCTTTAAATATCTTATCAAATAGGTCTTTAAGAGATTTAACACAATATCCAATTTTTCCTTGGTTTTTTTTTAATAAAATTTTTATTGATAATACAAATATAAATGTTCTAAATGATAATTTTAATAATTATATTTTTAATTCAAATGCGTTTTTACAAAATTTAATGAATAATAAAATTGAAAAAGAAAATTTTAATGCAATGAAAAGCAAAAGTCAAATGATTACTCAACCAGTTCCAAATGAATTTTTATTTTATAAAATAGGAAATTATAATAATTTATATTCTGTTTCTTATTTTTTAACAAGATTTATTCCTTTTTCTTTTTCTTCTTTAAATTTAATTGAAAAAAAATTCCTTCTATTTCAACAATTATTTCAAAATAAACAAGAACAATTTGTTTTATATCGAGATAATAAAAGTATTAGAGAAATAATACCTGAATATTATTATTTACCTGAATTTTTTTATAATTTGAATAATTTAAATTTAAATTATTTTTTTGACTGTGATAATTACATAAAATTACCACATTGGTCAAATAACAATTCTTTTATTTTTATTATGGTAATGAGAGAATTTTTAGAAAATCATAAATTAAATATTAATTTTTGGATTGATTGTTTTTTTGGTTTAAATCAAAAAAACTTTGATTTTTTAAAACTTTATTATTCTTCTTCTTTAAATCTTTCATTTTATGATAAAAAAAGTTTAGAAAAAATTGTGAAAGATAATGAATTTAGTAATTATTTTAATCAATCTCTTTTTATTGATTGTGAGAATATTATTGAAAACAAAAATGTTTTATATGATTTATATAATTTTAATTTAGAAAATTATTTTATGTTAAGTATTGATTATAAAATTATTGATATTAATTTGACCAATGAAAATCTATTTTTAATTAATAACCATTTTCAATTTAAAAAAGAAAATTTTAACTATGTCATTGGAGAAAATTTATATCAAATTTTTAATGATGATAAAGATGAATTATTATTATATAATAAACCTTTAATTAAAAGTTTCAATGAATGTAATTATTATATTTTTACTGGTTTTTATAATGGAGAGATTTATTTATTTAATTCAAATGATAAAAAATTATCTAAAGTAAATAATCCAATAAAATATTTTGATAATATAATAACTTTTATAGAAATTGATTTAGGAGAAGAATTTTTAATTTTAGGAACTTTATTAGGAAGTATAATATTATATGAAATTAATCTTTCAAATCCAGAAATTTTAATTTATAAGAAATTTGTTAAAAATCATGAAAAAAAAATAATATTCATTAACTCAAATTATAATTTAAATATGATTATTGATTCTTCTGAAGATTATTATATTAATTTATATACTTTACCTAAATTAAATTTAGTTCATTCTATTAAAAATAATTATTTAATTAATTTTGCTTTTCTTTCTTCTTCTCCTTTACCTTCTTTTATAATTTATTCTCATAAAAAATGTTTATTTAATTGTTATAATATTAATGGATTTTTTTTAGCAAAACAACAAGATAATTTATTTGATTATGAAAAAATTATTTCTCCTTTAATTTATACTGATTTTAATTTTATAGATTATTTAATTTATATTAAAGGACAAAAAATCTTTGTAAGAAAATTTCCATTTATGAATTTAATTTTTGAATTAAATATTCAAAATTTTTTTTCTGATATTGAAAATTGTTCAATAAAATTAATTTTATATCAAATCCAAAGAAAATTATTTTTAATATCAAATATAAAAAACAAATCAATCACAATATACAAAATAACAAAACAATAAAAATTAAAAATCATTATTAAAACCAATTTATTAAATAATAATTTAAGTAAATAATATTTAATTACATCAATTAAAAAAATAAAAAACCGTTTTTTGAATTATAAATAAAATTTTACGTCAATAAAAATAAATGAAATATCCTTAATATCCAGAATAATAAAACTTTATTATAAAAAAATTAAAAAAATGGGAAATGAAGTTTTTAACGAAAATAATCCTTTTAAATATAATGAATTTATGAATAAAGAATCAAAAGAAGGAGAAACAAAAATTTTAAGAAGAAGAGATTTAATTAATAAAGAATTACCAACCTCAACAGAATATAATTTAAATACAATAATAGAAGCATTTGAAAATAATTTAAAAAAATTTCCAGAAAAAAATTTTATAGGAACAAGAACACATATTAAAGGAGAAAAATTTGGAGATAAATATATTTGGAAAAATTATAAAGAAGTAAATGAAATAATATATGAATTTATATATGCAATAGAAACATTAAATTTTTGTCCTGAAATAAATTATAAAAATGAAACATTTAAATTTTTAGGAATTTATAGTAGAAATAGAGAAGAATGGTTAATTTCATATTTAGGATGTCAATTAAATTCTATTATTATTGTTACTTTATATGACACTTTAGGTTTAAATTCAATTGAATTTATTTTAAATCAAACTGAATTAATTTCAATAGTTGTTGAAAGTACAGTTTTAAACAAAATAATAAAATTGAAAGAAGAAAATAAAATATCAAAATTAAAAAATTTAATAATTTTAATTTGTCCTGAAGAAGAAGAAGAAAATATAAGAATAAATATAGAAAAATTGCAAAAATTAGGTTTTAATATATATAAATATGATGAATTTTTAAAAATAGGAAAATTAAATAAATCAAAAAATTTCATTTTAAAAAAATCAACTTCAGAATCATATACAACATTCTGTTATACAAGTGGTACAACAGGAAATCCAAAAGGAGCAATGATTAAAAATAAAAATTTAATGAATGGAGTTTATGCTATGGAGACTATTGGAAGAAGATTAAAAGAAAATGATTTTTATTTATCTTTTCTTCCTTTAGCTCATATTATGGAACAATTAATTTTCTGTGTTAATATTTATTATGCTACTAATTATGCTTTTTATAGTGGAAGTCCTAAAAGATTAGTTGAAGATTGTCAAATTTTAAAACCTACTTTTTTATGTTGTGTACCTAGAATTTTAGAAAAAATTTATTTGGATATTAATCATAAAATCAATAATTTAAATTATTTTTTAAAAAATCTTACAAAGCAAGCAATTAATATTAAAATTAAAAATTATCAAAATTATGGTATTTTAAATCATGTTTTATTTGATAAAATTATTTTTAATAAAATTAAATTAATATTAGGAGGAAATTTAGAATGGATGTTAGTTGGAAGTGCACCAATATCAAAGGACATAATATTATTTCTTAGAGTATGTTTTGGAATTCCAATTACTGAAGGTTATGGACAAACTGAAGATTGTGCAGGAGTTCTATTAGCTAATGTTAAGGATACTACTTCTGGTCATTTAGGTGGTCTTGATGCACCCATTGAATTAAAATTAATTGATGTTCCTGAATTAGGTTATTATACTAATAATAATAATAATTATCAAAGTGATAAATTTAATTATGATAAGAAATTATTATATGAACCTAAAGGTGAAATTTGTATTAGAGGTATTTTAGTTTTTAATGGTTATTATAAAGATGATGAGAAAACTAAAGAAAGTTTAGATGATGATGGTTGGTTACATTCAGGTGATATTGGTGTTATTTTAACAAATAATGGAAATGCTATTAAAATTATAGATAGAAAAAAAAATATATTTAAATTAAGTCAAGGTGAATATATAGCCCCTGAAAAAATACAAATTGTTTTATCTAAAAGTAAATTTATTAATCAAATTTATATTCATGGTGAAAGCTTATTTTCTTATCTTGTTGGTATTATTTTTCCTGAAAAAAAAGAATGTGTTAAATTTTTAAAAGATAAAAATTTTGATGTTGATGAAAATAATGTTGAAAAATTTTATCATGAAAATATTTTAATTAATGAAATTATTAAAGATTTAGAAATTATTGGAAGAAAAAATGATTTAAAAGGATTTGAATTAGTTAAAAAAATTTTATTAATTAATGAAGGTTTTACTATTGATAATAATTTATTAACTCCTACTTTAAAAATTAAAAGTTATGAAGTTAGAAAAAAATATAAAAAAGAAATCGAAGAAATGTATAATAATTAATTGTTCTTTTGATTTGATTTGTTTTGTTTTAAAAAATCTATTATTGTTTATAATTTATGTTTAATAGATTATAAAATAGAAATTAAATATAATAGAATTGTATTGTTTGATTTTTATTTATTTTTTAAAAAATATAAATTAAATTTATGTAAAATTCAATTAACCTAAAAAAAAATAAAAAAACATTAAAAAAATATCCAAAATAAAATCAAAAAACTTATTGAAAAAAATTGTTTATAAAATAAAAAAAAATGAGGTACAGAATATCTTATCTTCAAAAACAAATAAAAGCATGGGAAGAATTTTACTTAAATTATCCATTAATGGATTCATTATTAGATCCAATAAAGCATGAATATCATATATTAAAAAGAACATTGTATTCAAACAAAAATAAATATGGAACAAGAAAACCACTTTTAGGAGAAAATTGTCCTGTTATAGAATTTTTTGACCCAAAACAATTTATAGAATTAATATTAAAACAATTTTCATTAGAAATGGAAAAAATAGATTTTTTTTTCACTTCTACAATAACTTCAAGGATTGTTCCTAGATATAAAGAAATTAAAAATCAAATTATTCATGCTAAAAATGCTAATGAATTACATATGAATCATGATTCTTTTGAATTAGCTATTGAAGAATTATATAAAGAATTAACTTTATTAGAAGATTTTGTTTATTTAAATGATAATGCTATTCAACATTATTTTAAAAAATTTAAAAAATATATTTTTTCATTTCCTCAAAATTTCTCTGATGAAGATTATAAAAATTTAACTAAAATTTTTAATGAAAGTGCATTAAATCAATCAAATAGTTTATTAGAAGAAAATAAAAATGATATAGAAGAATTATTTAATACATATTTCACAGAATTTTTAGAAAAAAAACCAGCAGCAGTATTAAAAAATTATGTTAACAATTTTAAACATTCAGCATATCAATATTTATATTTAGGAATATTTATAGGATTATTAATATTTCAATTATTCATAATATTTACATTAGGTTTTCACTTTAATTTAGACATGGATAATGATCCTGAATTTAATAGTGTTTTCCCTATGTTTAAAGGCTTTTGGAGTTTCTGCATGTATATGTGGATGTTTGCTATTGATGTTTATGTCTGGGAAAAATTTTATATTAGTTATAAAGTCATTTTCGCTTATGATAATCATTATAGTGAAGTTATTGAGCATTTTAAAGTCGCTGCTGGATTCACTTTCATTTTATTGTTCTGTATGATGTTATATATGATCAAAAGATCTGGAATAATATTATTTGGAGATATCCTATCAAAAATACCAACGAATTCACTTCCTTTAATATGTTGGGGGTGCCTAATCATATATTATATTTGTCCATTTAAAATATTTAATTATCAAGGAAGATCATTTCTAATAAATTATTTTATGGAAAGTGTTACATCACCATTAGGTTTACCTGAATTTAGACATAGTTGGTTTATAGCACAAATGGCTTCAATGGTTGCTCCAATGAGAGATATAGAATATACTTTATGCTATTTTGCTTATTATGATGCTCCATTAAGCGTTAAAAAACAATATTGTTCTAATAATAGAGGTATTTACTTATTAATTGCTTATTTTCCTAATATGATCTCAATATGTATTTGTCTTAAACAAATTATTCATACTGGAAAAAGGTCACCTCAACAATATAATATTATCAAATTTACTTTAAGTATCCTTACTGCTACTCTTTCTTTTTTTACTAAATCTTTCCCTATTTTATGGTATTTCTGGTTTCCAGTTGCTTTCATTTCTTCTAGTTATGGTTATGTTTGGGAAATTTTAAAAGATTTTGGTTTATTTAAAGATGGAAAAAATTATCCTTTAAGAGATAAATTAATTTATGTTAGAAAATGGTATTATTATTTTGTTATGATTACTGATTTCTTTCTTAAATATTTATGGTTAATTACAATTTCACCAGAAATGTTACAAACTTTCATAAGACCTGAGACTTTAGGAGTTATTTTAAATACTGTTGAAATTTTTAGAAGAGGAATGTATAATACTTTAAAAGTAGAAAATAAACATATTGATATGTTAAATGAATTTAGAGTCATTGCTGATGTTGAATTACCTTATGTTAAAAAAAATGGAAAATATACACATAATGAAACTAATTTAATGAATATTATTAAAATGGATCGTGATGAAAAAATTCAATATGAAATTTCAAATATGTTTAAAGGAGATACTAGGAAAATTAATTATGAAAATAATTTCATTCATGAAATTGAAGTTAATAGAAGAAGTAAAGCTAATAAAGAATTAGAAAATACTTTACAGAAATATCATGAAGAAACTAATAAAATTATTTTAGAGGCTGAAGAAATTAGAAAAAAAATTCAATTCACTACAACGGGAGGAGAAAAAGTTTAATAAATTTAAAAATGCTTTTAAATAAGTTAAAAACTAATTTTATTATTTTCAAAAAAGGATTATTTTTTTTAAATTTGAAAAAAAACATTAAAAAATATGATAAATATTTTATTTACTAAATTAATTAACAATTTATTCCCTTTTTTTGAATTAAAATTATTTAGTGGTTTGAAGTTACTATAATATAAAATAATGATAGTATGATTTATTGAAAAAATTTCTTTTCTATCTTTTTATAAAATATGAATACTCAAAAATGATAAATTTAAATATTTAAGTAAGAAAAAGAAAGACAAAAGAAAAGATATTTTAATGAAAATGAATAATATTAAATAATAAATTAATATAATTTTTATGTTAATTTCTTTTATTTTGAAATTTTATAATAAAAATATGTCAGTGAAAATGTATATAAATTATTAAACTCAATATATAATAAAAAAATAAATTATAAATTTTATAATTATAAAAAATGTCTTTACAAGAATCTTTAATTACAAAAGAAACAGAAAATACAGAAGGAAAAAGAATTTCTTCAGATTTATTAAAAGAGAATATATCAATATTAGAAGAAATGGGATTTAACAAAGCATATATAACAAAAGTATTTTCATTATTAAATCCAACATCAATAGACAAAGCAATAAATTTAATGTCAGAAAAAGAAGGAATTTTCCAACATAATTTTATGCAAAATCCAAATAGTGAAAGTCATCAATGTTATTTATGTGGAAATCCTACAACAGCACATATAAATTTTGATGACATAAAAGATGAAATTATTAATAATGATTATTTAGATGATAATGATTCTGATGATGAAGGAGAAGAAATTTGCTTAGTTTGCTATAATAATTATGATAAAGAAAATATGATTAAATATAATAAATGTAATCATACTTTTTGTAAAAATTGCTGGTTAAGTTATATTAAAAACAAAATTGAAAATTATGATATTCAAAAATTTAAATGTATTCAATTTAATTGTAAAGAAATATTAAATGAAGAATTTATAAATAATTTAATTTGCAATGATTTAAAATTAATAGAAAAATATGAAAAATTTAAAAATAAATTGAAAATTTTAAACGATCCAACAAAAATATTTTGTCCAATTCCAAATTGTGAAAGTTACGGAATAAAACCAGAAAATAATAATAATGATAATAAATATATAAAATGTTTAAACAATCATACATTTTGTTTAAATTGTATGAGAAAAGAACACGGAAATGAAAAATGTGAAAAAATAGAATTTCCATTTGAGAAACTAACATCAAAAAGAATATTAAAAAAATGTCCAAATTGTTCATCTTGGTTAGAAAAGACAGAAGGATGTAATGAAATAGAATGTTTTGAATGTAAAAGTCATTTTTGTTGGTTGTGTGGAGGTTTATTTACAGAAAATCATTATAAAATTGGAAAATGTAAAGGATTAGAATATGAAGAAGACAATAATGAATTTTCCAAATTATTAAAAAAAACAAATGAAAATAAAAATAACAATAATGGGAATATAAATAATAATATAAATAATTATTTTGATTATTTAGATTATTATGACGAAGAATATGAAAATGAGAATAGTTGGGAAGCACAAAGAAAAAATAATTGGCGTCCTGCAAGAGGAGAAGTACCATTTTCATATTGGGATCCAGATGGTTTCGTTGATCCTTTTCATCCTTTAGATAATTTTGAAAATCCAATGCCTATCAAATGTTTAATTGGATATATTATTTTATATTTATTTGGAAATCCTGTTTTATTCTCTTGTAAATATTTTCTTGATTCTTGGTTTGGAATGGATAGTAATGGGGTAAAAAGAAATGTTTTAACTTTTTTTTATACAACTGAAATTATTCTTTTTATTATGATTAGTATTATGTTCATTTTTGCTAATTTGTTTATTATGATTATTATTAGTCTTCCTTGTCTTTTTTATTGGCCGCTTATAAGGAAATATAAAATTGTTTGGTATTGTTGCCTTTTTGTTAGGGTGATGTTTAGGAATTTAAGTGATTCTATTTTTTTGTTTTAGTTTTGTTTTTAAGTTTTTTCAATCATATTTTAATAAATGTTACTTAAAAAAAACCATGAAATTAGTTATTATTCATGTTTTTTTTATTTTTTATTAGCTTGTTTTTTTGGATTGAAATGGGTGGATTTATTTTTTTTAAAAGTTGGAATATAATTTTTTCTAAATTTATATAATTAAAATTCCAAAAATTAAATAATATAATAAATATTTAATAAAATAACATAATATAAAGTAATCAAAAATTATTTTTATTGACTTCATCATTCATAAAGTATAAAAAAGTTATTAAAAAATTTAAAAATAGAAAAAATAATTGTCTTCATCATTATTATTAATGTAAATATTTGTAAACAAAACTCTGAGAAAATAATATATAAATCTTTTTCAAAAATTGGAAAATAAGAAAATAAATTTTAATCTACATTAATATTAGTTCAAATTTGCATCTTTTAAATAATATTTTTATTATTATTAATTTTATTATTAAAAGGAAAAGATAATTCATTTTTAATTGATAAATTTAAACATTTTTCTAAATTTTTTAAGAATCTTGAAATATTTTATTATAATTATCTCCTTTCATTTAATATTTATTCTTTTCTTATATGATTTACATATTTTTCTATATTTTCATTTATTTTTCCTTGATTTATTCTTGAAAAATTATTTCATTTAGCATTAATATTCTTAGATTATCAAAAGATAAATTATTTGTTGTAAAAGAATTTATTTTTTCAAATTATTTCTTTTTTTATAAGTTGGAAAATCTAATTATCATTATTTTTTCATTAGTATTATTTTCATTAATAATATTAAAAAATATTTTTATAATCTTCCTTATTATTAAATTTATCATTTCTTATTTCTAAATCATTAAAAACATTTTAATTCCTTAAATACTACCAGTCCAAAAAATCTAAAAACCTTTTTTTTAAAATATTAAATTTTCATATTTAAAAAACATATATTTAAAAATTTCCTTCAGACCAAAAAAAAATTAAAATAAAAAAAATGGATTACATAAATATAATAAATGAAATAGTTCCCAAAATGCGAATTCAAATGCATACAAATTCAATTCCAAGTTTAACATACATATATAATTTAGTATATGAAAACCAAGGATCATCAATAAATAAATTTATGTTAGACATAACATTAAGTAAATTAGGAATTTATTTAAAAACACAAGAAGTTTCAGAATTAAGTAAATATTTAGATAAAAACAATGAGTCAGTTAAATTAGATAAATTTGGAGAATTATTTAAAAGAGATTTATCTAAAGAAGCAAAAAATGAAATTGAACATGTTTATGATAATTATGCTATTCCTGGTAAAAATGTTGATATTAATGTTTTATTAAAAAATTTTAATCCTTATGAACATCCTCAATTAATGGGAGTCAAAAATGATGCTAATAAAACTTTTGAATCTATGAAAAATGATATTTATTTGATTGCTGGAAATAAAAATGAAATTAATTTAGAACAATTTTTTGAATTACATAAAAATATTTGGAGTATTATGCCTGAGGATTATGAAGAAACTTTTGTTTATCAAATTGCTTTAATGTGGAATATTAAAAGATATGAGTGAAAAAATTTATTTTTTCTTTAGATTTTTTTTTATTTAAATTTAAAAAAAATAATGGATTTTTTTAAGGAATTAAATTTATTTAAATATAATTATAAGGTAGTTGATTTAATTATTAATTGAAAATATATTTGTAAAGATTTGAAAATAAGATTAAAAAAATAAAACCTAAAATAAAAAAATAACAAAAAAAAAACATTTAAAATTTTATTTCAATTGTTCAAACTTTAATATTAGTAAATAAAAGAATTAAGAATTTAAAAAATCCATTTATTTCATTGATAAAATAAAAAAATCATTTACCAGATTGAAATATTTAAATAAAAAATAGGCTTTGACTATTTTGAATTTTTTCACAAGGTAAAAAAACATCATTTCCATTTTTCATATTATCATTAATAATATTTCCCAATTTTTTAGCATATTGAACACAAGCAGGTACTCTAATTCCTTTATTCCAATTATAATAAAGAAAGCAGCTTTTATAAATTAATAAATGAATATCATTAGATTCTAAACCAATTGAATCATAAACAACAGTATATTTAGTTGAATTTGCTAAACCTTGATTAGTATTTTGAGAAACTAAATAAAATTCAAATTTATTATTATCTATTACTCCATTATCTATTATTGTTCCTGAAGGTAAATTTGCATAACTTCCATTATCTTGCGTTGTTACTTTTAAATTATGACGAATATTACAATATATATATGCAAATTTTATATTACTTAATCCATTTATTTTTTCAGGATTTTCATCTAATACTTTTTTTATTATTTCTATCTCACTAAATATATTCTTATTATTTAAATTCCCTTCTCTGAATATTAAAATTTTCTTTGGACAAATTTTATTTTTCCTCATAAATTTCTTTATTAATTCATTTATCATTCTTCCAATTTCTTTTTCTTTATTTTCAACATTAAATTTACATTCAAAATTATTATAAACTGCAAAATTATTATCACAAGTTCCAACAGAAGAAATAACATTTTTATTACTAATACAATAACTCATTATCATTAAAGGATCTTTTCTTAAAGGCATATTATCAATAATCCAAGGTGAGCCTCCAACTTTAGAACACATTTGAACTATAATTTTATTAAAAACACTTCTTAATCCATTTTGTTTTGTTGCTGTTTTTTCCAAAATAATTTGACTTGGAATCCCTTCTTTATTTAATAAATATGTTTTTAATTGATCATAAAATAATCCTTTTCTCCCTAATGCTGGTAATATTATAAATATTAAATTTGGTTTTAAAGAAATTAAAGTTTGAGATAATTTATTATACCAACTTTCCCAATTTCTAGAATTTTCAATAATAAGTTCTTTAGTATTGATATTGAAATTATAAGTTTGAGCACTTTGATTAAATATTTTTTGAACATTTTGTCTATATTGAAATTCTTTTCTATAAACAACCAAAATATAATTAATTTTATTTGGATTGTATTTAACACCTTTTTGACTTTCTCTATCTAAATCTTTATTTCCTTTAATTTGAATATTTTCTTGCATAATTATATAACCTGGATTTAATTCTCTTCCAATAATAGTCATTGGATTTGGATCAATTGTCATATTAAATGTTTTAGATAAATTTTTACATTTTTCATTTTCCTTAATTCTATTTACAACATCAATACATTCATTAAATTTTGAATTAACATGACCAATTGTAATTTTTGATATTTCTCTTATTTTCTTAAAATCACTTCTTATTTCATCACTTAATCCTGTCATAAAGCATAATTCAGGAATTAAATATATTTTTTTTTTCTTTACTTCACTTATTAATAAAGGTTGTTTTAAATCATTTATTTTTATCTTTGGATATCTTTTCTGATAATAATCAATATATTTAATTTCTTCTCCATTATCTTTTTTAAAAGTAGTATTTACATTTTTAGTAAAATCAACACCTTCAATTTTATAACTTTTATCTCCATTATATCTAGTTAAAACAGATAAATTTTGAATATTTTCATTTATTTTTTTTTGATAATCAGAATTAGATTGATATTTCGAAACTAATTTTTTTAAATAATTATAAGCACTTTCACTTCTAATAACTTTAGTTATTGGAGATAAATTTAAAAAAATATTATCAGAAACCATTTTTAAATTTGGAGAAATTCCAGGCCATAATTCAATATTTTCAAAAGAAGATAATTTACTTTTATCAAAATAATTGTTTCTAAAACTAATAAAATTTAAACTTCTAATACATTTATTAAAATAATTCTTATAAATAGGTAAAATTTCACTTGAACTTTTATTTACATGAGAAGCATAATTTAAGATAATTTTATATTCAATTTCTTTGTCTTTAACATTAATTTCAATTGGTTCTTTTATATCATTCATAGAATAAATTGCAGTATTTTGAAAGAAGAAATCTCCTAATTTTTCTTTTATTAATTTACTTGCTAAATAAAATAAATGTCTTCTAAAACTTTTACTATCATCTGGAATTTCAGGAATAATATTTATTGAATATTTTGTGAACAAATCATTTTTACTGTTTAATTTAAAAGGAAAAAAATTTGAACAACATATTCTTTCTCTTCCTAAAGTATTTTTTGTTTCAGGAGGCTTAGCAAATGTAAAATTCTTTAATCTTGAATCTTGTAGTGATATTAATTTTTCTGAGTTGATTGTGTCCATTACTGATACTAATTTTGATTGAAATGGAATTGATGCTTTTGTCTCTTTTGATATTTCAGTTGATGTCATTTTTTTATTTACTTTTTTTTGAAATCATTTTCCTTTTATATGAATTTTTTTTAAATTTGGCTTAGACATTTTTTAAAAATTTTTAATAAATTTTTTTTTGTTAATTATTTAAAATATTTTTTTTTATATTTCATCTTTTTTTATTTATTTAAAAGATTTTAATAATATTATAAAGAGAAAAAATGAAAAAAAAAATTCTAAAAAGCATTATTAAACAATTAAATGAATTATTTTTTAAATAAAAAAAGAAATGAAAAAAATATCTTATTTATTTTTCATAGTCAAAATATAAATAATAAATCCTTTAACTCCAATACTAACTAAAGTAAATAAAGCTCCAAGAAAATGAATAAATCCTTCTTTTCCTTTCCAATAAGATTTACTACAAAATAAAATCCAAATAAAATCAAAAACAATAGAACTTATCATTAAAATTTTTCCATAATTTAAAAATTTATTAGCATAAGTAATTGAAATTATAGTAAAAATTGCTGTTAAACCATTCACAAAATCATTTTTAGAAAAATTTTCAACAATAAAAACAACAACCCAAAGAATAAATAAATAATAAATTTGTGTTTTTTTTTCATATGGTAATTCTTTACTTAAATCATGAAAATTTTCAATATTCATATTTTGTAAATCAAATATTAAATTATCATCATTATTATTATTATTATTTCTTCTTTTTTTATTAAATTCATTTCCTTCAGAAACTATTCGAATATTATTAATTTTAACATTTCCATTAATATTATTGTTATTAATATTATCATTAAAAGCATCAATAGATTTTAATTGATTTAAATAACTTTGAGTTTTATTTAAATTAATTTCTAATTTTTGAAATAATTGATTTTCAGAATTTAATTGTTCTTGATAATAATCAAGATAAGACCAAATAAAAATAACTTTAGCTTTAATAGTACCAGCAATATTATCTTGACTATTAACATCTGAAGAATTTTCTTTTGAAGGAATATTTAATAATATTTCATATTCTTCTTGTTTTTTTAATTCATTTAAATCTAAAGATGCTTGTCCAGTTAAATTATTATCATCATTATCTTCATCAATTATTTCTCTTAATTCAAATATAATAATATCATTCTTTGTTTTTGGCTTAAATTCATATTTTTCATTTTCTAATATTTCATTTGCTTTAAATGGTTTTGTTTCAAATGTATTTTCATTACTACTTATTTTAATTATATATTTTTCATAATTTGGATTTTTTAAATTACATTCAAATAAATCTATTTTTACAATTGAATTATATGATAATCCTTCATCATTTAAAATTTCATTTTGATTTTTTTTTAAATTTTCTTTTAATTCTTCTAATAATTGTTTTTTCTTTTGATATGCTAAATTTATTTGAATATTTGAATTATTTATTTCTCTATGAACATAAATTAAATTTTTTATAAATTCACCTACTGTTATATTTTGCTCTTCATTTGGAAAACAACCTTTCATTATTTTTTCTATAAATTTATTTTCAAAATTTCCTTTTGATGTTAAAAATTTATAAGCTTCTTCTTTAGTTAAAGGAGATGATTCACTTTTGTGGATTTTTGAAAATTCTCGAAGTAATGATAATTTTTGATTATTATGTGCTTCTATACTAGATGCATTCTCATATTCACTTGAAGTCATTTTTTATTAATTTTTTTTTTAATTTTTTTTAACTTTTCAATATAGTTTTTAATAAGCATTAATATTTATTTTTTATAGAAGAAAATTTAAATTTTGATTTTTTTAATCAATAAGAATATATTATTACTTAAATTAAATTCATTTTTTTATTATTATTTAAATAAAATAATTTTTAATTATTATCTTACTTAATGGATAATGATGATTTATTTGATAAATTTGACATAAGTGATGACGAAAAGAAGAAAAAGAAGAAAAAATCAAATAAAAAAAATAACAATACAGACTTTTTAGGAAACAAAAGATTAAAATCCAATGAAGAAACTTCAAATATAAATATAGAAGATTCAAATTCTGAAAGTGAAAAATCTCCAAATGAAAACTCAGAAAAAATAGAAGACATACTTCTTCAAAACCAAATAAAAAAAATTTTCCCAAATTTCAATTTTTCTTCTCCATCATCAAATATTCCCAAAGATGAAGATTCAGACAGTACTCTTCTTCCAGAAAATATGAACATGATAATAAAAACAGAAAAATTTAAAGGAGGATATCATGAGAACATTCATGATCCATCAAAAGAAGAATTAGAAAAAATAAAAAATTCACAAAATAACAATTTTCCCAAAAATGAAGAAAACACAAACAAAACAAACTCCTTCTTCTCAGAACCATCTCACAAGAAAGTTCCTGCAAAGATTTACCCTTTCCCATTGGATGAGTTCCAAAAGAGAGCAATCTCGTGTCTTGAGAACCATGAAAGTGTTTTGGTTGCAGCTCACACTTCTGCAGGTAAGACAGTGATAGCTGAGTATGCTATAGCAATGTCATTAAGAGATCACCAACGAGTAATTTACACTTCTCCAATAAAAGCACTTTCAAATCAAAAATATCGAGAATTAAAAGAAGAATTCAATGATGTTGGATTAATGACTGGTGATGTTACTATGAATCCTAATTCAAGTTGTATTGTTATGACTACTGAAATATTAAGAAATATGCTTTTTAAAGGAAGTGAAATCACAAAGGAAATGGCTTGGGTTATTTTCGATGAAGTTCATTATATGAGAGATAAAGAAAGAGGTGTTATATGGGAAGAAACAATGATTCTTTTATCAAATAAAATTAATTATGTTTTTTTAAGTGCAACTATCCCAAATGCAAGAGAATTTGCTATGTGGATTTCTAGAATTAAGAAACAACCTTGTAATGTTGTTTATACTGATTTTAGACCTGTTCCTTTACAACATTATATTTATCCTCATAATGGAAATGCTATTTATTTATGTGTTGATAAAAATGGGAAATTTAAGGAAAATAATTTTAAAAATGCGATAAAAGTTTTAAATGACCAATTAAGTTTAGAAACAATATCATTAGAAAATAAGAAAAACCACAAAAAGAACATAAAAATATCAGAGAAAACTAAAAATGAGGATGACATATTAAAAGTAGTAACATTAATAATAAAAAAGAATTTATCTCCTGCAATAATATTTTCATTTTCAAAGAAAGAATGTGAAGACCATGCATTGAAATTATGTAAGAAAGATTTTACAACAAATTCAGAGAAAGAGAAAATAAGTTTAATATACAACAATGCAATAGAGACATTAAGTTCAGAAGACAAGAATTCTCCTCAAATAAAACTTCTTCTCCCGATTCTACTTCGTGGAATAGGAATACATCATGGAGGAATGTTACCAATATTAAAAGAATGTGTAGAATTAATTTTTCAAGAAGGATTTATTAAAATTTTATTTTCAACTGAAACATTTTCAATGGGAATTAATATGCCTGCAAAAACTGTTGTTTTTACACAAATTGAAAAATTCGATGGAGAAGAAAGACGTTATTTAGGAGGAGGAGAATATATTCAAATGAGTGGAAGAGCTGGAAGAAGAGGAATTGATGATATGGGAATTTCTATCGTTATTTTTAATAATAAAATTGAATTTGAAAAATGTAAAAATATTCTCTGTGGAAAAGCTGATCCTTTAAATTCTAGCTTTCATTTTAATTATAATCAATTAGTTAATTTATATAAAATTGAAGGTCTTGAAAGTGAATATATAGTTAAAAGAAGTTTTAGACAATTTCAAAGTGAAAGAAGTGTTCCGATTTTAAAAAAAGAATTAATCCAGAAATATTCTAATTTTTTAATTCAGTTTCAAAGTGATTTTGAAAAAGATGAATATGTTAAAAAATTTATTGATGTTCAAAATTTAATTGATAATTTAAATAAGGAAATTAGAGATATTTTCATTAAAGATGAAAATTTAATTCCTTTTCTTGTCACTGGAAGATTACTTAAATTATATAATTTTAATTACGGAATTGTTATTGCTTATAAAATGAAAAATGTTGAATATAGTGAAAAAGCTAAGAAAAAAATTATGAAAAGTGAAATTTTAAAAGGAGAAAAAAATGAAGATAAAATAATAGAATTAAATGAAAGTGATGATGATAATTTTTCAAATAATCTAAATAATTTATCATTAAATAATAATAATAAAGAAGAATATGAAATGACAGAAATCAATAATGATAATAAATTATTAATAATAGATGTTTTAGTTTATTTAAGTAATTATACAGATACTCAAAATAATTTATTACCAGGAAATATAAATGAAAAAATTGGTAAAATTGGTATAATACCAATAACAAAAGATTTAATAGAAAATTTGAGTCCAGTGAAAGTGAAAATTCCAGAAAATTTAAAAGATAAAGACAATTTAAAATTAATGGAAAATATATTTTTTTCAATTTTAGAAAGATTCGAATATAATATTAAAATGATGGATCCAGTTGATGATATGGATCTTGATAATATAGAAGATAATCAATTAATAAGAGAAAAGACATTAAATATAAAAAGATTAGAAAAAAGAAAAAATGAAATAGAAACAGAATATTATAATAAATATAACATTAATTTAAATAATGAAAAAATATTAGATTTTAAAAAGAAGAAAAATTCTCGTCAAGAAATAAAAACTTTAATTCAGAAAATAAATAAAACTGAAGAATTAGTTCTTCAAGAAGATTTAATATCAATGAAAAGAGTATTAAGAAGATTAGATTTTATAGAAAATGATATATTAACTCAAAAAGGAAAAATAGCATGTATGATATCAGGAGTAGATGAATTATTAATAACAGAAACATTATTTTCAGGAAAATTTAATGATTTAAATCCTGAAGAATTAGCTTCAATATTAACAATCTATTTAATTAATGAAGGTGGTTCAAGTGGAATTAAAGAAGAAGAAATGAATAAATTTATGAGATATGAGAATTTAAAAAAATTTTATGAAGATTTGAAAATTTCAGCACAGAGAATTTCTGATATATTAATTGAATGTAAAGTTAATATTGATAAAGAAAAATATATCAATCAATTTAAACCTGAATTTATTTATTTAATTTATAAATGGGCTAATCAAATGAGTTTTAATGAATTAATTGAAAATTCTTCTGTTTTTGAAGGAAATTTAGTTAGAGTAATTAAAAGATTAGATGAATTTATTAAATCTTTAATTGATTGTGCTTCTTTTATTGGAAATGATAAATTAAAAGATAAATTTATTCAGGCTAGTTTAAAAATTAGAAGAGGAATGCCTTTTGCTGCTAGTCTTTATTTAAGTGATGAAAAATAAAATTATTATTGTTATATTTTACTTACTTCTTACTTCATTTTTTTTTTTTGTAAATTTTTCTTTTTTTAATTAAAATAGTTTTCTAATTTGGGAGTATAAGTTTGTATGAATATGCTATTTTAAAGATTTAAAATATTATTTTTATTCTAATAAAAAATAAATTTTTTTCATATAATTCATTTTTATAATTTTTAATGAATGATTTTTCTTCTTCTGAAATAGAATTGATAATATCAAAATCAAAAATAAAAATAAACCCATTTTTTTTTCAAAAATACCAAAATAAATCTAAAAATTCATATATAAATTATAGAAAAGAAATAATTCACCAAATAAAAAATTTATCAAATAAATATTTAAAATCAATACCAAATAACTTAGATATTTTTTACTTAAGTATATTATATTTAGATATAATATTATCAAAAAATAAAATAGTAATAATAATAGAAAAAAATAGAATTTATCTTTCAATTTGTTGTTTTCTTTTATCATTTAAATTTATTGGTGATTTTGATTATTGTGAAAAAATAATAAAAAGTTCAATTAAAAATGAATATCCATATTATTCTCTTTTTGAAAATAAATGTTTATATTTATTAGATTATAATTTAGTTTATACTACAGTTTATGATTATTTAAATATGTTTTTATTAAATGAAGACCCGAAAATTCTATTTACATGTAAATCAATATTATATTTATATATTGAGAATAATACTTTTCCTGATTATTCTCCATTTTTAAATGCAATAGCAATAATTAAATTTAGTAGAAATATTAATAAAATATATTATAAAGAAAATTCTTATGAAATATATTTCAAAGATAATGATGTTAATAATATTTATATTAATATTCAAAATGAATTTAAAGATTTAATAGAAGAAGAAGTTAATTGGGATTTTAGAATACTGGCTTCTACAGTTGATAATAAAAAACATAAAAGAATTTCTTTAAGTAATGAAAAGAAATTTAATATTTCATTATTTAATGATGAAAAAAAATATAATAATTATGAAAAAAAAGTTATTAATACTGAAAATATAAATAAAAAATTAAATAAAAATACTTTTAACTCAGAAAGGAAAAGAAATGTTAGTATGACAAATTCGTTAAAAAAAGAAATTTCAAATCAATATAATATAATTAATAAAAGATTAAATCAATATAATATTAATAGAATTAATATTGATTTAGGACAAATTTCAAGACTTCCTTTTGAAAGACTTGCAAAATTATCTATAAGGTATATGAAAAAATAAATAAATATAATATTTTTAATTATTCTTTTTTTTTCATTATATTTAATATTTTAAAATAATTATTAATATCAATTTATTTATTTCATTTAATTAAGTTATATTTGATTAATTAAAAGTTCTAAACATCTTATTTCACTTATATATCCACATTGAGAACATTAATAAAATCATGATTATTTCTATTCAAATTCAAGTAAAATTTTTTAGTTTCTTATTCCATTTGATTCATCTTCTCTGAATTTAGGACTCAAACAAATTTGACATAATTTATTTAAATGAATTATATTTGTTAACATATTTTATAGATAAATTGTTTAAATATTCTTCTTAATATTTCTAAATTATCCCAATTTTCTATTTTATTTATTATTATTGCTTGATTTAAATTAATTTTTTTAATCTTATAGTGACCAAATAAATAATATATAAACATTTCACCACATTCTTTATTTTTTGGAGTTGATGATAAATCTTCTAAACAATATTTTTTACTTTCATCTATAAATCTAAGTAAATCAACTATTTCATAATTAATAATTAAATATATGTAACTTATAAATATTATATTTTTTATTGAATTATTTTTTTTTAATTCTTCTGATAATTCTATATACAATTTAAAAATATTCTTTGATTATGATTTACAAATGCTCTAATTTTTTCAGGTAAATAAATTGAATATATTATATTTTTCATAAAATTAATATCATTCATTTTTTCAAGAAATTTATTATATTCTTTAATTAAATTATCATCATTTACTATTTTTACATTATTTTCTTCAAATAATCTTTTATTGTTTAAATATTCTTTAACACTATTAGAATGTAAATTTTTCATTAAATTTAGATAAAATTCATTACTATTAATTATATTATATAAATATTCTTCTAAAGTATTATCTTTTATATTCTTTAATTAATTTAAATGATTTTTACATTCAATAAAACAATCATCAATATTTAATTCTTCATTTTCCAAAAGACAAAAATTTATTTCTGATTTTTATTTAAATTTAATTCGTGAAATTCTTCTTCAATATAAATTTTAAGTACATAATGATGACATAAATTACTTAATAAAGTATAATTTACATTTTCTAAAATAGATTTGATTTTAGTTTTTATATCCATTTATAAAAAAGATTTAATTCAAAAAAAAAAAAATTAAAAAAAAAATTTAAAAAAATGGAAATCCTATCATCAAAAAATGAGGAGACAACTTTTCCAGAAATAAGAACCACTGATATAAATATAAACAAAACAACAAAAACTCCATTAGAAATAACAAAAAAGATGATAAATCCATATGATTTAACAGATCAAACATCAAAATATTTATCAACAACTTTTCATCCAGAAATTCTTCTTCAAAAAAGTGATTTAAAATATTTACCTAATTATTTAAATCAAGCATTTGATACTGTTGAAGGAGTTTATCATTATTTAAGTAGTTTTGATGAAAAAATTGATTCTTTTTTAAAAATTGTGGTTGATACAAGTCAAAAAGTTACTTTAAGATTAGGAAGTTTAATTGCAGTTTATTTACTTTTATTTCATGATAAAAATAAATATTCAAAAATTAAAGATTTACAAAATTTATGTTTAAATATATTAAATAATTATCAAAATTATTATGAATTGTTTCTTTGTATTAGTTTAGATATTTTAAGTTTAATTGATGATAGAAAAATATTAAATGAAAATATTAATTTAATATCTTTATTTATAACAGATGATAATTTTCCTTATTTACAAAATTCTACTTTTAATTGTTTATTTAGATTAAGTTTTCCAGGAATAAAAATATTAATTGATATAAGTGCTAAATATCCTAAATATCAAGAATATATTTTAAGTAAATTAATTGAAACTCCAAATATAATTCATTTAATTATTGTTAAAGGATTAATTAATGAATTAACAAATAATAAAAATTCTATTCAAAAAATTAATGATGCTTTATTAGCTCTTAATCAATTATATTGGATTGTTTCTGGAGAAGAAAATTATGAATATATTATATCAAATTTATATGAAGACAAAAGAATTGATAACTTTTTTATTTCTTCAGTTTTAAGAACAAGTGGTTTATTAGGAAATAAAATATTATTAAATTTATGTAGAAAACATAGAGATTTTTCTGTAAGAACTTCAATTTGTAGAGCTTTAAGTCATAGAATAAATAATATAAAACAATTTTTAAAAATAAAAATTAATTTTGATAGAAATGAATATTTAAATAATAAAAATTGTTTATTTAAATATCATTTAACGGATAATTTACCTGTTTGTGATGATAATTTTAATGAAAATAATGAAAATTATTTAGAAGTTTTTAGTGAAGCTTTTTTAGCTGCTTTAAATAGATTAACTTCAAAAAATTATAGTAATTGTTGTCATCCTATTATGACGTTTGAAGGTCATTGTTCAAATTCAATATTTTCTTTTCATAATCTAAATTTAGATAAAATTAATAATTTACAACCTTTAAAATCTCATTATGAAGAATTTAATAAAGAATCAGATTTTAATTATATTTCTCTTTATAAAATTAATAATGAATTTATTAAAGTTTTATGTTCTAATTTAACTGATAAAAATTCTTTTGTAAGACAAAGTTCTGTTGATGCTTTAATTAAAATTGGTTTACCTGAAACTCAAAATTCTTTAAAAGAAATATTAAATATTCTTCAAAGTAATTTTGAACAAGATGAAAATATATTATCTTCTTTAATAAAAGGTTTATCAACTTTAAAATTAACTTCAAATACAAATGATATAATAAATTTAATAAGATTTAATTTTAAAAAATTTAATTTAAATTCTAAAGTAATACAAAGTACATTATTATTAATACCTCAAATAAAAAATAAATGTCCAAATGATATATTAGAATATTTAACAAATGCTTTATTAACAGTTCATGTGGATTTAATTTCTTTTGCAAAGGCAATTTTATTTTCAGGAAATGAAGGAGAATTAATATTAATAAATTTATTTAATACAAAAAAAAATATATATAAACTAATATCAAATATTGCCGATTCATTTAAATTTACAGATCCAAAATCTGAGAATATTGATTTAATAATAGAAACATTAATAGAAAATAAAAATTCAAAAAGTGCTTTAGTAAGAAAAAATATATTAATAACAATAAATTATTTATCAAAATATATAGATATAAGCACATATTTACTAAATAAAAATATATTAGATATATATTATAATAGTTTAGATGATTTTGATGAAAATATTTCTTTTATTTGTTTAGAAAAATTATTAGAAAATGGTGCTAAAGCAGAATTAATGTTTATTCAAGGATTAAGATTAGAAAAAAATGCTAAATTAAGAGTTATGTGTGCTATTGGACTTGGAGAATTAGGAGTTCAAAATATAGGAACTTTGCTTATTTCCTTTTTTGAAGATAAAGATAATTTTGTTAAAGAAAATATAGAAAAAATATTATTAGAAAAATTCAATAATAATATTGCCATGAATAAAATTTTAACTTATTATAAAAATGATGATAAAATTGTCCAAAGAAATGCTTTGTTAGAATGTATTAAAGATATTATTCAAAAAATGAGTGTTGATTATCTTTTTAGAGAATTTTTGGAAAAATTAAAAATGGAGTTAAGTTAATTTCTTTTTTTTTATTTAAAAAAAGTTGTTTTTTTTTTATAAAATAATTATTTTTAACCGACAATTAGATTTAATTTTATTATAATTCATTATTTTTACATCTATTATATTGTTGATTATTTCTTTTTTTTCATTTTAAAATTTCAAAATTTGATAATTTTATATTTTTAATATTTAATATCTGTTTAAAAATAACTAATGAAAAATATTTAAAAATGAATTATTTATTATAAAAATATTTTTTTCAGAATTTCAAAATAACTATCTGAAATTTCATGAATATAATAATAAAAATATCTTAAAAAACCTTTAAATTTAATGAATTAAACTTAAATATTCTATACGTATTACCTTTATTTATAAATATTATTAAATTTTGTTATTATATAGTCAAAATTTCATAATTTATAAATTACTTTCTGATATTTATTATTTAATTCTATTTCAAACAGTTGAAGAATTAAATGATTAGTTAATTTAATAATTATTTATTGACTTTTCAAATAATTCCTATAATTTAAATTTTTTTTATTTTATTCATTGTAATTATTATTCCTAAATAATTATTTTTCTTTCTCTTCTTTATATATATTTTAATTTT
>JAEEGL016050688.1_pt1 | contig 30567 bp, 19 predicted proteins | sample 9134231 | NCBI WGS metagenome assembly JAEEGL01 (sample SAMN16246548, study PRJNA631951) | gut metagenome | biome: gut microbiome; feature: rumen; material: fiber-attached | host: Bos | place: Iran: Karaj | collected 2018-10 | reverse complement strand
CTCTTCTCTCTGCAGCCTCGATGTCAAGTCTACCGGCGATGATCTTAAGAGTCCTATATCACAGCTTACGGATGATTATGATTTTGTGATGAATGATCTGATACTGAAGGGCAGGGTAAACAGGGAGTTCATCGTATTTGCCGGAAAGGCGTATTTCAGGGAACCCTTCAGCGTTTCTTCGCCTATCATGACCATGAGACTCGGCAGGGAGCTCACCGCGTCTTCTGTAAATCATTGCTATACTGATGTGAAATACGAGGTTATAGGCGTTGACGACCAGGAAAAACCGGTATCCGGGAGCGAGACCGTAAAATCGGCCATAAAGAAGACCCCTCTCGTGATACCAACACCAACATACACATTTGCCCATCCGTATGTCACCACAAAATCTAAAGCCACCACCATGGCAAAGGCTCTCGCGGCCAGACAGAAGACCAAGATTTGTATCGGAAGCGGCACTTGTCTGGGAATTCCCGAGATAGTGCCGGGCAGGTATGTGAAGATCGAAAACGCGGATTCCACATATGACATGAATTACTATATTACCCAGGTGGTGCACGAATATACCAGAGAGGGTTATACAACACAGTTTGATATAGGAGGATGTTCCTGATGCCAGGCCTATTTGACTATAACAGAGGTAGCGGATATGACAGTGTGATACCGGGCATTACCACAGGTGTCGTAAAATCCAATTACGATAAGGATAATCCTGGGATGCTTCAGGTGGAGATGTTCCTGGGGGAGAGCGGTAAAAATGTCACCGGCTGGGTTCCTTACATGACAGGCTATGCGGGCAAAGGCTTCGGCATTTATCATCTGCCGGAGGTGGGATCCCAGGTGGTCATCGCCTTTATATGCGGCGACAGGGATCATCCCGTTGTGCTGGGGCAGCTTTGGGACAAAAAAAATACCATTACCGAGGGTGCGGTTACGGAGAAGAACACGGTTAAGAGCCTTAAGACCAAGGGAGGCATAGAAGTTGTCTTATCAGAGGAAGCAAAGGATAAGGAAAAGATCACGGTTAAGACTCCCGGTGGCAGCACAATATCCATAGATGATGAGAACAAAAAGATCACCATGCAGGACGGCAAGGGCGAGAACTCAGTGCTGATAAACAGCGAAGAAGGCAGTATTTCACTGACAGGCAAGACAAAGCTTTTGTTCAAGGTGGGAGATAACACTTCCATAACGGTTGAAAAAGACTCAATAACCCTCAAGAGCAAGGATATTAAACTGAATGCAACAGGCAACATAGATTTGGGAGGCCAGAACATAAAAGGAGCTGCTAAGGCTAACCTTGAGATGGAGGGAAAGAGCGGAGCTACGATAAAAGCTTCCGGCTCATTGAAGATCAATTCCAGCGCCATGCTGGAGGTTAAAGGCAGTATGGTGAAGATAAACTGACACAGGAGAAGGGACACTTATGAAAGATGATGTAAATGCCTTTTTGGGCAGGGGCTTCAGATTCCCGGTACAGGTGGATGAGATCACCGGTAAAATGCAGACATCCAGCTATGAGGATGACATAAAGGAAGCTATATATATCATATTGATGACCAGAAAAGGCGAGAGGGTGATGAAAACCGAGTTTGGATGTGGGGTTCATGATTATGCTTTTGCCACCATGGATTATACCACATTGTCTTTGATGGAGAGAGAAGTGAGGGACGCCCTTACCATATGGGAGCCGAGGATCACCGATCTGGAAGTTAACATAGTGCAGGATGATGAGAGGGACGGATGTGTTCTCATAGATATAAGCTATGTGGTAAGATCTACCAACAACCCGTACAACCTGGTATTCCCGTTCTACATGAACGAAGGTTTCGGAGAAAATGCATTATAGTTTGTTAAAAAGCAGGAAAGGAGGAGTTTATGTTTAACGGACCGGGTATAGGCGAGGATATTTTACGCAGAATGAATGAAAAAACCGAAAGCTATGTACCGGAATGGCGCTTTGATCCGGATAATCCGGACATTGGTACTGCCATTGGCATGGTGTATGCCAACATGCTGTACGGCACCATCAAGAAAATGTGGCTGCTTCCAAACAAAAATCAGGTTGCGTTCTTTAACTGCCTCGATGCAAAGCTCCTGCCTGCCCTGCCTTCCAAGGGATATGTGACTTTCGGTATGAATGCGGATGAGACTGAGGGCGTAGAGATGACAGCCGGCACAGAGCTGGTGGCTCCCAGTGTGGGAGCGGACGCGGAGTCAATATCCTTTGAGACGATTGATGATGTTTATGTAACACCGGCAAATGTTGTCCGTATCATGGAGACCAGTCATACGGATGACTATATCGGTGTCCTGGATAACCGGCAGTTCTTTGAAGAGAATAAGACCATCAGTTTATTTGCGGAACAGGGAGATAATCTCCAGGAGCACAAGTTTTATCTGTGTCAGGATGATGCTTTCGGCATCAGGTCCGGCGGACAAATAGACATATGCTTTTTCAATCACGGAAAACAGATAGCGGATGAGTACCTTAATATTCTGGCAGATCCGGCTGTGACTACATTCTCATACAGCACAGAGGAAGGATTTGCGGAGTTTAAGAGCATAAAGAAAAGACCGGGAGGCTTACGTTTTATACTTGGCAAAAATGATCCCGACTTTTTCAGGATAGATGAAAACGGCAGGGAGACATACTGGATCTGCTGCAGCATAAACGATTGTTCTTTCCTTCAGAAATGGGGATTTGACAAGCTGACTGTCAGCAGCAGCCGGGATCACCTGACACCCGAGAGCATTTACGCCAATGACAGAGAGATGAAGATAGATGATTTTTATCCCTTCGGTGAAAAGTTTTCGGATTACAATGAAGTGTATTTTATGTCGGACGAAGTCCTTGAAAAGAAGGGTTCAAAGGTTCAGCTTTCATTCAATGTTGACTACGTGAAGATCCCTTTGGATTACGAAGAGGGAAAGGCTACCGAGTGGAACTGGGTAATGCGCAAAGAGGATTTCCGGCCGGACTTTACCTACGATATCACTATAGAGGAAGTGGTGTGGGAGTACTACAACGGTGTCGGCTGGGCGCCGCTGTTTGACCGCAACAGATACAGTGATCTTTTCTCGGCAAGGTCGGGAACGGTAGGTCAGTACAATCATCTTCAGTTTATCTGCCCCCAGGATCTTTCTCCGATACTGGTGGGAGCCAGGGAAGGATGCTGCATCAGAGCTCGCATTACAAAGGTGAACAACCTTTACAAGATGAAAGGGTATTACATTTCACCTGTAGTGGATAATGTGAGCTTTGACTACGATTATACGGAAAACCCTCTTGGCGCAGGGCTTCTGGTGACAGAGAACAACCGCAGGAAGACGATGATCCCGGTGGATTCCGACGGAAGCTGTCAGGAGGTAAGACCATTTACCGGACTTGATTATGAAGGTCACGCCATGTACCTTGGTTTTGATAAGCCGCTCTCCGGCGGTCCGATAAAGATACTGTTGGATTTTACGGAGATACTGGCGCTTAAAGAGGAAAAGCTCCTGTGGGAATACTATGACGGCAGCGCATGGCAGGAGCTTGACCTGGTAGATGAGACAGAGAACATGTCAAAGACCGGCATTGTAACTCTCATAGGTCACAGTGATTTCAGCAGATGCGAGCTCTTCGGAGAAGATCAGTACTGGATCCGGATCTCGCTTCTGCAGGATAAATACAATCTTCGCAAAAAAAAGAGAACAAGGGATCCCTTCCCCAATGATGCGGATAAAATAGATAAATATCCATGTCTGGCAGGCATATATATGAATTCGGTGAAGATACGCCAGGGTAACCCGGAAGAGACAGAGTTCTTTCACATGGAGGTATATCAGGAGAATGTTTCCTTCCGTCTCAACAAGGGCAGCATCATAGAGAGCAGGGTATATGTTGATGAGCTTCCAAACCTGAGCAGGGATGAACTGGAGAAACTTCTGAAAGAAGATCTCATAGATCCCGAGTACAGGGAGGACGGTGAGATCATCAAGGCATGGGTGACATGGAACAGGGTAGACAGTTTTCTGGACTCCACTCCCCTGGATCGCCACTATTGTCTTGACTACATAGAAGGAGTACTGAAGTTCGGTGACGGACACAGGGGTATGATACCTCCTGCAGGAAGGACCGATTCAATCAGGGTGGTGTACAAGACCGGTGGAGGAGAGATCACCAATGTAAAGGAAAACGCCATCACCCAGTTTGGCAGATATGTGGGTTCCGTTAACTCCGTCACCAATCCCAAGAGTCTGTACGGAGGATGTGACTCGGAGAATCTGAAGGACGGTCTCATGAGAAATGCTGCAATCTTAAGACACCAGAATATGGCAGTCACGACAAGGGATTACGAGGAGATAGCTCTTTCCGCATCCCGCATGATACAGAAGGTGCAGTGTTTTTCCGGATACAACAGTCTCGGAGAGAGACAGAGCGGCTGCATAACACTGGTGATCCTGCAAAAGGATTACAGGGAGGGCAGCAACAGGTTCCATGACCTGAAAGGTCAGGTTGAGAATTACATGAAGGGCAGGATCGGTAATTCCCTCATAGAGAGAAATGCCTTTTCCATCATAGAGCCTGAGTTTGTGGAGCTGTCTGTAAGGGCAGAGATATATGCGGATGGTTTTGAGGATGTGTTCCGCATTAAGAAACAGGTTACGGACAGGCTGGCTGAATTTCTGGATCCGGTCAGCGGTAATTTCAACGGAAACGGATGGGAGATAGGAAGTTTACCCAATGCTTTCCAGATAAGGAATGCGTTAAGCGACACTTTAGGTAATGCACAGCTCAAACAGGTTTTCCTCAGTGCATATGAGGGAGAAAAAGATAACCGTATCGAGGTTGAGATGGACACTGTCTTAAAGCATAAGTACATCCTTCCTGTCAGCGGGGTGCATGAAGCTATAATACATATTCGGTGATGCCGTAAGGAAAAGAGGTGATAAGGTTTGTTGACGGACTATTCCCTTGATACGGAAGAATTCAGAGATATAATGGATGAGGCCAAGAACATGGTAGTGAGCCTGTACCCCGAATGGACGGACTTTAACTACCATGATCCCGGTATTACCATGCTGGAGCTTTTCGCCTGGATCAAAGAAGGACAGCAGTTCTACATGGATCAGATCGGGGCCGGTCATAAGAGAAAATATATGAAGCTTCTGGGGATGGAGCTTAAACACAGCGCCCCGGCCGTAACATATGTCACCATGGAGAGCAAAGAGGAGATGACGTTGCCTGAGGGCACCAGACTTTTAGCGGGTACCATTCCCTTTACCCTCATGAGACGGCAATGCGTTACTCAAAACAAACTGATCGCCTGCTTTACCGGCAGGGTTACGGGAAGGGACCGATGTGAGATAGACGAAGAAGCTGATATTGAGCATATCTATCTACATCCCTTCGGAGATGATCCGAAGCCGGGAAGCTGTTTTTATATGGGCTTTGAGAATAAAAATCCGACGGGGGAGAGAGTCGGGATATTCATGAACATCACCAACGGCAAGGCCAGAGAGAGGGTGAGACTTAACGCACCCCTTCCCTTTCCCATGATGCTGATGATCTGCGAATACTACGGTGAGAACGGCTGGACACGGGTTGAAGGAATCGAGGACGGTACCTTTGGCATAATGCAGAGCGGGATGATATATGTGACCATAGATGGTGAGATGGTAAAGACAAAGATCGCCGAAAAGGAAGGATATTTCATCAGGGTTCGTCTCTTAAAAGCCAGTGTGGATTTCTCTCCCATCATAAATTATATAATGCTCAATGTGTTCCAGGTGCTGCAGCTGGAACGACAGATAAGCTGCAAAAATATCGTACCTCAAAATAAGGGCGATCATTATGAGATAAGTGATGACAGTTTTGCGGGTATTTGCGGTCAGAACTTTCTGTATTGGCGAAAGGGAGAAAATTATTACCCTGTGGAGTATTTCACCAAGCGGATAGTCTCAAAGGAATACACCAGCAGCGCTGTTTTCAATTTTGAATTAAGAGAAGTCCCGGAGGAGATCATGGTGATCAACTATGAGCCGAATGGCAAGGTTGACAGGAATCTCGGTATAGGTACGGGACTTCCTTACCAGGAATACGATCTTAAATCCTGCGATGTCATACAGGATCACATTAAGATCATGGTCCATGAGATCGGGACGGGAAACGGGTTCAGGATATGGCAGAGAGTTGAAGATTTCGGTGCTTCCGGTTCCGAGGACAGGCATTTTGTGGTAGACAGGGAGAACGGTAAGATAATATTCGGTGACTGTGAGAGGGGCATGGCTCCCGAGGGAGACATAATACTGATCTCATATGCCACAACCCTTGGAGATCAGGGTAATGTCAAGAAGGGTACCCTCAATAAATTTGCGGATCTGGATGAAGAGGTCATTACTGTCATCAACAGGATCGATGCTTTTGGCGGTACCAGGGAAGAGACCATGGAGGAATGCTTTTATCGTGCCCAGCAGATGGCAAGACATCCCATGACTGCCATTACCAATGAAGATTACGAAAAGTATGTTATGACTACTCCCGGCCTTATACTGGATTCATGCAAAGTCCTCTCATCGGGATACAGAGCCAGAAAAACCCAGGTCACCGGTGATAACACACTCACCATAGTGGTGAAGCCGGGAGCGGATGAGGAAAAGACCGATTATCTGGATTTTTATCGCAGGAACATCCTGGCGCATTTGGAAAAATACAGGATGGTGGGCACGAAGATAGATGTGGCGTGGCCGAGATATATCGATGTTGAAGTGGCTTTGGATATAGTGGTAAAGCCTCACTTCGTCAGAGCCAGAGAAGAGATAGATCAGGCTGTAAAAGCATTTTTCGCAGGACTGGAAAAACAGTTCGGTTCGGAGATCAGCTACAGCGATCTCTACGGTGTTCTGGATATGCTGGAATGTGTGGATGAGATCCTGGATATCACCATAGATGTTCGTGACGGTAAGGTAAAGAGAGGAGCCGACGGCAACTTCACCCTGCCGGAAAACGGAGTTATAAAGCTGGGCGGGGTTCAATACATCATCACCATGGCGGGCTGACATACAAGTAATGTGAAGGGAGTGTGCAGCTGTTGGGAAAGAAAACAAAATATTTTATGTTGAATAACGGCATGCAGTTTCAACGATGTCACCTGCAGAATCTAAGCTACGATGACGGAAGATTGAAACCCTATGCCACGGAGGAAGGAGGCAGTATCCTCCTCTCAAGAGTATTTGACAGCGGACAGAGCGATATGGAATGGCATCAGTGGCTGTGTTCCATGGAGAATGAGGGAAATGTGGCCTTCACGGTGTACATATATACCGCAAATTCGCTGATGAGAGTCATTGATGACAAAGAGGAGAGTATAGAGACTGTCATCTTCAGCAATACCATTGACTGGCAGCGCAAGAAGGAGATCCTGGAGCCTTATCTCCAAAAGAAGACCGAGCGTCTGAAGGATGTTCTGCTGCATGATGTTTCCGGGCGTTTCCTGTGGTTTGCGATGGAGATATACGAGCAGCCGGGGCAGCATCTTGCTATTGAAAAGATAAAGATATCTTTTCCGAGGCAGAGCTGGATATCCTATCTGCCGGAGATATATCAGAGCTCTGACAGGAATATGTTCTATGAGAGGTTTCTGGCTGTTTTTCAGACCTTGTACGAGGAAGTCAATGATGCCATCAACAATATACCGAACTACCTGGACTTAGACGGAGCCGAGGGGCAGTACCTAAAGTGGATAGGCAGGTGGCTTGATATAAATGAAGGTTATATGTGGTCCGAAGAACAGATGAGACAGCTTCTGAAAAAGGCGCAGTACATATACAAATACAGGGGCACGGCCAATGCCATTCTCGAGTTGGCAAGACTCTATGTGGGCAATTCGGATGTCTATCTGGTGGAAAACTTCAAGGCCAGGGCCAATCAGGAAGAGGACGGCAGCAGGGATTACGAAAATCTTTATGGGACCGATTCTTACAGATTTCAGGTTCTGGTAAAAGAGGATTATATACCATCCACCAGGGAATACAAGACGCTGACCAGGATACTGGAGGAAGTCAAGCCGGCTCATATGGAAATGCAGCTGGTGCCCTTAAGACCATATATGTTCCTGGGGAGTCATGTTTATCTCGGCATCAATTCCTGTCTGGGAGAATACAGGGAGAGCGCGCTGGATGGCAAGGCAAAGGTAGCATTGACCTTACTCGGAGACGGTAAAACATTATAAAATATACGGAGGTTTTTTATGAAGAACGCAAAGTACTATCCCTTTGAGAGAAATAAGTATTTCTATGGCAAGCTGTTATCTGTGGACGATTTTGAACTGGAGCAGAGATACACCAACAACAAGCGCAGGATGACAAACCGTTTCCTGTTCGGTATGGGCGTTGTGACAGGTCTCTATGTTGTCAGGGTTGATGAGAAAACTCTTTCTGTTGAGAAGGGTTTTGCTATGGACTATTCAGGAAGGGAGATCGTGGTTGACAGCCCGGTGATCAAGAAGCTTTCCATGCTGGAAGGATATCAGACCAGCGTGGAGGAAGGCGAAAAGGATTACGCATATCTCTGTCTTGAATATGACGAGAAGGAAACCGGAGCTGTGAATAATCTTGCGGGGAACGGCAATCCCGGCGAGGAGCAGGTATATAACAGGATCAGCGAGTCCTACAGGCTTTACCTTACAGAGGCTGAGCCGGAGAGTGAGATGTCTGATCATGAAAATCTTTATGAGCAGACCAGAGTCTTATATCAGGGTTACGGTGTAAAGATAAAGCAGATATTGCCAAGGTATGCGGTATCAGGGGCGACTACCGACATACGGTTTGAGATCGAGAATACCGGCAGAAGATACCTTTCTTTCGCTATGAATATGGAGTTTGAAGGACTGAATTACGGCGGTCAGAGAAGCCTTGCGGTAAGCTTCAATGAGACTCAGTACGAAAAGACAGGACACTATGATTTTACATACACGCTGAGCGTGGCTGATGCTTCCGATCTTATGGCTAAGGTGACTACCTTATGCAACGATATGAAGATCTATATCGACCAGAATCCGGTTAAGACGGAGGCTGAGGACAGGGATGATTTCGTAAATGTGAGCAGGGAGTCTGTCAGGGATCAGCTTGTAAATCGTTACTTCCATCTGCCAATGGATTCCATCGTGCCGGCCAACCAGATCACAAGACTGTATCTTGCAAAGGTTTATCTCGTGCATGTGGGCGATTCTTCCATGATAGAGAAGATCGAGAACCTGCCATTTAATCAGTGCGTCTGGAGCACTAATCTTTCAACGGCGGTACAGATGCTGACCAATCAGGTTAAATATGTAAAGTCGAGAAATGCCATCAAAGGCGGCAATGTGGCAGGTCCCAAAAATGCAAAAGAAGAGACCGGAATGCGGATCGCTCAGGGAACCTACACTCTGGATCTGAACGGAGGCGGTCAGAAGGGCACCAGATATGTGGGTGAAGAGGTCGCACACGGACTCGGACTTGGCCGTTGCAGTATTCAGGTAGGGCTGGAAGATGACAAGGGAGTTATAACCTATGGTTCCAGCGAGGTATTTGAAGATACAAAGCCTATGATCGAGCTTGCAGTTAAGGTATTCCCGGACAGGGGAACATTCCAGGTGGGCGGAAGGCTTTTCCAGCAGGTGACCAAAAATCAGGTTACCATCCACTGGACGGCCATCATGAACGAAGAGGAATACATCGAGGATCGCATTACCAGAAAGATCTTCATCAAGCCCAGCGTCCTGGAGCTGGCAACGCGTGAGACTCATTATCTCGAGGCTGTCTGCACCAACATGGACGACAAAGAGATCAGGTGGAGTGTCAAGAATATGGGCGGTACTATCAGTGAGAACGGTATGTACACAGCTCCGAACGATCCGGGTGTATATGAGGTTGTGGCTCAGAGCGTGGCATATCCGGATGTGAAAGCATCTATATTCGTGGTGGTAAGACAGGCCTGAAATATCGGACACTGAAGCCGTTGACGACAAAATGTTATAGGAACAGGTGAGTGACATGGTCATAGAAACTTATGATAAAAAATATACTGTGGTCCAGCATCTTTCTGCGGGACCAAAAAAGGAGATCTATTCCTGCCGGTGTTCGGGGGAAGATGACCTATTTACTGTTATATGTTTTAAGGACAAGGACCTCACCAATTCCATAATAGAATACATTTGCGAGCAGAAAAAGAACACGAGCTTCACCGATCTGGTGGAACATTTCGTGGCGGGAGAATACTTCCATGTAGTCTTTGAGGAACCTAAGGGTGTGGAACTGGAAAGAAAACTAAGGCAGCACCCGACGCTGGTGGAGAGACTGGTAATAGGTAAGAAGATCATGGAAAAGCTGATCCTGCAGAAACCTGACAGCTACTTCCTGTGTCAGTGCATGACACCTATGAATATATATGTGACGGATTCGGGTGACATCTCATTTTACTATTCTCTCTTTGAGGTGGACAGGCATGCGGATTACACAGGGCAGAAAGCAGTGGCTTATCTTTACAGGGTTTTATCCATGCTGTTTGCGGATGAATTAAAAAAGAATGTTGTAGAGCCGATGGACGAATTCCTGAAGACCCTGAAGGAAATGGAAGACGTGGATTATATGGAGTTGTACAAGGGTTACAGCGACACCATGGTGGCTGTGCTGGGTATTCCGGAGGAGGAGCTGGAAACACCCAAAAACTTCCTCTTCAGATTGTGGTCGAAGACGAAGGGAGTCAGGACAAGGCTCAAAAAGGTTCTTTTATTTGTTATTTTTGTGGGTGTGTTCATCTACATGATATACACCATTCATAATGCGGGCCGGGTCAAAAACTTTGCGGACCACTTTAAGAGCATTGGAAGTGTGACTATACAAGAAGGAGAAGATGAGCAATGAAATTTGCAAATGATTTCAACCTCATTCTTGCAGTCCGGACTACACTGAGAAAAACAAAACGCATAATGCTGGCGCCTTTTGATATGTTCTACAGAAAGATCAAACAGGTTGTCAGCCCCAACAGTGTTCTCAGTAAAGTCGGCGAGGATGTGCGAGCCGAGGTCAGAGGCATTACCAAAAAGCCGAAATCTTTAAGTGAATACTTTCTTGTAGGCGAGCACTACATTGCCAAGAAAATGGTATATGCCATAGCGATACTCTTAATGTTTTTCGTGGTATTCATGATAAATATCGGATGGCCGTTTCTGGCAGCGAAGTTCTTTACCAGAACATTCCTGATAAATGATGCGAGAGTTGCCACATATACGGGAAAGGTAAAGCTGGTCAATAATGACGCGGGCAGAAAGCTCATATATCAGGGACGGATGGAGAGTGGTGTCATAAGCGGAGAGGGAACTCTCTACAATCTTTCCGGACAGCTGGTATACAGAGGAGAGTTTGCGGAAAATATGTATGAAGGCCAGGGAACCCTGTACTGGGAGAACGGCAAGGAGAAATATGTCGGAGCTTTCTCAAAGAATGTTTACGAGGGAGACGGCATTCTGTACCGGAACAACGGCAGTAAGGAGTATCAGGGAACCTTCTCCGCAGGCTTGTATGAGGGCAGAGGTGTCCTGTATTACGAAGACGATCTGATCCATTACAATGGTCTGTTCAGCAACGGTAAGTTCGAGGGAAACGGTGTTCTGTATAATCTTGACGGAACGGTGGCATACGAGGGTAATTTCGTTCAGGGCAGTATGGACGGAACAGGTAAGAGCTACGGTGATGAAGGAGATATACTGAATAACGGTGATTTCAACAGCGGATCCATGATGGACGGTTTTGCCACCATCATGGATGATGACGGCAGCCTCCTGTACAAAGGACAGGTGGCGGACGGAGTGTATAATGGCAGGGGACAGCTGTATAAGAACGGCACACTGCAATATGACGGCGAGTTTGTAAACGGAAAATTCGAGGGAGAGGGAACTCTCTATTATGATGACGGAAAGCAGGTAAAATACCACGGAAACTTTGCGGCCGGTCTTTATGACGGAGGCGGTTCCCTGTACAGGAAAAACGGAAGGCTGTACTACGAAGGTGATTTTGAAAAAGGTGTTTACTCGGGATCCGGAGCAAAATACAACAAAAAAGGCAATCTCCTGTACGAGGGAGATTTTGAATCCGGGATATATTCGGGCTCGGGAAAGATATTTGACAAAAAGGGCAGGCTGAAATACGAGGGTGAGATAGCAGCCGGCCTGTATTCCGGCAAGGGCAAGACCTACAATAAAGCCGGAATACTCACTTATGACGGTGAGTGGAAAGATGGTAAAAAATGCGGCAGTGGTAAGGATTATAACGCATCGGGAGTCCTGATCTATGACGGTGACTGGGCTGAAGATGTTTATAACGGCAGCGGCAAATTGTATTACAGTGACGGAAAGCTCAAATACAGCGGAGATTTTGCAGAGGGTGAGTACAACGGAGCCGGCAAGGAATATGCCAAGGACGAGACTTTGATCTATGACGGTCAGTACGAGATGGGCAAATACGCCGGAGCCGGTAAGATCTTTGATAAGGAAACAGGAAATCTGGTATATGACGGAACCTTGTATCAGGGGAAATATGAGGGTGAAGGCAAGCTCTATGATGCCGAAACATCCATGCTGATATACGAGGGCGGATTCAGGAACGGTCTCTATGACGGAGGCGGCAAGCTCTACAACGAAGAGGGAAGGCTTGTTTACGAAGGAGAGTTTTTGCTGGGCAAGACCAATGCCGAGGGCAGCGGAGCCGGCAAATACTATGATGACAACGGAAATCTGGTATATGACGGTGAGTTGAAGGACGGTCTTTACGAGGGCGCAGGAAAGCTCTATCACAGTGACGGAAGTCTTCAGTACGAGGGAGAGTTCTCGGAAGGACAGTATAACGGAGCCGGAAAAGAGTACTCCGGTGACGGAACACTTCTGTATGACGGTACTTATGAGAGGGGCAAGTACTCCGGAACAGGAAAGCTGTTTGATGAAGAGACCGGAAATCTGATCTACGACGGGGAGTTTTATCAGGGACAGTATTCCGGCACCGGAAGCTTGTATGATCCCGACACTCTGGCTCTTTTGTATGTGGGCGGTTTCAGGTGCAACCTCTATGACGGTGCAGGCAAGCTGTACAATGAAGACGCTGTTCTCATATTTGAAGGTGAGTTCTCTCTGGGAAAATATAACGGAGAGGGTAAACTCTACAATGAGAAGAACGGAAAGCTGATCTATGAAGGCACCTTTATGAACGGAAAGAGCGCCGAGGAGATCGAGAAAGAGGAACAAAAGAAACAGGAGAAAGAGAAAGCTAAAGAGGCGGCAGAGTCAGAGGAATAGAATGATCTACGCAGCCTGAGGGAGGTTCTATATGGCAGGATTTACCATTATTTCGGATGTGAGTGAAGCATTGGTAAAGTTGTTTAAGGATAATATGGTGCCGGATGTCATACAGAGTCCGGACGGGGTAGGGCTTTGCAGTCCTGCCGAGAAGGGGGATTTTGCCCTGGGTATTTATCTGTATGATGTGAAGGAGAGCGAGGAAGTCTTTTCAAACGGAATGCAGATGTCCGGTATAAATAAACAAAAGTTTCCATCACATTTTCTGGAGCTTTACTTTATGATAACGCCCTATTCCATGAGTGATCTGAAGTTCAGGATGTCCGAGGAACAGAGGATAATGGGCAGGGTCCTTCAGATAATGGGCGATACACCCATACTGGACTCGTCACTTCTGGGAGCTTCCGCAGTTGGGGACACATATCCCATGAGGATAGAGCTTTTAAGATTGAGCAATGAGGAAAAGATGAAGCTGTGGACATTCCCCAACGAGCCTTACAAAACATCGCTCTATTACAGGGTCGCTCCTGTTGAGATCGAGTCTACCAGAGTTCGTGATGTTTCAAGAGTTCGCCGGGTGGATGTGGAGTTTTCGGAGGTAAAGCATGGAAATAATTGATGAGAGCATAGATATAATAGTATCGCTGGTGGTGGCTCCCATTGATGATTTTACGGGAAAACCCATAAGCGGCAGCAGGCTCAGAGTCTGGATCGAAGGAGAGAAACCGGCCATTGTAAAGAGCGAGGGATATTATGTTTTCGTAAACCTGCGCTCACCCGACGTGGTGGTCAAGCTTGAGGGTGGATATTTCCAGCATCAGGAAGTGAAGGTCACGGTGGCTGACTATAACGATAAGGTGATGAAGGTCAGGATGATACCTTCCCATTCGTATCCCATACCGGCCAACGCGACATGTATACAGGGCAGGGCTCTTAACAGAACCACGATCTATGCCTACTGCGATTCTTTGAAGAATCCGTACAAGTTGCTGTACAATTACGATAAAAAAGAGGATGAGATGCAGATATTCCACCCCGATGATGTGGACATGGAGGGTAGAAAGCTCTACATAAAGTCAAAGGATAATGAGTCGGGTGAAGTGATGCTGTTATCGGGGCTTTCGGATCCCGAAAAGAAGAGCTACAAACTGGTGGAAAAGCTGAACAACTCTTACAAGAAGATAGGCACGGTCCTGTATCCGCTGTATGTTATAGAACCGGATGAGAAGGGCGATTTTTATCTGCCCCTTCCGGATCTTACGGAAAAGAGCAGCACAATGACTTTTTTCTGCAAGGGAGACGAGGACAAAAAGATCCAAAAGGAACTTGTATCAGGCAGGGTTAATCAGATCAGTATCTGAGGCTGAAAGGAGGATATGATGGCACAGTGCGTTTGCGCCACCGGAATGTGCACCTGTACCATGGGTATGGCGCCGGCGAATCTGATGGTGCTGCCGGATAAGATGATCCTGGGGGAGAACAAACCCATGGCAAATATCATGGATAATAAGCCTATGGTCAATATAATGCCCTTCGGGATGTGTAAAAGTCTCGCCAACCCACAGGTAGCTGCCGCAACAGCATCGGCGGGAGGAACACTTACTCCTATGCCCTGTGTACCGGTTACTACGGCACCCTGGTTTCCCGGCAGTCCCACGATACTGGTTAAGGGGCAGCCTGCTCTGACAAATACGTGTAAATGTATGTGTAACTGGGGCGGGGTCATACAGTTTACAAATCCGGGGACAACAAAGATACAGATGGCATGACAGAAAATGATCATAGACAGAGTCTGATTTCTGATTTTATGGATTATCATGGAACAGAAGATCAAAAGCTGAACGGAGGACAGCGATGAAGACAGTTTTTATATGTGTGATTGTAGCAGTTGTGGTGATCATATGTATGACATGCATATTCGCCGTTATATATAATCGAAAGATAAGGGAACTGACGAAAGAAGGCAAAACCCCGGATGATCGTAAGGGGGATGCCGGAGGAGAGCCGGAGAAGAGCATATATGCCAGAATGGTGCCGGCGGAGCTTTTGCCTATCCTGGATGTGAAGGATACGGCAGACATTTCATTTGAGAAACAGAATGAAGTAGAGCTGGTCAATATGTTCATTGACTGTGTGGGATTCTCAGAGATGATCCACGGTATGAAGACCAAGGAGATCTTCCAGTTCATAAACAGGTTTTTGAATCTTGCAGTACCGAAAGTTACAGAAAACGGCGGTATAATAGAAAGTTTCCAGAAATGCGGTCTTGTGGCTGTATACGGGGAAGATTACGAACAGGCTGTGGTGTCAGCCATATCGGTCTGCGAGACCGCAGCTGAGCTGGCTGTCAAAATGCCACAGTACAGGAACATTACCGTAGGTATCCATTACGAGAATGTTTTCGTAGGTGTGGTAGGCAATAAGGAAAGGCTTTCAATACTGGCTCTTTCCGGAGAGGCATCAGGTTTTTCCAGCTGGCTGCATCAAATGGCCAAGCGTTACTACTCGCACATACTGGTGACTGAACGGTATCTTGTGATGGTGGAGGACTACAAGAGGAAATTCAATCTCAGATTACTGGGTTATGTCTACATGGAGAAGACCGGCAGCATGGAGAAGATATATGATGTTTTCGACGGTGATGACAATGATATGAGGAACAGGAAGCGTCAGACCAGAATGGTATTTGAGAGTGGTATACAGCTCTACACAGAGCAGAAATTCGAAGAAGCAAGACAGCATTTTATAGAAGTGTTAAAGTCAGACAGATACGATCTCGCCGCCAAGGAGTATGTTTACAGATGTGAGGAATACACCAGGGAAAAGCCGGCGAATCCTATCGTGTACATAGAAAGATATTGATCAAAAAAAGGGGCTGCTGTGGAAGCAACTCCTTTCGTTTGTAATGGGATAGGGATCAATCGCCTATGTATCTGAAGATCAGCATTGCGCTGTCCCTTTTCTGTTCGGTATCTTTGGTGAAATCTTCCAATGTCTGATAGAAACCGTCTGCGATCTTATCGACTGAATACTCTCTGGATATCTGGTATGTAATGGATTCCTTGGTGTAATCTTTGCCGAAGAGGGCGCCCTTTTCATCGGTGGCCTCTGTGATGCCCTTGGTGCAGAAGAAAAGCAGATCACCCTGAGTGAGCTTTTCTGTCTTTTCGGAGTAGTGAACCTGCTGTAGTGAACCTAAGGGGAAGCCGTGGGTACATTCAAGGCTCTTAAAGGGTTCGCCGGAGCTTTTGATCAGTATGTACATGTCGCCGGCAACGCTGTATGACATATCGCCGGTCTCCAGATTGACAATGGCGAGGAATGCATCAACGCTCATAGCTGCAGAATTGTTTTTGCTCAGCTCGTTGTTGGTGCTGGCCAAAGCCTTGCCGGGTGAGAGCCGGTCGGAACTGTAGTTCTTGATCAGGGTGGATGTTATAACGGAGAACATGGAAGTGGGTATTCCGTTGCCGTTTACATCACCGATGAAAAAGCAAAGGTGCTTTTCGTCCGGCAGGAAGAAGTTGTAAAAGCTTCCGCCTATGGAAGGACATGAACGGATGTTGGCATAGATATCGAAATCCTTGCGTTCCGGAAAAGCGGGGAAATGATAGGGAAACAGGTTTTTCTGGATCTGCTGCGCCACATTCAGTTCGGCTGTCATATGTTCCCTTGTGGCGGTTGCCTGAGCAAGGTTTTCAACATAATTGTGAATGTCATTGCCCATTTTGGTGATGGAGTCCGCAAGGGTTTCAATCTCATCTCCCGTGTGTATCTTCTCAAGTGAGAGTGAAAGGTTTCCATCCCTGGCGAATCCCGCTGCATGAGCGGTGATCTTCTTGATGGGGCTTACTACATTATGATTGACATAAGAGATACATATGAGCAGGACCACAAGGGCGATGGCGATGGCTGCCAGGATGGCATACATCAGGTATCTCCGGAGGGTTCCCTTGATCTTGGATATGCCGGATTGTACGAATACCTCGGCCACTACCTTTGAATTGCTGTCAAATATGGGGACAATGGCAAAGAAGTTATCACCGTAGGTTTTGGAGTGGTAATAGATCTTCTCATTGCTGAGGTCGGCTGCATCATAATATACAGCTTTTATCTGGGGTTTGTACTGCTCAGGATAAGGGACGACATCACCGAGTTTACACTCAAACTCATGATCATCCAGGGTGTCCATAAGATAGAGATAGTCGCCGTCGCCGGGGGTATCCACCTTTACCACGAATATGGATACAACATCCATATTGTTGCGGAGAGTTTCAAGGGATTGTTTCATGCTGTCATATTCCGCATCGGTCGTCAGGCTTTTCGAGTAGGCTTCCAGCTTGTCTCCGTCCAATATGGCGGCGGCCTGGCGTGCTACGTGATAAGCATCCGCGTTGTAGAGGGCCTCCACGTTGTTCTTGTACTCGAAATATCCCAGAGAACAGCTTGAGATCAAAATGGCAGCGGCAAAAACACACAGACTGGTAATGAATTTGCTGTTCAGTCTGTGAAACAGATGAAATGGTTTCTTAGTGTTGCTCATATTGTGTCTCCCTACGAAAATAGTAAACTCCCAAACATCCTCTATTATATACGAAAGAGAAAAAATATAAAAGAAAAACATACATATATTTTCATAAATAAGTGTGGTTTTTGAAAAAATGGGCAGAACATGTGGTAAAAGCCCGAGAATACTCTCTTTTTGAATGAAAAATGCTTTAAAAAAACGGCGTGATATGATAAAATGGTCATTCGTAATAATAGCAAGAGGAATTTACGGAGGAAATCATTATGATTAAAAAGATAGTCAGTGTATTATTACTGGCATTATTGGTGTTTCCGGTGTGGGTTTTTTACAGCTCCGGAAAAGGAACCGGAAGTCTTGCCAATGAAACACAGGCAAGGGCTTACTTCACTCTGAGTGAAAATGAAAACGGCCCCTGCACTAAAGCGGACGGTTCCAAGTTTACAGTCGGTTACCTGGATATCGATCCGTATCCGGCAACGGGAGCGATGCTCTACTATTTTGTGGAGGAACTTCGGGAAGAGGGCTGGATATCTTACGACGGAGATCTTCCCTTTGATCCGGAAGACACAGATGCAAAAGCTTTGATAAACTATCTGGCCGGACAGGATCTAGGTGAGTATATTCAGTTTTCATCGGATGTAAATTATTATGTATCGGATGAATATGACGGGGAGGCATTCGTAAAAGAGGATCTCGCACGAAGGATCGCCAATCATGAAGTTGACATTATCTTTTGCCTCGGTACATGGCCTGCGGATGTGATGATCAATCAGATGGGCATCACAGAGGTCCCCATCATGGTATCGGGAACGGTTGATCCTGTGGGTTCCGGTCTTGCGGAGAGCGAGGAATACTCCGGAAAAGAAAACATCTGGTGCCATACCAATACCGGTGTCTATACCAATCAGATGAACTTCTATTACGATACACGTCCTTTCACCAACATAGGTATGGTGTATTACAATGAGACCATAGCGTCTCTTGATCCATATTCCGGGTCGGCTGCCGAGAAAGGGTTTAAGATCACCACAAGGCAGATAGAGGGCAAGGTGACTCCCACATACTACGAAGATCTTGCTGCTATCTATACAGAGCTTGTTGAGAAAGAGGGCATAGACGCATTCCTTCTCAACAGTGACATCATAAAGGATGAGGCCAGGATACCGGAACTTCTGGATATTTTCTACAGAAGGAATATACCGGTATTTGTTCAGAACAGTGAATACTATGTTGCTGACGGTGCCATGATGGTAGTGACTGCATCTGATGCGCAGACACAGTCGCCGTTTTTGGTGGACGCATTCTCCAGAATACTCCACGGCACAAAGCCCGGAGAGATCAATCAGAAGTTTGTCACACCGCCTTATCTCAGCATCAACCTTGAAGTTTCCGACCGCATAGGATTTCCTGTCAGTTCGGATATGCTGCTGTCAGCCGAAAAGCTTTATTCAAAGACAAAGACTGTCGCAGCACAGTGAGACCGTTGAGGATGTATAACGACCGTTTTATTATTATGAAAAGGTGGGCTAAAAGTTGAATACAAGAAAGAAAAAGATTGTTACTACCATAGTCTTTATATGCCTTGCGCTGATCAGTCTGGAATTTGTCGACTGGGTTTGCCGTATGGCGTTCAACAATACATGTATAGAGATGGAGGAACAGTATATTTCCATTCAGATAGACGAGGAGATAGACAGCATAGAAAACTCCATCAACTTCGGAAAGAACCTGAGCAATTACTACGGTATGGATAAGGTTCTGGATAGTATAGAATCCATTTCCGAAGGAAATCTCAAAGTGATAGTATCCGATACCGAGGGTACACCGAAATATCTCTCCTTTGAGGAGTCGGATGAGAATATAAAGGATCTGGCATTTTTTTACAGTGATGATTACAGACAAAAGTTTTTATCCACTGAAGACAGAGGCAGGAAGATCGACTTTGGCAAGAAGAGCAGCCTGGTATATCCCGTCACAAAAGGAGAGGATCAGCTGCAGGGATACGTGGTCGTCATATATGATGCCAACAGTCTTATAGACGGAAGCCGTCTCGGAGATGTCCGGAGCGTTATCATCATTATAACTGCTGTCATAGCAATACTGCTCATAATAGTATTTATAGTCCTGAGAGACAGGATAAAGGGCAAAGCGGAAAAGGTGATCCCGGTTGTCATCCTGATGATCGCAATACTGACATTTATATTGTATCTGTTCTCTGTATACAGGGATAAATACAATCAGCTTATCACGGAAAAGACGGTGGCTCTGGCAGAAGCTTTCGGTGAGAAAACGGATGCGGTAGTACGCAAGGGTCTGTCGGTTGATCAGTTGTACAAGCTGGATGATTATTTCAACGAAAAGCAGGAGGAGATCGAGTCCATCGATACACTGGAGATCGTAGACGGCGGTTATACGGTGGACAAAAATGATATATACACTGTCTATGTGCCTGTTGCGTCCCAGAGAGCAGCGATAAAGGCAGTCATCAGCATGGACTATATCAAGAATAAAATATGGCTCATGACGCTGACTTTCGGAGCCGTATTTGTGGTATGTCTTATGACTGCTTATGAGCTCACTCATTTTGTCGAAGTGGCTTCGGCAAGGTTCTCGTCGGATTTCAATACTGTCACCGAGGAACAGAACGAGGGACTTTCGGCTCAGATCCGCGTGCTGTCCTTCCTGGCGTTTACGGCTATTTACATCTGTCTGCCATATGCTGCTGTCATCATGAGAAAATGGGATGTCAGCGTGTTCGGTCTCTCAAAGTCCGTCAGTGCATCATTGCCTCTTACCATAGAGCTTTTGTGCGTGCTGCTGGCATCTACGGTGATCCAGAGGTTATTCAACACGACTAAACTGAATCGCATGATGATATTCGTATTCCCTTTCCTGATACTGGGAAATATAGCGTGTACTGTAGTATCATCGCCATATACGCTGATCGCCCTCAGGGCTTTATGCGGTATCGGATTTGCTTTCCTCAAATATTGGCTTAACAGTATTGTGGCAGCTGCGTCAAACGATGATAATTTCAGTGCAAACTGCGGTATGATGAATGCGGGTCTCCTGGGTGGTATAACAGTCGGAGCTTCCCTTGGATCAATATTTGCCCAGGCTATGGGATATCAGTCCAATTATCTGTTTACGGCAGTCATCTTCGGATTTATCCTGCTGTGGGTGATCCCCACGATGCCATGGAAGGTTATTGCGAAAGGTCATGAAAGTGCGCCTTCGACAGAGAAGACCGCGGTCGAAAAGAATAAGAGCAATATCTTAAAGAATCCGAGACAGTTCCTGACGTTGCTCTTTGGCTGTATACCGTTAAATATCGGTCTTATGTACGTAGTGGCTTTCGTTCCGTCATACATGTCAAATGCAGGTCATTCTGCGGTCGTTACAAGTTATGTTTACCTTGTGAACGGATTGGCTGGTATATATATCGGAATGTTGATATTACGTTTCCTCAAAAAAAAGTCACTCTTTGTGTCTGCCAGCATAGCACTTTTCCTGGCAGCAGGCGGTATGCTGATATTGCTGGTAAACAACAGCATTGCGATAATCATGATCTCTGCGGGTGTATTGGGGCTTTTCGACGGCTTTGGAACACCTTCCATTACCAGCTACTTTACCAGTCTTACGCCTAAAAAATCCGAGGTTGCCGGTATGATGACAACCTTCAACATAGTGGGCAGCGCAGTGCAGATTGCCTGCCCGACTCTCTACAACCTTCTGATACAGCCTGATGGAAAGGTGACTAACCTTATGATATTTGGTATCGCATATATAGTGGTCGCAGTATTGTTTGTAATAATGTGCAGACCCGATAAAAAGAAGCAGTCGGCAGAGGCATAGTATAATATGAGGATATTATGGAGAGCATTATCATTAAAAACTGGGGACCTGAGCGCGCCATAGATGAACTTAACGAGTCTTCCAGGCATTACGAGAGCGTAGCTGACGAGACGCTGTTGAACATCATAAGGGACAATAAAGATACCGAGATAGGAAAAAAATTCGGCTTCGGCGAAGTGAAAAGGGTTGGGGATTTTTTGAATAATATGCCTCTGACTACCTATGACGATTACAGGGAATATGTGGAGAGGGAGATAGAGGGAGAGAAAAATCTTGTAACTGTATATCCCATCAAGTATTTTATGCAATCCTCGGGAACTACCGGAACTTCTAAGTTCATCCCCATGACGGAGCAGGCTGTCCGCAATTACGCAAGATATTCATACGAATATGCCTATGAGAATATCAGACGTTACTATGACAAAAATCTTGATCAGAAGGAGGTCCTGAGAGAGGGGAGGATCCTTCTGATAAATGAGATCAGATACCGCAGACTGAATGACAGATATAAATGCGGGCTGGTGTCCGGAGCAATGTTTGAATGGCTCAAAGAAAAGGATCTGATGGAGTATAGCCGCTATACCTCTCCAAAGGAAGTTGTCTTTCCGGAAGAAGAGATGGACATGAATTACATGAAACTGCGCTATGCCCTGGAGGCAAGGGATGTGGTGGCTATAGAGGGAGTTTATGTCCATCAGATACTGAACCTTTTGTACTACATGCACAACAACTGGAAGTTTTTGGTGGATGATATAGAAAAGGGTATTATATCGGATAGTATTCAGATCTCTCAGGAGCTTAAAAAAAAGCTTTCAGCCGGTCTGAAGCCGAACCCTGAGAGGGCTGCGGAGCTTAGGTCCGAGTTTGAAAAAGGATTTGACACACCTATAGTACCGCGAATCTGGAAGAACATTAAATTTGTGATGGGTATCAGTGGCGGCGCTTTCAACAAGTACATGGAAAAGCTGAAGGGGTATATAGGAAAGGTGCCATATCATTATTTCATATATGCAGCTTCGGAAGGAATATACGGACCGGCTCTGCAGGTTGACAGACCGGACAATTATATACTGGCTCCGAATCTCGGATATTTCGAGTTTATACCTGCTGATGTGCTGGATGATCCCACAAAGGATCTCAAGAGAGAAATAATGCAGAGCAAGGATATAAAGGTCGGAGAAAAATACGAGTTTGTATACACCGGATATTCGGGATTTTACAGATACAGGACCGGTGATGTGCTGGAGATAGTGGGATATTACAATCACGCTCCCATCATAAAGTTCTGCTACAGGTCCAAGCAGACGGTCAACATAGCCGGTGAAAAGATGGATATGGCCAGTATCTCGGATGTGGTGGAAAAATTCCAGCGCAAATACGATATTTCCGTCGGGGATTTCTGTATTTACATGGATACGGATACGATTCCCGCAAGGTACAATGTCCTCATGGAAGTTGACGAGGTGCCTGCTGTTTCAATGTCAAAGTGTGACCGTACCATAGATAGTCTGTTCAAGGAAATTAATCTTGATTATGAGGATTGCCGTAATCTGGGAGAGATCGGACCGGCGATCGTTTATTTTCTTGAAAAAGGCACGTTTGAGGGCTACCGTTGTCTTCTGATGGACAGCGGCAAGGAAGTGGGGCAGTTTAAACCCGTCAGGATACTGGACGATAAGCAAAAAAAGGATTACTTTTTTGCACATATAAGACATTGAGGGGCGGATGTTGAAGAAACGCTGACGCGTTTCTTTGATGTCTCAAAGCCGACGGGCTCCCCTCAATCAAAGATTGAGGGGCAGAAATGTTACGGTTATGCGACAGGATCTTTTCGCCGGATGCGAAGGGAAAGGCATACAAAACTGAAAAAGAATATCTGGATGATATGATGAAGCTTGTGGATTTAAGCATCATGTCTTTGTATTGCGTAATGTTTCCACAGTCCGGTTCGGAGGGTGACGGACCCAGATCCCATGTGACGAAGTTTTCCGGAGGCATCGAGGAGGCGTACAAGGCAGTCTTCAGAAAGTCAGAAGAGATCAATCCGGAGATCGTTGAGGCGACGAGGATCGAAGGAGCGCAGGCGAGAGCATATATCAACAGCAGGCTGGTCTTTACGGAATACAAGGGGGAAAACTTCAGGTTTAAGCGCCTTGTGAAAAGACTTGACCTCCCGGAGCTTGAGATTTTCATTCTGCTCATGTCCCTGGCAGTTTCCGGAGATGAAAAATACAGGAGGATATTGTCGGATCTTCAGGGAGGCAAGGACAATGAGATCCCTTCCCTCCAGACTGCTGTATTTCTGTATTCCCTCACGGGGAGTGAACCTGAGGAAGCCGGGCTTGGCCGTCTGATGCAGAAAGAGGGTTTTCTAATGAATTCTCTTTTGGATATCAGGCAGGGGGAGGACGGAAATGCGCTGTCCCTCAGGTTTGCAGCCAATAAAAGACTTGTAAGTTTCCTCATGGGTTATGATGAGATAGACAGCGATGTAAAAACTTACGCAACATATTTTCCACCGGAGGATGTGGGTGGAAAGTTCCAGGTGAGAGGTAAATTTCGCGATGAGGTTGCAACGGCTTTTGCGAGGTTGCGGGATGAAGAAAGCCCTGTGAAGGATCCTGCAAAGGCTGATATCATACATATTTACGGTCCCACAGGCAACGGGCGGACGCTGGCTGTCAGGAATGCGGCGTATAAGGCCGGGATGGGCGTTATAAAGGCGGACATGCAGCAGATAGAACTCATGAATCTGTCAGACATAGAACGGCTGGTAAAGAAACTTGCGGAGGAAGCCTTCCTGTTGGAGTCCGTTATATGTGTTGAAGACAAGGCGGACAGAGAGGAGCAGGAGTCGGAAAACGGCAGGGTTATGTCCTTCATCACGGACAAACTGACTTGTTTTTTGCGGAATCTGGCCATATACACGGATTTCTTTGTATGGATCTCGGGAGAGAAAAGCCCGTTTTTGTCGGCTTACGGCAACAGGATAATATGTTTTGCCAATCCGCTGTTTTCAGCGGGAGAGCGTGTTGTGATCTGGGAAAAACTCAGGAAAGCCTATCCCGTCTCTAAAGATATCGACTGGGCTCTCTGCGCCAACAAATACATACTCTCCGCCAAGGGTATAGAGACTACCCTGGAGACGGCGAAGATCCTCAGCGAGACGGACAAAAAGAAAAAGATAGAACTTTCACATATAAGAGATGCTGTCAGTCAGCTGACACCAAACCAGCTGGGCAGATACGCCACCAGGATACCTGCGGTTTACACCTGGGACGATCTGGTTGTGAGTGAGGATCAAAAGCATCAGATGATGCTGATATGCAATCAGCTCAAATACAGGAATATAGTGGGAGAAGAGTGGGGCTTCTTTAAGAAGACCGCCTATGGCAGAGGCATATGTGCCCTGTTTTACGGCACTCCCGGTACCGGTAAGACCATGGCGGTACAGGTCATGGCCAACGAACTGGGGCTTGATCTCTACAGAGTGGATCTTTCTCAGATGGTCAGCAAGTACATCGGAGAGACTGAGAAAAACATCTCTCAGCTTTTCAAAAAGGCCCGCAACATAAACGCGCTGCTGTTCTTTGACGAGGCGGATTCGATGTTTGCAAAGAGGTCTGAGGTGAAGGACTCTCATGACAGAAACGCCAATGCGGAGACAGCTCATCTTCTGCAGAAGCTGGAGGATTACGACGGCATCACCATACTGGCGACCAACTACATCAATAACATTGATGATGCCTTCAAGAGACGTATCAAATTTGTGGTGAATTTTTCTTCTCCCGATGCGAAGGTCAGACTCAGGCTTTGGAATACCATACTGCCGAAGGGACTTGAATGTGAAGAAGAGCTGGATTTCGAGTTCTTTGCGGACAAATTCGAGCTGTCGGGTTCGGCTATAAAGGAGATCCTGACGAATGCCGCATTTATAGCTGCAGGCAAAGGCGATAAGCTGGCCAACCGTCACATAGTCGAGGCGATCAAAGTCAATTACGCAAAGTACGGAAAGCTCCTGGCGGACAGCGATTTTGGATATTTGGCGGATTAGATCTATTCATAGTAACCGTGGGAAAACAAAAATCGGATAGTAAACATAAAACGGAGGTTTGTTATGACAGAAGAACAGCAGAAAGAGTTGATGGAAGAGTTGGCAGGAGATCTTGCCGAACTCGGAGAGGATGTTCATTTCGGACAGGATGAACGGTCAAAACTGTATGTTATCCAGGCTTCACTGCCGATAACGGAAGACAGAAAATATTACCTTTCGGCACAGGTTGTCCTGTTCCCTCTCTTTCAGGAAGAGATGGGCTTAGAGGTTATCTACTACCTGACAGGTGACATTGAGAAAAAGGCAATGGAAGAGGTGAAGAAGGCTGTCAATGAGTTGAATTATATTTCTCCGACAGGACATTTTGGCGTCCGAGAAGACAGCGGAAAGCTGTATATGCGCTTCTGCACCAGGATCGATAAGAATAAGGATACGGACGGGCAGGAAGAAGATGCCCTGATCGATATGAATATTGCAATGGCAACCGTTCAGAGCGGATATATCGGCTTGAGAGAGGTGTGGGAAGGCAAGATCACCTTTGATGAGGCTGTTGAGAAAGACCTGCTCCGCAAGTCGGCTGTAGGCTGATAAATTCGGGAGAAGTTATAGTATGTTGTGATGTCGGAGCATGGTTATGGATATTAGAGTAAAAAAGAAATACACTATGATTCCAAAGCTGCCGCATCCCTTTCTGTACCGCGCGGGGTTGCAGGAGGAATTTGGAGAATATATGGGGACGCTTTTCGTGCTGGGTAAGCCCGGCAGCGGAAAGAGAAGTGCTGCCATTCAGTTGTGCGGGGACTGCAGTAGTGTTATCTGGTTTCGGTTTGAGCCTGAGGACAATCTGGAGTCCCGGTTTGTGCGAAGACTGGCGGATGTGTTTTCACCGGATTCAGGCTCGTATGATACGGGCATTATTTTGGACGGCCTGGAGGATCTGTTCGGATCTTCCGGGCTTACTTTGGTTCTCGAGGATCTTCATCTTATTAAAAATCCCAAAGTAGAAAAGATAATAAACAAAATCCTTTTTATGGGAGAAGACCGGGTGAGGTTTATCGTGACTTCCGAAAGGGAGCTGTCACCTGTTTTTGCGGAGTTTTTGATGCATGGCAATTACCGCGAGCTAAGGGAAGATAAGCTCTGGTTTTCATTTGCTGAGTGGCAGGAACTGGCTGAATTGTTTGAACAGGCCATGGGAGAGCTTTATGCGTGCGATCTTAAAGCAGAATATGAGAAGAACATGGGCTGGCCCGTTATATGTCACGGCGATCTGATGGGCAGGAACCTTGTGACGTACAGTTACATGGAACATAATCTGTGGCAGGGATTGCGTTTAAGCGAACAGCAGGCTGTCGCGTCAGTGTCGGCATTGCCGGAGCTAAGCGAAGAATTGTTTAAGACATGTTTTGACGGTGTATTTCCGGCAAAGCTGTTTAGTGCTCTCGTGACAAAGTTTGTGATCAACGGACGCGAGGGCAGTGATGAGGAGTATTTTTTACATCCTGCCATTGCGAGACTTGGGGCGCTCCATGCGGGGAATATCCCCCGTGAGAAGGTTTTGACCGGTGCACTCGATCATTATTGGAATAAAGCCGACTATGAAGCGGCATTTAATTGCATAAAGCTTTTGGAGCGCGAGGAACATGACTGGTCGATACCGGAGCTTGAGAGGGGCGCGATCCTGTACTATAGGCGCGACGACCGCAAAAATCAGGAAGCATATCTCAATATTGCGGACAGCATGTTCGGACGCGAAAACCGGTTCGGCGCATACCGAAGCCTTTACAGAGGCTTGAGCCACTGGGAAGAGGACAGGGAAAAATATGAAAAGCAGATCAACAATGCTCTATTTTTCCTGGAGGAAAATCACATTCCGCTGCCGTTTTTGATGCCGCAGGACGAGGAAATCCTGAGGAAAATAAAAGAAGAGCGTCAAAAGGAGCAGGTTGGGCTTTCTGAGGAAAAACAGCCTGTTTGCAGGATCCGGGTCAATGCTTTCGGGACGTTTAAGGTGGTTATGACGGAGGACGGCAAAGAGCTGTCATGGAGGACCAGAAAGGGCTGCGAGCTCTTTGCATATCTGCTGGAGATGGACGGAAAGCCGGTGGAGAGAAAGACTTTGATGTTGAAACTCTGGGAAGACGATATGCCCAATAATGCCGTTGCCATGCTCCACAACATGATATACAACATTCGCAAGGAGCTCTCCTATTACAACCTCGATCAGGTTGTATGCTACAAGCAGAAGGCCTACAGCCTTGATATGACCGCCATAAAGAGTGATCTTGAAAGGATCAGCGAAGCCGCAGCACTGGTGGAGAAACGTGATCCGGAAAAACTGGCGGAGAAAAAAAGTATCTTTGAAGAATACTGGGGAAGATACCTTGAGGATATGGACAGCAACTGGGTCCGTGACAGACAGGAGTATTTTGAGAAGATATATGAAGAAGGCTGCAGTCTTCTGGCCGGATATTTTTATGAGCAGAAGAACTTAAAGGACGCTCTTGCGATGTATAAAAAAGCCATATCGCGAAACCCGTATTCGGAGGAACTGATGGCGGGGATCATAAAGTGCTGCAGGGAACTGAGAAATCCCAAAGACGGCAAAAAATATTACAGTCAGTTTTGTGACAAACTGATGGAGGAATTGGGTATAAGACCGGGTAAAGAACTTCAGAGACTTTATAAAGAGGCTTTTGCGGGATAGAGTAGCCCGGATTCTGCAATGGGGATGCATATGAATACCGAATATCTTAAACTGTTAAAAAAATATGTTACGGATCATTTGGCCTACGGCTTCGGAAAACTGCCGGAGGACAGACAAATGTTTATAAAAGGGCTTTATGATGAGGATTCCGCAGTGGGTTCGAGAGTCAGAAGCTTTTTTGACAGCGCGCCGGAGGGTATAGATGCAGATGAGCTGGAAGGCCGCGAGCAGGCTTTTTTTGCGGGCGTAAAAGACCTTGTGGGACAGAAAAGAACGCCGGATCCCGAATATCAGATAAGCCTCTGGAATCTTGATGAAAGAGAGGCTTTCGCTGTACGTATGGCATGTGCATTTTTCATGTTTGAGGATATGGCAGGTGTGGCGTCGGTGTTTTTGGATAAACCCTCTGTAGCGTATCTTACGCCGGGACTTTTGGACCTTTGCGGCAGGGAGTTTGCAATTGAAGAATGGTATAAGATACTGGGGCACGGAAGTGTACTGTCTTCATATTTTTTTGATGCGGAAAGTCTTTGTGAGAACGATACTGATCCTGTGAGCGAAACTGCGGCGTTTTACGGCAGGCGAATAGCACTTGACCGCAGGATGGAAGCGGTAGTCATGGGAGACCGAAGGCTTAGTTCTACATACGGTAATGCACTGAAAGTATCATTCCCTGGGAACGAAAGCGAGACATTTATCGGAAAGTTTGATGATACGCTTCTCAAATGGATGAGCGGGAAAATGGAAGATGATGCGGCTTTTTCCGGTGCTTTGCTGTGTGTTTACGGGCGCGCCGGCAGCGGTAGGAGGACATTGATCCGCCATACCGCAAAAAAACTGGGGCTCGGTCTTGGGTTCGCAGATATTCAGGCATTGTCGGAGATTATTGAGGAAACAGGGGACAACGGCAGGGATAAAAAGATTACCGGCATTATCAGGGAGATGATATTGTATTCTCTGGTACCCGTGGTGATAACCGATTGCAGGGATAAGGACAGGGAGGATAAAGTTAAGTGGCTGGCAGAAGATATTATAAAACATGCCCGTCGTTTTTTCCCGATGGTGCTTATCGTGTCGGATGAAAAGACAAGCTTTGATCTTGACGGTGTTGCATATCTCGAGAAGCCGGAGCTGACGATCCTGGAGGCAAAAGAATTCTGGGAGCAGAGCGCTAAAGGGTACAGGTTTTCCGATAAGGATATCATCGGTTCCATGGCAAACCGTTTTACCCTGACTCCGGGTAAGATATGTAAGAGCCTTGAGATGGCAGGGCTGCAGGCTCTCATGCAAGGAAAAAAGAAGATAAGCAATGACATCCTGAATGATGCCTGCTATCAGGTGCTGGAACAGAAGATGGGCGACAAAGCCGTCTATATACCGGCCAATTATTCAATGGATGATCTGATCCTGGCACCGAGACAAAAGAAAAAACTTAAAGATATCTGTGATCTTGTACGTTACAAATACAAGGTTTTGGAGGAGTGGGGAATAGATGCGAAAATGCCTTACGGCCGCGGAATATCGGCAGCATTTATCGGTGCTCCCGGAACAGGTAAGACAATGGCAGCCCAGGTGCTGGCAAAAGAACTCGGCCTTCGCCTCTACAAGGTTAATCTGTCAGGCGTGGTCAGCAAGTATGTGGGCGAGACTGAAAAAAGACTGAACGAGATCTTTGACGAGGCAGAAAAGAGCCAGGTCATTCTGTTTTTTGATGAGGCGGATGTCCTGTTCGGAAAGAGATCCGAGGTCAAGGATTCCAACGATAAATACAGCAATATGGAAGTCGCTTTTCTCTTGCAGAAGATGGAGCAGTACAACGGCATCACCATAATAGCGACCAATCTTTTCCAGCATTTCGACGAGGCCTTCAAGAGAAGGCTGAAATCCGTCATAGAGTTCTCACTTCCGGACGAGACCACCAGAAAGACCCTGTGGCTGTCCATGATACCGGAGAAGCTTCCGACGGAGGAGATCGACTTCGATTATCTGGCTGCTCATTTTGAGCTTTCGGGCAGCAATATCAGAAACATAATCTTCCAGGCGTCGTTTTATGCTGGCGCAAAAGACAAAGGCATGGGCATGGAGGAACTGATAGCTGCCGTGGCAAACGGGG
>JAEEGL011680218.1_pt1 | contig 30568 bp, 21 predicted proteins | sample 9134231 | NCBI WGS metagenome assembly JAEEGL01 (sample SAMN16246548, study PRJNA631951) | gut metagenome | biome: gut microbiome; feature: rumen; material: fiber-attached | host: Bos | place: Iran: Karaj | collected 2018-10 | reverse complement strand
TGATCGGCAGATCCCCGACCGGGATCAGCGGTTTCGGCAGGATCTTGGTGAACGGATCCAGTCTCGTTCCCTTGCCACCGGCATTGATCACGACCGGCAGATCGATCTTCTTTCTGATCTTGGCGGTCTTCTTGCCGGTATAGATATCCAGGATCTTTCCATCCTCATCAATGACCGGGATCGCGATGAAGTTCTTATCCAGCATCGTGATGGCCTCATCCAGACTGTGGGCGACTCGCTTCGGATTCTTATTGCACGCCTTAACGACGCTTTCTTCAACATTGCCGCCGCTTAAAAGATAACGACGGATATCGCCATCTGTCAGAGCACCGACCAGTTTGTCATCTTCCGCAACAAAAAGGATCTTCGGTTTCACCGAGTCCAGTTTCTTCATGGCATCCTTGATGCGTGTCTCTCTGCTGACTAAATACTGTTTATAGTCCATCTTTCTCCTACACGTTATAGATATCGGCTTTATATTTATCGAGATTGTTTCTCAGGAATTCGATCGTTTCCGCAATGCCTTCTTCGAAAGTGTACTGCGGCTGCCACTTCGTCAGCCTTCTGATCTTCTCATTGGAACCCAAGAGCCTGTTGACTTCCGACTTCTCCGGACGGACTCTCTGTTCATCGCAGATGATCCTGGCAGACGGATTGATCTGTCTGATCAGCTCATTGGCAAGCTCACCGATCGAGATCTCCTTCTGGGTGGCGATATTGATCTCTTCACCGACCGTCTTGTCTGATCTATAGATCTCCAGGAAACCTCTAGCTGTGTCCTTGACATAGTTGAAATCCCTCGTCGGTGTCAAAGAACCAAGCTTGATCTCTTCCATGCCGGATAAGAGCTGGGTGATGATGGTCGGAATGACCGCTCTGGCGGACTGTCTCGGTCCAAAGGTATTGAACGGCCTGACGATCGTGACCGGAAGATTGAAGCTCCTGTAGAACGATTCCGCCAGCCTGTCCGCTCCGATCTTGGTCGCCGAATAAGGAGACTGACCCTGGTAAGGATGTTTCTCATCGATCGGCACATATTGCGCAGTTCCATAGACTTCACTTGTCGAAGTGACCAGGATCCTTTCCGTACCCAGATCTCTTGCGGCCTGCAGGATATTCAAAGTTCCCTTGATGTTGGTATCCACATACATATCCGGTGAATGATAGGAATACGGGATGGCGATCAGAGCTGCCAGATGGAACACTGCATCGCAGTCTTTCATGGCCACTTTCACGCCATTCGGGTCTCTCACATCGCCCAGGAAAATATCCAGTTTGTCCTTTATTTCTTTGTCAAACGTATCGATCCAGCCCCAGTTGTTGAATGAGTTGTACTGGACCATCGCTCTGACATCATAGCCTTCTTTAACCAATAATTCGGTCAGATGGCTTCCGATGAAGCCTTCTGCGCCTGTTACCAAGATTTTGCCCATAACAAAAAATCTCCTAATTCACAATTATTGTATCATTAAACCCCGTTAATGTATAAAGCTGAGGGGCTTTCCCTCAGCTCTTACTTGACATTCAGATCCCAGTTCCCAAGATCGAACACATCATCATGTACGCTGTATATCTTGTCATAAAGGAATGTCTTGCCGTTGTTCTCTTTGACAGAAATGATACCTGATACATAGATACGCTGATCTCCATCGTATTTCTCCTCATTGCTGATGCGCTTTCCTGTAAAAGGATTGACCGGATCTTCAATGAGATCTTTCGCAGCATACGTGATCGTATCAGCGTTGGTCATGAAACTCTCATCAACGCTGAATCCGCTGCTGTAAAAATCCTTGATCAGCAGCAGAGGATTGTAGACACACAGATCGACACCGTCTTTGATCATGCCGTCGATCAGATTCAGCCTGGATGCGCCATGGTCAGCGACGATGATGATCCTGGTATTATCGTAGACACCATTCTCCTTCAGGTAATCGAACCATCTTCCCAGTTCCTGAATGCTTGCCATATTGATCTGATAATGCGAGATCTGTTCAAAAGTCTCAAAATGGATCCTGTTTCCGTTTCCATCTTCTCTTGAATAATCCATCAGCGTATCATATTCAAAATTATCGACATTGGCCTTCATTTCATAGTCAGGTTCCTGCAGCAGAGTAGGCTCATGCGTCGAGTTGTTATATAGCAGCAGCAGCTGATCTGGATCATCATCGCTGATATGCGTGATGTTCTTCAGATTCTGCAATACGGAGAACGAATTCGCAAAACCCTGCTTGACATACGCCTTGGAAGACACGCCTACCAGATCATCAAGGGAGAAAAGAGATTCGTATCTGTTGATGCTGTTGTATGCGCCGCCATTGTACAGAATGGTCTGCAATATGACAGGTGCGCTCTTCATCACGCCATAGCAGAAGAGATTCCTGTTCAGCAGATCCATGTGATCTCTGATGATGAGAGGATCATAGCCGAACATTCCCGCTTCGGTATTATACTTTCTGATCTCAGGATAATCATCATAGACAGACAATTCTCCCGGTGACTTGTAGTTGGCATAACATGGATCGAAGACCGTCACTTCAAAACCATTCTCATCAAACAGGACCGGCATGACTCTGATCGCCTCATTGTGTTTGTCAACAAGATACTCATCAGACCTTTCATCCATCGCCTCAGGAGTATACTCATAACCGCCATAGACAGCAGGTATTCCAAAATTCGTTGAACCCGCGTACGACATCGTGTTCGGATAGTAGGTAAAGCCTGAATACATTTCCTTGAGTTCCGGTTTTTCATGGAGCAGGTAAGGAAAGAACGAATTGGCGGCTCTATCCAATATGATGACAAGGACATTTTCGCCCGACCTGCTCAGATGGATCTCTGCCTGGTTGGACTTGGCCTCTCTGATCTCTGTCAACGCCCCTTTGACATCCGAACGGATATCAAAGAAATTCCTGACCGAAAGGATGGATGATGCGATGATCATGATGACGATGACAGCACTGACGGCTGTTCTCTTGAATCTGATCACCAGCATCGCCGCAACGCATACAAGAGACACCGCAACCAGATTGATGATCTTCTCTTTGCCGCTGTAATTCATCCCTTCCTCGTAGATCAGCATATTGGACATGTTCCCAAGACTTCTTCCGAAACCGAAATAATCAAAGACAGCGACCACACACAGTATGAACAGACCATATCCGATGTACTTACGGATCGAAGCTTTCATCAGACTGTAATAGATCACGAACCAGACTCCAAAAACACCGATGACCAGCAGCAGCGTGTTTCCTATGTACAGCATGGGATCCACAGGATTGATGGTATCGATGAATTCGCTAGGCGAGGTGCCGATGACGTGGCAAGGAATGAACAGACCATAAAAGACGATCAGAAACAGTATTTCCGTATAGAAAAGCCTGTTATCCGTTTCCCCGCCTTTTTCTTCAACCGGGAACCTGTCTTTGAGAAACCGAAGATAGATGAACGGGATCTGCAGCATCAGCATGGCTCCTGAAGCGATGATCTGCATCGTGATCGTCGCCATAGGTCTGACAAGAAGGAATACGATCCCGGCAATACCCGCAACAGATAAGATGATGCTTAAAACGGTATTCGAATTCCTGATCTTCCCAAAGATATTCTTGATCAAAGAGAAGAGATTGTTCAAAGTCCAATAAAAGACCAGACCTGCCGGTCTGTCATAAAGGAAGACCAGGAAAGCCAGAGCCATGATATAGAGCTGAATATTCTGTCTGAAAGGCTGACCTTTCGTATAGATGATGCTGGAAATGATGTTGATCACGGTCATCAGGATCGGCAGCAGATTCATGCCGAAAAGCAGATGATCGGCACTTCCCAGGCTCGTGATCGGACCGAATGAAGAAGAGATGACGGTATACTCATTCGAAAGGAAATCATAAGCCGCGATAAAAAACGGGATCTGCAGAAGCAGCGAGATCGAGCTCCTCAACGCATAGATAGGCTTGTAATGATTCTGCCTGTAATAGGTGTTGAGGATCATGTACTGTTCGTCGCCCTTGAACGACTTCTTGATATGATCGACGACCGGCTTCAGTCTCTTCTGGATCTGGTTCTCTTCTTCCTGGACAGCATCCGCTCTCTTGTATAAAGGAAGCAATAAAACATTCATCACCATACTCAAGGCGATGATGGACAATCCTGAACTGTGTGTCACATAGTAGGCCAGGGAATAGACGACTTCAAACAAAAGCTTCAACGGGCCTATAATCATCGTATATAAAGCACTTCCGATACTCATTTTCCTTCTGCCCCCGTTATCTCTTCATGTTTTTCGATCAGATAATCAGCGATCAGTTCAGCGGATCTTCCGATGTTTGCCCAGCACTCTCTCTTGACCTCTTCTCTCGACCTCTGCATCTCTTCCGATCCGATACACTCATTGATGATCTCTTTGATATGGCCAAGGTCTTCTTCCTTCAGCTGTCTGCCCAGACGCGGCAGCGCCTTGAATGTCCACCACATCTCATCATCCAGCCACCACGCATCATAGACGGAATTATCGAAAGAGACATCCGCATAGATGATGGGACGGTCGAAGACTAAAGAGAAATCAAAAACAACGCCTGAATAATCGGAGATCAGGATATCCGATCTGCTCAATACATCAAAGTTATCGTTGTCTCTGTTCCACTCGATCTGCCGGGAAGCAGGATACTTCTTCATCAGTTCACTGATCATCGCCTTCTCCGAACTGAAAGACTGCGGATGCGGCCTGATGATGATGTGATAGCCGGTACTTAACAGAGCATCGATCATCTTTGCTCCATATTTATTCAGTATGCTGTTATCGCCCCAGGAAGGAGCCAGCAGCACCGTTCTGTCATGAACTTCATGTTCTTTTGTTTCTGCTCTTTTTTTCAGCAGGTCCAGATAAGGCAAGCCCAGGATCCTGATCTCTTTCTCTTTCAGGCCTCTGATCCTTTCCAGTTCTCTGACCTCTTTTTCCTGAAATCCGCCCGAAAGGATCAGCCCGTCAAAATAATCGATCCCAAACATCCTGTAAGCTGTCGCATCGTTGGCAGCATGGAGGATATGCGTGTAGAATCTGACATTTTTAGACCGTTTCCACTGATAGACATCCAGGCTCGGTGTAGAAGACAGAACGATATCGGCATCCAGCAGATTCAATCTGGCATAGCCCTTGTTCCCCTCGCCTATGAATTCGACTTTCACATGCTCGAAGGCATTCTCAAAAGCCGGATCATCTTTCGACTGCGTCAGGTATACGACATCCTGTCCTCTCTTGTTCAGTTCTTCACAGATCGGACCGAAAGTGTTCCAATAACGCTTGTCATCAGAAAAGATCGCGATCGGGATCGTCTTGTCGTTCTTTCGCGCGTTCCTGCTGAAAGGATTACGCAGATTAATGAAAAAGCCCCTCAATTCGTATATGACGACGCTGAAGGCACCGATCAGTATCGTAAAAAGCATACTGCCTGTGCCCGGATCGATATATGCGAGTTTAACTGGGGCTATGTTTTCGATCAAAGTGATATCCATACTCAATCATTATAGCAAACCGTATAATGATGGATAAGCTTTTTATCGTCTTGTGTATTCTTTTCCGCCGATGATGGTCTTCTCGACCCTCAGCGACATGAGATCCTTCTTGTTCATCGTATAAGGATCGTCCGACAGGATGACCATATCAGCGATCTTTCCTTTTTCCAGAGAACCTCTCTTATCCTCATCAAAAGTCGTCCAATATCCGTTATATGTGCACATCCTCAAAGCATCCCTGATATCGACGGCTTGCTTCCTGTTGGAATGATTGACCGCCTTATAAAGCCACACGATCGGATCAGGATCCGTACATGGCGCATCAGAGCCGAAAGAAACGACACAGCCTGCATCCATGAAATCCTTGACAGGATTGAGAAGAGAATTTCTTTCTTCGCCAAGGATCAGCTCCGTGTACTCCTGCGGTTCCTGCTTCCAGTTGTCAAAAGCGATCTGCATCGGGATCTGAATATGATATTCTTTGCAGATCTCCATCCCTTCCTTTGTCGGCAGGCAGCAATGAATGATGCCATGACGGTGATCTGCACGAGGATGATCGTCCAAAGCGGCTTTCAGAGCCTTGCACGCCTGATCGAAAGCCCTGTCTCCAATGGCATGCATCTCGATCTGCAGGCCTTTTCTGTTCGCCTTCTTGCAGAAATCGATGACCTCCTCATCGGTATAATACAAAACTCCTTTATCCAGGCTGTTGTTCGTATAAGGCTCATTCAAAGCGGCATCTCTTGAACCGAAGCAGCCATCCAAAGCGCATTTAAAACAGCCACCGATCCTCTTCAGACCTCTGGAAGTCGCCGTGAACGTGCTCATGGATTGCGGAAAGACTCTGACCTGCAAGCCATTGCTGAGATACTTCGCAAAGAAAGCTTCCATCGTGATATCCATGTTCAAAGGAAAACCAACACCACTCACGGTATGGATCATGCCGATGCCCTTTGAAGCCTCATGATCCAGCGCATCCTTCATGTAGCTGATGAGCTTGGGAATGCTGACGGAATTTGAGATATAGTCAGATACCGCAAAGAAAGCCTCCTGATTCATCTCACCTGAATCCGGGTGATAACCGCGAAGACCCTCCAGCTGATCCTTCAGTTTTTTCAACAGAACGGTATTGACCACGCAGGCATGGCCATCATATTTCACCATGAAAAAAGGCTTGTCCGGACACACCTCATCCAGTTCCTCTCTTGTTATCAGCCTTTTCTCTTTGACGGAATAAGGAGAAGCGCCGAATGCCAGCAAAGACTTCTCATCCGATCTCTGGTAATAATCCCTGATCATCTCCAGGATCGTCTCGTTGGAATCGGCTTCCATGACGTTCAGACCTGAACTGAACAGAGAATAAGATGCGAAATGCTGATGCGTATCGGCAAAAGTCGGAATGAGCACACGCCTGCCCAATTCGACGACCTGATCATCTTTGCATCCTTCCGGAAGCACATCGCCGACATATTCAATGATCCCGTCTCTCTCAACAAGATAAGAGAACACATCATCATTCTGGTTCACAGTCAGTATTTTTCCCTTATAGATCATATTTGACCCTCCAGATGTTCCACAGCATCAAGCGCTTTTTCATACCACATCTGCTTATCTTCGATGATCTTGCCATTGTATTCCTTGAAGATCGCCCAGACGAACCAGTACCACATGACCAGTGCAAGGACGGCATTGTAATACCACTTCTCTTCCTCATCCAGACTGTGCCCTTCATAGATCTCCGCCAGCCGCAGATAATCGTCATTGTCATAATTCAGACTGGAAACAAAATACGCGACATCGCTTGCCGGATACGAATTGCCAGAATACTCCCAATCGATCAGTGTCAGTTCATTCGTCTGAACATTCTTCAATATGTTCCAGAACCAGAAGTCATTATGACATAAGACCTTCTGATATCCTTTTTCCTGAAGTTCATCATTGATCTTCTCGATCCTTTTCTGCATCTGCTCATATTCAGAAAAATCGACACCTTCTTCTTCAAACAGCTGGATGAAGCGCTTTGTCTCCGTCATATAATCAAAGTCATAATCGGAAACGATCATCCTGTCATGCAGTCTCCTGATAAAAGCCATGGCTCTTTTCTGGTCTTCGATATCATAAGGATTGATATGTGTCGTATTCTCCGCATATCTGCTCAGCTTCCAGCCGGATTCATCGATGTGCACGACTGTCGTATCCAGACCCAGGTCCTTCGCGACCTTTTCTGAAAAGATCTCCGATCTCCTGTTGATATACTTCTTGGTATTGGTCCCAGGTTTTCTGTAGACATAATTGACATCATTGACAGTAAACTTGAAAGAAACATTGGTCAGACCGATCTTCATGAACTCGATATTTCTGATATCCTCTTCCCGGCAGTCCAGCTGTCTGCAGATATTCTTGATGATCGTCTTCTCAATATTGATATTCGACTGTGAATATTTCCTGTAGGATGGATCCAGTTCACATAATTCGTTGAACGTATCGATCTCGACGATGTCCTCTCTTCTGAACTCCTTGATCGAGACATCATAATTCTTGTTCTTCCTGACCAGAGGAACGTTCTCCCACAGCAGTTCCTTGCCACCCGGCATATTCATGACCTCTTCGATATCGTCATACAATTTCCTGCCGTCTTCTTTGGTCCAATACGAAATGCCGATCTCCTGATAAGTATCTCTTCCCCCTCTGACGAAATCCGTGATCCTTCCGTTTTTGACCGGCAGGCACCAGTCATCGCTCTCCTTGACCGGAAAAGCCAGAAAATCGGAAGAATAGTGATACTTGTCCAGCACATCAGGATTATAAAGGACCAGATCGCCTTCAAATATATACGCATTCTCCAGAAGATCCCTGACCAGATAGATCGAATAGATATTGTTCGCCTCATTGTAAAGATCATTGTCGACGAACCTGATCATCGGATACTTGATGACCAGTTCATTGAATTTATGCTTCAGATAGCCTCTGACGATGATGATCTCATCGATGCCTTTTGCCAACAGACCCTCGATCAGCCTGTCGATGATGCGCACACCGTTGACTTTGACCAGAGGCTTTGGGGTCGTCAAAGTGACCGGCACCATTCTGGAACCGAAACCTGCCGCCATGATGATCGCTCTTTTCACCTCGTATGGTTCCAAAGCTCTTTTTCCCTCTTCTGTCAGCATATAGTCATCGTCGATCAGTTCCTTCTCCCTGAAATTCTTCAGACATTTGTTGACGGTCCCCAAAGAAAGATCTGTTTTTTCACCGATCTCACGCTGATTGACCTCTTTGTTATCTACAAGCTGTTTCAATACTTTAAATTCACTCTTACTTAATTCCATGATCCATCCTCTTGTTCATTTCCTTCTTATTATATGAACAAAAATGAACAAAAACAATCGAATGAACACCCATTCTCTTGTGAATATTAAAAGATCCTATCCATTATCGGACAGGATCATGTCGATCTATTTGAGCAGGTTGGCTGTATCGCTCAGTTTCTTTCTGACGAAAGCATTCACATGATAAGCGAGGAAAAAGATCAGATAGAATCTGAAGAACTTCTTATAGCCCTCCGTCATATAGGTGATAGAGACACTGAAGACAGCCGCAATCACCGCCGCTCTGGAGAAAGAATCCTGGCTGCTGTCCACCTTCTGAATCAGAAGGATATGGAAAATGATGAAAGTGATCAATCCGATGACTCCCGTTGCGTTCAGGCGCTGAAGCAGCTGGTTGTGGCTGTGAATGAACACATCCGCTGCCGAATTTGAAGCGTGGACTTCAGGACGGAAGCCATGGCCGATGATCGGCTTCTCCGAGATCATCCGCATCGCCTCTTTCCAGATGACGGTCCTCTCTGTGAACGAGGTGTTCCTTCTGAGGATCTTCTCAATGAAGGCATCGATCAGCGGGAAGGAACCACCTGTATAGACAAAGAGGATGAACAGATTTGCCGCAATAGCCAATATGACAAAGAAAGACAGGAACAGTTTGATCTTATGTCCCTTGAAATCTATCTTTCTGAGTAGGAGCCACAGCACGATGACGCCAAGGAAACCCATCACGGAGACCACGATCGTGGCGCACCACGTCCTGATCGTGATCAGCAGACAAGCGATGATCAGCAAGCCGGAACGTATGTATTCCTTGTTGTATGCGATGTTCAGGAAAGCGACGCAAAGTGCCGGAAGCAGCCATAAAGAAGCCGTTGAATAGTAGCCAAGCAGGAAATAGAGTTGCCCCTTCGGCGTCAGGAATACGCTGACCAGATCCGGATAGATCGAAAGCTCAAAGTTCAGTAAGAGGCCATAAAGAAGGTCCTTCGGATCATCCAGGAAACACTCCACGATCAGAGCCATGGAAAGCGCATTGACGATATCCATCAGAAGTTTTCTGTATACAAGGATCTCGCTCAAAGAATAATTCAACAGAGTTGAAATGAACCACCACGCCTCAATGGAGATCAGAGAAATAAAAAGCAAAGAGATCTTTCTTTTCTTCCGAAACAGCATAAAGATCATGATCGCCATTGCAATAAGCTTCAAAACATCGACCAGATCATCACCCAGATAGCTGATCGGCGGATAGGTCTCATTAAAGAAAGGCACTGCCAGCAGAAACACGCAGAGCCATTTGTTCTTTTCTATGAATTCTTTCAGTTTTGTCTTGTCCATCATTTTATCATTCCTTGTCTTCTTCTGTTCTCTCGCTGATGATATATCTCGGCCTCTGTTTCGTCTCCAGGTAAGTCTTTCCCACATATTCACCGATGATACCCAATGATATCAGCTGAATGCCGGAAACAAAACACAGCGTGCAAGTCATGGATGCCCAACCAGGGACCGTCTTGCCGGCAAAGAAAGTGATGAACGAATAAAGGACACCGATGAAACTCACGAACGCGACCAGTATACCGATACCGGTAATGATCCTGATCGGCTTGATGCTCAAGCTCGTGATCCCATCGATCGCCAGTGTCAGCATCTTGCTCAAAGAATAGTGGCTCTTGCCCGCAGCCCTGTCAAATTGATCGTAATTGATCGTCGTCGACTTGAAACCGACCAGCGGAAACAAGCCTCTCAAAAAGACATTCACTTCTCTGAAATCTTCAAACGCATCCAGGACCTTGGAAGAGACCAGACGGTAATCAGCATGGTTGGTGATCACCTCTCCGCCCAAAGCGTTGATCAGCTTGTAGTACAGTTCGGAAAAGGTCTTCTTGAACAGGGAATCGCCTGTCCGGGAATTTCGGACACCATAGACCACTTCACAGCCTTCTTCATATTTCTCCAGCATCACATCGACCGCGTTGATATCATGCTGGCCATCGCAATCCAGCGTGATCGTCACATCACAGAGATCCTTTGCCTCCATCAGACCGGCCAGAAGCGCATTCTGATGACCTCTGTTGCGGCTCAGGCAGATCCCGGTAATGAGTTTATGTTCCTTTGCCAGATCGCAGATGATCTGCCAGGTGGAATCACTTGATCCATCATTGACAAAAAGCGTCCTGCTGTCTTTACTGATCTTTTTCTCTTTGATCAGCTGTTCCAGCTTATCCTCAAACAGTTTGTATGTGATCGGCAAGACTGCTTCCTCGTTATAACAAGGAGCGATCAGATACAGGACCGGCAATTTTCTATCTGTACTTTTCTTTTTCATCAATATCCATACTCCACTAATAATTCTAATACATCATCGTCATGCTTGACGCTTCCATCCAGATACCCTTTGATCAGCTTATCCGTAAAGGCATCATCGACCTCGATGATATCAAGCGTACCACTTGAATCGATGAACGAATCAAACTGTTCGTGGTCGAAGATCTCAAGGCATTTCAAACGGATCACATCCTTCCAGGACAGGTCATTTTTATAATTCAACACGGCATCGAAGTTGTAATCATCCGGCTTGTAATCCTTCATCATGTGCGAAGAACCCAAAGCCTCGATCGCCTCTTTCATGAACTTCTCATCGGTGAGGATGAAAAGATCCGATACCTTAGGCATGAAAAACCGCGTATAGTCATCATAAATGAAATGAGACAAGGCATTGAAAGAATAATATCTCTGCCCCTGGACCTCGGTCTCATTGAGATCCGTGATGAAGAAAGTGTCATTATCTTTGATAAAATCATTTTTCATCAGATTCTGAACGGACAGCTGATAGTAGTAGTCCTTCTGCCATTCGAGATAATGGGAATTGAAACTGATGATACCTGAAACGACAAGCACAGTCAAAGCGATCTTCCTGAGTTTTCCCTTCAGTTGAGAAAGCACGGCATAGATGATGATGGATGCCCCTAACGGGACCAGGACAGCATCTCTTCCCCTTACTCCCATCGTATCGATGGCCCTGCCTCTGACCATGACATACGGGAACGCAGCCATCGCCATGACAAACAAGCCATAGACAAGATACAAGAAAGAATCGATCAAGGTGACATTCTTATCTTCATCTCTGTTCCTGTTCAAAACGATGATCAAAACAGTCACGGCCAATATGAGAACGGTATAGATGTTGATGCAGCTGACCGCCTTTTTCAAAACATCAGTGAACACCTTCACGATTGAGATCGGCACATAAAGGAAACACTTGAAAAGACCTGACAGCGTTACTGAATTGTAACTTCCGAAAGTCTCTCCGTATGTCGGGAAAAAGATCTTGTTGAAGCCGTAATAGACAAAAGGCAGGACAAAGAAATCAGAATAATAGATGAGCACATTTTTAACACTGATCAAAACTCTTTTGATGATGTTCTTCTCTTCTGATCTCTTCATTTCCAGAACAAAGAGATAGGCGATCAGGATGTAATAATATGCCAATATGGAATTGAGTAAGAAGCCCAGGAAAAAGAGACATAAGAGAATGAATCTGCAAATGATCTTTTTATTTCCCTTCTCCATCCTGTTCCAACGCATAAACAGCATGAAAGAAAGATAGAAGAAGAACAGTCCCACTGTATAAGCGAAATTTGAGATCAGGATCCTGGCCTCGTTGACCGGAAATACCGCAAACAGCAAAGCGATATAAAGGCTTTGTTTTTCATCAAAGAGCGTGCAATTCCTCAAGGCATCATACACGAACAGCGAGATCCCCAGATACAGGAAAAAGATCAGTATCCTGCCATTGTTTGGAAGAGACCAGCACAAAGGGACCAGAAAATTCCATTCGGGTCTGCCTGATTCACTGGCTACGATATTGATGTAGTTCAGATCATGCGTCATGAAAGTCCAGTCGTCCCACCAGCACCCGCTCAACAGCAGCAAAAAAAAGTGTGCCAGCACATATGTAAGAACAACCGTGATATAAGGATCCTTCAGGGATCTTCTGATCATATTCTTCATAATTACGCATCTATTATATCATCGCGATCATTTTCGCAACCATCTAAGACCGCATCTTCAGAACATCATAGTACTGAGCGATGAGTCTTTTCTCATAATGATCCCTGGAATAAGGAGCAAAATCTTCCTCTCTGGCTTCGCGATATTGCAGTTTCCCGCTTTCAAGCAAGCTGATCTTTTCAAGCAGATCCGCAAGATCTTTATAGACATAGCCATTCACTCCATCCTTGATCAGATCCTTGCCTCCACAGACATCGGAACAAATGACTGGTGTCCCCAGAAACAAAGAATCCAGGATAGACAGGCCAAAGCTCTCATACGCCAGAGAAGGATAGATCAGCGCCTTTGCCTTTCTGAGCTCTTCATTGATCACATCCTTATCCTGCCAGCCGATGAAGCGGATATCACTGTCGGAATAATGTTCCATGCAGTGATCCAGAAGCTCACCGCTGCCAATGACCAGTCCCTTCAATTTCAGTCTGGATATCGCCTCGCAGAAATCCAGGATCCCCTTTGACTTTTCAGTCCTTCCGACGTAAAGATAATGGTCTTCTTTTTTTGAGATCTTTTCTTCCCTGATGTATTCAGATGGATTGTTGAGCCTGACAAAAGAGACCCTCTCATCAAAATACGGTCTGATGATGGACTCATTCATATCGGAGACCGTCAGGACTCTGTCGATCCTTTTATTGAGCCTGACGATCTTGCGCTGCACGAACATGCGGATGAAACGCAGGACCTTATACGGATAGCTGCGGTAATCACAATTACAGAAAAGACACTTCACAGACAGTCCTCTGTAAGGACAGATCTCATCCTTCCTGAAATCATAGAAAACGCCATTCGGGCAGGCAGAGAAACACTCGTGAGCCGTCAATATCGTCCTGAAACCCATCTTAAAAGCAACATCAAAAACGCTGCTGGAAAGGATCTTTGTCCACCCATGGAAATGAATGACCGTATCCTTTCTGTCAAGTTCTTTTAGAAGTTTTTTGAAAGCTTTCTTCGACTTGAAATTGTAGATATTCGACAAAGCTCCCGCGATCTTGTTTTTCCTTTTGATCGCCTCGATCTGACCGGCAGTGACTTTTGTCACATTCTCATTCAGATCGCAATGATCGCTGTCTGTTCCGGAAAAAAAGATCACATGAAAGCCCGCATCCGCCAGCATATTCGCCGTACTGATCGCGATCTTGCTGGCACCACCCTCTATGTAATCGAAATCATTCACGATGACGATATTTATGCTTTTATTACCAGACACTATCTTTCTCCGACCTTCATGCCGATATACCGCGCAGCCATATCGAAAGGATAACGGACGATCGTCCTGAAATCCCTGCTCTTCAGAGCCCGTTTCAGAATAAAAATGGCCATTTTCGCACCGGAACCATTGGTGCCGTAATCATTGAAATACGGATTCTGTTTAAAGAATTCGCCGGTCTTTCTGTATCTTATATACAGTTCCTTCAAAGAAAAATCATGAGAATGATAGACGATCGAATCAGCACAGTATTTGACCCGGTATCCGTTCATGATCAGTTTGTATGCGAAGTACATGTCTTCGTTCGTAGGCATGTCCTTTCCATCGTAATAATTCAGTTTCGCAAAAACAGCATGCGATATCGCAGAAGCGGAATCAGAGAAAAAGAAGGTCTTGAGACCGAGTTCATCGACATCATCCTTCGTTTTGATAAAAGAAGTCTCTGGGTAATTATACTCTCTGGTATATTTTTCTATATTCTCGAATCTTGAGATCTGCCTGGAATATGACGCATCTGCCTCATCATCAACGATCGGCGCGATCAGCTTGGCCAGCCATCGATCGTCGTTGATCACGATGTCCTGAGAAATGAAACAGATGATATCGGCATCACTCTTCCTGGCCGCCTTTTCCCTGACCAGACTATGCGAAAAATCCTTCCTTTGTATCAGCGTATAAGGAATGCCGTTTTCCTTCATTATGAACTCCGAATCATCACCTGATTCGGTAAGGATATAGTTTATTCTAATATCACTATCTGCCTTTTGAGCCTTCAATGATCTGTCCAGATCAACGATATAACCGGAACAGTTGTATAAGGGACAGATGATCTCTGTTTTCATTCCTACTTGGCCCCTTTCCCGGATAAGACGATATAAACGGTCCGGAAAACGCAAAGCAGATCGAGATACAAGGAACAGTTGCGGACATAATAGTACTCGTGTTCCAGCCTCTCCTCATAAGACATGTTCGATCTTCCGTTGCAAGCCCACCAGCCGGTGATGCCTGGCTTTACCTTTTCATACAGTTTGATCCCGTTCTTGCTGGCAAGCTCCCCAGGTACCAGAGGCCTCGGTCCGATGATCGACATGTCGCCTTTCAGAACATTGATGAACTGAGGCAATTCATCGAGGGAAGTCTTTCTGATGAATTTTCCAACTTTTGTGATCCTCGGATCATCATCCAGTTTCTGATTCCTGTCCCACTCCTCTTTCAGTTTCTCGTCCTTGAGCAGTTCTTTCAGGACCTTTTCGGCATCCGGGACCATCGACCTGAACTTATAGAGATCAAAGAGCCTGCCATTCAATCCGACTCTCTTCTGCTTGTACATGATCTTGTGGGAATCCCCGCTAAGCAGATAAGCGACCTTGATGCCCAGATATACGATCCCAAGAGCCAGACAGCCAAACAATGAGATCACGATATCGATGATCCTCTTGAAAAAGAAATAGATCCTCTGTGATGAAGAAAAAGCATAGGAGTTGAGCTGAAGAGTCCTGTACATGCCGATGTTGCTGATCTCTTCCGTCTCAGCCTCAATACCAAAAAGGCTGTCCACATAGACCTGCACTTCGACGCCTTCATCGATCAACGCTTTGATCAATTTCTTTTCCGACTTGTTCAGATCGGCTGCAACCATGACTGTATCGATGTTCTGGTCCACCACATAAGCATGGACTTCCTCTTTCTTCAGCACATCCTGTTCTTCGGGTACAAATTCACCAGCCCCATCCGTAAAGTAGAAAGCCTTTACGACATGAGTCCCGAAATCGGAATTGACGATATTGAAGATCAGCTGTTTCGCATCCTCTTGCTTGCAGATCACAAGGAGCGTCTGCTCACTGCTGAGGTTGATCTTGATGACACCTTTCTGGATCAGAGACTTCCAGATGACACGAAACAGGAAAGACAAAACGGTGTATGCGACATAAGTGAAGCCGAGGATCAGTCTGGAATACAAAGTGCTGATCTGCAGAACATACATGATCGAAACGGTAAACAAAAAGTTGATGCCCGCATTGATCAAAGAAAGCTTGACTTCATCGACATTGCTTCTGCGCAAGACGTTCTCATATGGGTTGAACAGTATGTAATACAGAACATCGGGAACGATCATCCACAGCAGGACATTGAGATAAGAGCTGTTGCTGATGAAATCCGATCTGTTTGCTCTGAAAATATAAGCAAGAAGGAACGATAAACATAAACTTATGATATCCAGACACAGAAAATCGATGTGTTTGGCAAAAGAATTCTTCTTATTATACATATACTTTATTATATCTTAATTTGTTATAATTCAAATTAGGTTAGACATGAAAACTATTTTTTTTGCAGGCAAATATCTGGAACCATTGGATGCAAACGCATCACTGGCTTTGAAGATCATAGACAGTTATGAAAAGATCGCCGGAAGATGCATCATCGTGTTTATCGACTACGATATCAAAGAAACAATAGAACAGAAGACCAACGGCAAAACGATCTTCAGAGTGCCTGCAAGCAGCCGCTTTTCCGATATCAAAAGCCACTACAACAGAAAGATCAGGGAAGGATCATGTTCCAAAAAGCAGTATATCCTGCGCTATCCTTTCCATGCCTTCTGCAATTTCATCTTCAGTGAAGGCAATCATCTTTCCTTCAACGAATTGTCTGACTTTATCAGACAGAAAATAGAAAACAAAGAAGCGGATTCCCTCGTTTCCTTTGTCTGGCCTTTCTATCCGACACAAGCCCTTTTTTCCAAGATCAGCAATATCGACAAGATCTACTACCAGCTTGATCCCTGGGGAAAACACGAGCTCCTTTCTTCACACTTCAAAAACAGAAGGATCTCTCAGGAAGTTCGGGCGATGGAAGCAAGCAGGCACATATTCACGACCTACCCGCTCTATCAGCAATACAATGAAGATCCAAGATATAAAGACATCCTTTCCAGAATGACACCTGTCAATTTCCCGTGCTTTAAACCGAATAACAAAAACAATATAACTGATCGTCAGCCATATTCCATTCTCTTTCTTGGCACGATCAGAGATGAATACAGGGATCCGACTCAAGTGATCGATTTCATCATGTCCGCAAACGAAAAGACCAGGATCACCCTTATCGGCAACATCCTGAGCCAGGCATGTGACCGCGCAAAAGAAAGATACAAAGACAGGATCACCATCCTGCCCTCTATCAGCAATACCGAAGCTGATGAACTGCTGAACACATCTGTCTTTCTATTAAACATCAACAACACGATCACGAACCAATCGCCAAGCAAGCTGATCGATTACATCTCCACCGGAAACCCGATCATCAACTGCATCAAACACGAAAATGATGACTCCCTGAGAGTGTTGGAAAACTATGAGATGACCTTCCATTTCTATGAAAACAAAGAAAACAGCACGGTAGGATTCAACCGTTTTCTCGATCGATATCTCAATAAAAAAGCGGATAAGACGAAATTATCCGCATCCTATTCACAATATACGCCAGATTATATTGCACAGGAAATATACTCAGCACTTCAAAACGATCAGTAATTAATATCGATTTGAAAGGATGTTTCCCTGCATTTTTCAGGGAAATGAATGAATGGAATGTTATAAAGCCGACAAGGAGACGGATCTATGCGTATCGTTGCAATAAACACAGTGAATTACGGAAGCACAGGAAAAATAATGCTTCAGATCGCCGATGCCGTAAGAGCAGAAGGCAACAGAGCGACGGTTTGCTGCGCTGCAAGCCGTCAGAATTATAAAACGCAGGATCCGGATCAAATCTTTATTGGCGATCGTGTATCCAGAAATATACATTTAATACTCGCAAAATATACAGGTCTACACGATTGTTTCTCGATCTTCAGTACCCTGAGGTTTTTGAAAAAGATAAATGAAATAAAGCCAGATATCATTCATCTTCACAATCTGCATATCGATTACATCAATCTTTCTCTGCTTTTTTCCTATATCAAAAAACATCAGATTTCAGTTGTTTGGACACTCCACGATTGCTGGGCGTTTACTGGCCATTGTCCGTATTTCACATTGACTAAATGTGATAAATGGAAAACAGGGTGTCATCATTGCCCGTCCTATAGAGAATACCCGATCAGTTATGTCGATCTCACAAAGCCGATGTGGAAACTGAAGAAAAAATGGTTTACCGGAATAAAAAACATGACGATAGTAACACCTTCACAGTGGTTGTCTGATCTGGTCAAACAATCATTTCTCAAAGAGTATCCTGTCAAGGTGATCAATAACGGGATCGATCTGGATGTATTCAAGCCAAGCGACAGTGATTTCAGAAACCAATACGTTATTCCTGAAAAAAAATACATCGTGCTTGGGCTTGCTTTAGGTTGGGAAAAACGCAAAGGTCTGGATGTTTTTATTGAATTATCAAAAAGACTGGATCCCGAGATGTATCAAATCGTTTTAGTCGGAACTGATGAAACGATCGACAAGCAGCTACCAGCCACGATCATGTCCATACATCGCACCAATAGCCAACAGGAGCTCGCAGAGATCTATACTGCCGCAGATGTGTTTCTTAATCCGACAAGAGAAGATAATTTTCCTACCGTTAATATTGAAGCAATAGCGTGCGGTACGCCTGTTATCACATTTGATTCGGGAGGAAGTCCGGAATGCCTCGATGAAAAATGTGGGAGGACAGTTGAATGTGATGATATAGACACATTAGAAAAAGAGATCATTCAAGTTTGCAAGCAGAGAGTTTTCTCAAAAACAGATTGTACTGATAAAGCAAAAGAATACGACAAAAATCAAAAGTTTTTGGAATATGTCGATCTGTTTCATTCAATTAATAATGACAAGGAGAGCTTATGTTGAACAATAAAAATGTCATAAAAAATGCTTCTTGGATCATCATATGCAGATGCATTCAGGCTTTTTTAAGTCTGCTTGTCACCCTGCTGACAGCAAGATATTTAGGGCCTTCGAATTACGGCATCTTAAATTACGCCATAGCTGTCACAGCATTTTTTATTCCGGTTTCTCTGCTTGGGATCAATTCAGTGCTCGTGCAGGAACTGATCAACAACAAAGATCATGAAGGTACAGTTATCGGAACATCTCTTACACTCAGTTTCTGTTCTTCCGTTTTATGCATAGGCGGCATAGCATTATTCGTTCTGATCACCAATCCTGGGGAGCCGTTGACACTGCTGGTCTGCGTCCTTTATGCGACCATGCTCCTTTTCCAGTCTCTGGAAATGATACAGTACTGGTTTCAAGCTCATCTTTTATCAAAATACACTTCCATCGTCAGCCTGATCGCCTACATCATCATATCTGTATATAAGATCATTTTGCTTATCACCAAAATGGATGTTCAGTGGTTTGCTGTGTCATACAGTTTTGACTATTTATTGATCTCGTCCATACTGCTATATATTTATAATAAAAAATTCAAGACGACACCATTTAAATTTTCTTGGGAAGTCGCAAAAGGGATACTCAACAAAAGCAAATACTATATCATTTCCTCTCTGATGGTCACATTCTTTGCTCAACAAGATAAAGTGATGATAAAGCTTATGATCGACAATGAAGCAACGGGGTATTATTCTGCTGCTGTTACCTGTGCAACCATGAGCGGATTCATTTTTACTGCCATTATCGATTCAGTGAGACCGGTTATTTTTTCAGCAAAGAAAGAAGACGATGAAGATCAATATGAAAATGTTATTGTGAGCTTGTATTCTATTGTGATCTATTTGTGCATTCTGCAGGGACTGGCTTGCACGATCCTGGCAAAATACATCATTCGAATTCTTTACGGCGCTGGTTATGAGCCGGCTGTTCTAACCTTAAGGATCATTATCTGGTATTCTGCATTTTCATTCATTGGCGGAATCAGAGATATATGGCTCTTATCAGAAAACAAACAGAACTATCTTGTCTGGATAAATCTGATAGGTGCGCTTATCAATTTCGGTTTAAACATTTTCCTGATCAATCTGATCGGCATCAACGGAGCTGCAATTGCTTCAGTATTTACACAATTTTTTACCAATGTCGTACTGACTTGTTTTATTAAACCGATCAGAAGGAATAATCATTTCATCCTGGAGGCGCTAAATCCCCGTTATGCTTATAGCAACGGAATCAGGATCATTAGATCCATGATAAAAAGATAATAGGTTGATCGCTTTATCTGACATTTATGAAACCGGAATAAACCGGTTTTTTTCAAAAGTCTTTTTATGACTCTTCTGATTTTTCCTATACCTTGATTCAAGTTCTGCCAATATCGATCTGGACTATCAGCTATTCGATCTTGTTCTCCATGCTTCCAAAGCGTTATAAACGACTTCATCCATATCGTAGTATCGATAATCGCCCAGCCTTCCTCCGATAATCACATCAGGAAGATCAGCAGCCAATTCCCTATATTTTCTATATAGGGTCATATTCTTATCATCATTGATCGGATAATAAGCTTCTTTCCCCGGTCTCCATTCTTCCGAATATTCTCTGGAAATAACGGTTTTTTCCTGTTCTCCGAACTCAAAATACTTATGTTCTATGATACGGGTGTATGGAACATCCTTCCCGGTATAATTGACGACGGAATTGTGCTGAAAATGTTTTTTGTTCAGAATCTCATTTTGAAACCTGACAGAACGATACTCCAAAGATCCCAGCCTGTAATCAAAAAATGCATCGATCGGGCCTGAATACACAAGTTTCTCGTAGTCGATCTCTCTCCTCTGTTTCAAAAAATCGTAATCCAGCCTGACTTCGATATTCTCCAGCATCTTCTCTATGATCTTCGTATAGCCCCCGATCGGAATGCCCTGGTAGGGATCACTGAAATAATCACTGTTGAATTCAAAACGGACAGGCAATCTTCGGATGATGAAAGCAGGCAGTTCCAGGCAATCTCTGCCCCATTGCTTCTCTGTATAACCCTGGACCAGTTTATGATAAATATCTGAACCAACCATAGAAATACACTGGTCTTCCAGATTCCTGATCTCACCGATCCCTTTTCTCTGTTCATCGATGATCGCCTTGGCTTCCTCAACTGTATCAACACCCCACATCTGTCTGAATGTGTTCATGTTGAAAGGAAGATCATAGATCTTTCCTTCGTAATCAGCGATCACCTTATGTCTGTAATCGTTGAAACGGCAGAATTGACCGATGTGATCCCAAACCTCTTTTTTATCCGTATGAAAGATATGGGCCCCATATTTATGAACGTTGATGCCCTCTACCTCTTCTGTATAGATATTGCCGCCTATGTGATCCCTTTTATCAACGACGATCACGGATCTTCCGGCCTTCTTGGCTTCATGGGCAAACACAGAACCATAAAGACCGGCTCCGACGATCAGATAATCGTATTTCATCGTCCGTACAAAAACTTCCTCTTCAGAAAGTCAGCTATCTTTTTCGGCCAATTGATATGCTGAGTCTCGATCACCTTCACCTCTTTATAGGCGATCCTGTTCTTTGTCAGATACACATCCAGAAGCCTTTCTGAGATATAGCCATATAATCTGTCCTGCTCGCCCAGTTCCTCTTCGATCTTGAACAGGATATCAAATAGAAAATCGGAATAAGCTATAAAGATATCATATTTCATAATGAACATGTTGAAGATATGAAGACTTCTTCTTTTCATGCACTTATCAAAAGAAACAAGATAATCCGGATAATCACTCGCTATGATCTCTCTGGCTTTATCCAGACCGATCGGGCCGTGGGCGTGTACATACTGGGAGTAAACAGTCTCAATATAATAATGTCTCTTCTCAGGCAGGACCACATCATATTTTGTGATATCAATATTTCTGATATCCATGAAACGGTGATAATGACATAAGCCAACATAATCCGCGATCAGATTCTTATATGCCCAATACATGCCGGTCAGTTCGCTGTAACTCCTGTTTTTGATCGAGATATTCTCCCCCTCATCATCCCTCTGATAAGGCAGATCAGTCTCATATAGTGCAGCACCGACAAAAACAGGAAGATAACGATCTTCCTTTGGCAGATCATAAGGTTTGTGTGTCGCGACCAGGATCTTTACAGTCATTTTTTAACTCTTCTTATGTGAATATGCTGGAGATGTGTGTCACCTTTCCAATTTTTCCACCATAGGCATTGGAGAATCACGCAGCCATGGAACCATCTTCATATTCCGTGAAAGATCATAACATCAAAATCCATCGGAAGAATAAAAGATGATATCTTTATCAGCGGCATATCTCTCTGGACTCACCGGTTTTTCTATGGGACCATACTGATGATGATTCTTTTGATTTCCTGCCACAGGAACTCGATGGCAGGATCAAAATTCATATCTACTTCAGCTTAATATCTAATTTTCAGCAACTGATAGACCATTTCAGTAACGCATATCAATATTCTACCTCAAATATCATTTCAATCAAAAACCATTTGCTTTTCTCTACCTGGAGTGAAAAAACGATTCAATAATATAATACCTTGTTCTTTCTCGCAATCCTGCTATCATGGCTAAAATGTTATAATAGCTTATATCAAATCAGATATAAAAGAAATCAGGCATGATCAAAAATATAGTTTGGAGATTCCTTGAGAGAATCTCGACCCAATTAATCAGTCTTTTATCTTCGATCGTTCTCCTCAGGTTACTGGAACCTTCTTATTTTGGAATGATCTCTATCATGCTTGTTTTTATCATCATATCAGAATTATTCGTTTGTGAGGGATTGTCTACAGCGCTGATTCAAAAGAAAGATGCAGACATGCTTGACTACTCCACCGTTCTTATTGCAAATCTGGCAATTTCATTCATTCTATATGCTTTTCTTTTCTGTTTCTCTCCTCTGATCAGTAAACTCTTTGGAAACGGAAGCACTGATTTCGTATTTATTTTCAGAATGCTGAGTATCCGCATATTTTTTTATGCGGTCCACTCCGTGCAACTGGCTTATATCGCCAAAAAAATGCTATTTCAGAAACTATTCTATGTTTCGTTTTTCAGCACTGTCATTTCAATGATCTTGACTGTGATCATCGCCGCAAAATATAAGAATATCTATTCCTTAGTATTTCAAAACCTCTCATATATCATTTTTATGACAGTCATTCTGATGTTTTCCATCAAAGAAAGACCTGAAATAGCTTTTTCACGGGAACGTTTCAATTCTCTCTATCGATTTGGTTCTAAGGTTCTCCAGACGGCTCTATTGATCCAGAGTTTTGAACAGATCCAATCCTTAATCATAGGAAAACATTATTCTGATAAAGAACTTGCCTTCTTTGATAAAGGAAAACGTTTTCCATATTTGATTGCAAGCAACACAAACTCATCTATCGTTTCTGTCCTGTTCCCAAAAATGGCCAGTATCCAAAACGATAGAGAAAAGATGAAAGAACTAACGAGACAATATTTGAGATACCAGTCTTTCTTTATTTGCCCGATCCTTCTAGGACTTGCTGCGGTTGCTGAACCTTTTGTACACATTTTTCTTACGGACAAATGGCTTCCATGCGTGCCTCTGCTTCAGGCTTTCTGCTTGACATATCTTTTTTATCCGCTTCATTCATCAAACAATCAAGCTACAAAAGCCATGGGAAGAAGTGACATAGGATTCAGAGTAGAGTTAATTAAAAAGGTGATCACACTGATCATCTTCGTGTTTTGCATCAACCACAGCATACAGGCTGTTGCTTATGGCATGGTTTTTAGTTCTGCGATCGGCTGCTTCTTTGATGGATATCCCAATATATCTCTTTTTGATTATTCCTTTACTGAACAAATATCTGATTTCTCCAAATCATTCCTCATATCTCTTGTCATGTCTGTATCAGTTTATTCACTCTCCTATCTGCCGATCAAAGGCATAACAGGTTTTCTGATTCAGATCATTTCAGGTATCATGATTTATCTTTTTCTATCTGTTATCACTAAAAACGAGGAATTTCATTTTATATATTCGAACCTAAAAAATTATATTGCCAAAATACGCTCACATCTTTGAAACCGTTCTTTCCGGATCATTGTCTTTCCTCAGATGAAGATGAAATAAGATCCGATACAATGTATATTTTAAACCGTTCTCTTTTATACTTTTTTTGATGTTTGGAATGATACCCTTCTCAAGTGCAGGAATCATCTGATCATCACCATTCATGATCCTTATGGGATCGATCTGTTCCGGCGTATACTTATCGATCTCGTTTAGTAAACTGATCAATTCCTTATTTCCCTTTTTAATAGAAGAAACGAATGCATATCGATAATCATGATCGACTCTGCTGATATTGTTTCTAACTACGATCTCAAGGTCATTCTCTTTAGCCTTTTTAAGGTTTAGCAATAGCCCTTTGGCCATATCATTGATTTTTTCGAAAGACCAACCATCATAATCCTCTTTTCTGATCCTAAGCTGATAGACCGGATCAGTGATCGCATAAAAACGGTCAGCCTGGATCATAGCATCCAGAAGAAACGGGGGATCCTGATAACGCCTTAGATCAGGAAACGTTATATTCTGCGTGATCAGAAATATCCTATTAAATAAATATCTGTAAAAGCCGTAATCCCATTGATAATCAGAAAATCTGATCCACCCTTCGTTATCAAAACGATCCAGTTCATTTCTGTTATCAACCAATTTGCCATCCAGATCAACCAATAATGATCCACCACAAATATCCGCTTTGTTTTCAACAGCTTTCTCATATAGTTTTTTCAATACATCTTTTCCAGGATATTTATCATCAGCATCTAAAAAAGATATATACTCCCCTTTTGATAAACTGATACCCATATTCCTGGCGGGACCCGAACCTTTATTGTCCTGTTCAAAAGTTCTGATCCTCACATCTTCTTTTCGATAATCATCTATGATCCGTTTAGATCCATCTGCAGATCCATCATTGACGATAATGATCTCCAATTCTTTCAGAGACTGAAAAAGAACCGAATCAAGACATTGACTCAGGGTCTTCTCAGCATTATAAACAGGTATGATGACAGATACACGAATTTGATTCATGATTCTCTATTTTTCCTTAACAATAGTATTTTTTTGATTGCTCTTCTGGTGCTGCTTCCTTGCGGAAAAACAGAATTACCTATCTGTTTCATCAGTTTTCTAGGAACATACGATCTGTTTCGCCTTCTGAAATAAGCATAAGGATCACTCTTGAATTGAAGCAGTCTGTTTTTGATACGATCGGTCAATACCGGAGATTTTTTGATCGATTCTTTTTTCACATACGAAATATTATCGATCATCATTTCCAGTTGTTCTTTCGTGATCTCTATATTCCCAATATATGCAATCGTATTCATATACTCATCAAAAACCAGATATGGTGCATAATACTGATCAAATTCTTCCTGTATGATCTGCAGTTTTTCGTGTGCTTCTTTCCACCTTTTGTTCATTACAGTCAGATCGAAAGAATTCGTTGATGAGCTCTCGTTGTTTCTCCGATAGTAATAGTAAGCTTTATCGTACCATGCGATCATGTCTGTGTTGATACATGTATCGATCCTGAATCCAACATCCACATAGCCCGCCTTATCAGCTTCAACAAAATAGATACTATGATCAAGCAGATACTGTCTTCTGTAAAGTCCCGTCCATACCGAAGCGTGATAGCCCAGCAATTCTCCAAACTCTTTAACAGAGAAGCATCGGTCCTTAGGCAGTATTCTTCGAAACAAGTCGGCATAGTAACAGATCTGTATATGGGAATCATCATTGAAATCATAATATGGCGATTTGACAACATCTGCATTTAACTCTTTTGCATAGTCATAAAGCTCTTCATACATTCTTTCATCGACAAAATCGTCTGTTTCTATGATCCCGATATATTCTCCACGCGCAAACTTGATCCCCATGTTAACCTGATAGCCATAAGATCTCCTGTCGGAATGAAGGATCACGATCCTCTTATCTTTTTTCTGATACTCTTCCATGATCTGCAAAGTACCATCAGTAGAACCGGCATCAACGCAAATGATCTCAATATCTTTGAGAGTCTGATTCACAGCGCTATCTAGGCATTCCCTGATATATGATTTAACATTCAGAGAAGGCAAAATGATCGAAACCTTTGTTTTCATAATAAAAGGCATGTACTTACTAATATTGTACATGCCTTTTCATAGATTTTTCTATTTGATCCTATCTTGTTTTCTCAACACCAGTCACAGGAATTGCATAGACTGGTGAAACAGGTCTAGGAACAGATCTGAAATAAACCTTTAATACCGTGGTTCCATCTGGCAAGACTTCTTTTGTCCACTCTGCAGTCATCTCATTGTTGAGTACATAATAAGCTTTCTGAGGGATCTTATCATCTTCCGTAACAGTAACCATATCTTCTGTCTTTGCGGCTCTGTCGGTTGATGTGAAATCAGGAACTGCAGGATATTTGCCATTCACTTCATAATAGTATTCGACCTTATACTTGTTTGGTCCCGGTGCCCAATGAGCCCAATAATCAGCATTCTTTGTCACTATTGCAGGAATAGTTGAAGGATCTAATTCAGGTTCCTCAGACCATCCAAGGAAATCATAACCTTGTCTGTAAGGATCGCCAGGCTGAATTCCGTCGGTCTCTTTATCTTTGTCAAATCCAGGTGTTGGAACACCGTAATCAAGTTCCGGATTTGTCTGTGTTTCAGGTTTCCAAACGATATCTCCAACGTTATCGTGATAGATCACGGTGTACTGTTTCTTGAAGTAGACATCCAATTCAAGAGGATTAGATGCATCGTTCGTATCCTTGGTCGTTCCACTCCACTTACCGGTGAAGTCCGACCTTGTGTCTAATGCATAACCTGCTTTTTCAGGAGTTTTGTCTTCTTTAGTTGCTTCAACGAAAGTAGCAGGCTTCACCATCCTCAATTCGGTCTCCGAATCAGGTGTCGCAGGATATTCACCCACATCATTCATATAGAAATATCTGACTTTATATAAGGAGGACTTGTTATCGATCTTGTTCAGATATCTGCTCTCCGTAGGCAAAGCAACATCCATAATGATTGAAGTACCGCAGTCGGAACCAGCCCAAGTAAAGCTGTATGAACTTGCTGGTGCAAGATACTCGATCCTGGTATAGCCATTATTGTATGTTGAATCGTTTCCGTTTGCTTCGGATGCAAACTTGTGAGGATGAGCGTTATCATATACCAGATACTTCTTTCCGTCGCTGATGTATACATCTGATGAAGGAGTTCCGTTGATCACAACTGATTCAGCATACGGATAATCTAAACCGTAATATGAATTACCATCGATCGTTCCCTTGTCTCTGAAAAAGTCGACCTGGTCAGGGATATCGATATCATTCAGAAGGACTCGGACATAGTTGTTGGAAGCAACACCAAGAACCTCTACCTTGACATCGGCTCTTACGCCAACGATATTCTTTTCAGGTTCACCCTCTGTGAATTCAGCCACATATGACTGCATATTCAAAATGCCATGATAGTTGATGATCGCGATCTTTTTAGTCATATCAGCCAATGCGCGGATCGAAATGTTAGAAATCGTAATTCTGACAGAATACTCGTTTCCATTAAGATCTTTTGCCTTGTTTGGCCAAGTCAGAACGATCGAACCAGGAACAGAATAATCTGTCCCGTTATATTTTTTCACTTCGCCGATATAGGAGATCAGCTCATCGACCGGGTCATATTTGGTTCCATCAGTCGGATTGACATAAGCCTTCTGATTTGTCTGATAGACGAAGCCTTCATCCAACTCTCTGGTAGCTTCTGATAACTTTAAGATCGGGTCGATCCTAACAGTCGGCTCCGGAACATTTGCAAAACCTGCTTCACTGACCACATAATCTCCAGTATTTCTTCCGCTAGGTATCATGTTGATCGTCATCTTATTCTCGCTCGTTGCACTGCTCTGGTATTTTTCCAGATCATCAGTTTCGTGAACGGTATAAGTGATCGGATTATTACTGTTATCTTTCATCGGCAGTCTGATCGTCAGTTTCCAGCCATCTTCTTCCTTGATCTGATAATCGTTTACAGATCCATCAGAACCTTCAACTCTGATGTTTACCGAAGTTGGTCTGTTTCTTTTGGAATTCTCAACAATCAGGTTGCCTTTTTCATCTGTATCGTTTGCCCAGGTCTTTTCCACTACAAAGAGGCCCATATCAGAACCTTCTTCTGCATTGACACCCCGAGCTGGTAATACAGAGACGACCAGCATACTGATCAATAAAGTAAAGATCAGTAAACTCTTTCTACTTCTCAACATAAACTCGCCTCCCTAAAAAGCTGTATATAAAATACATCACCTTTATTATACACTCAAAAGAAAAATCTTTTGTAGCTTTTCACATCAATTCTAGCCTTTTTTCATTCGTTTTGGACCGATATTTCTGCTTTTTTCTCATGATAAGCTCCAATCTAAAAATCTTTATCTTTATATCGGGCATATGTATAATCAAAATGAAGAAAAAGGGAACATACCATGAACAAATCAACATCTCATAAAGCAATTCCTATAGTCTTATCATCCGATAATAATTATCATCTTCAGTTAATCGTAACCATCATGTCCATCATAAAAAACCGGGTAGAATCAACTGACTATTCGTTTTTCCTGCTCGTAACCGATGATTTTGATTTAGGATATCGCACGATCATAAATAACATGTTGAAAGATCATGGTCTTCAAGAAGCCAGTTTTATCGAAATGGGATCTTCTTATGATGATGCTTTCATTGGCCATCAGCACCTGACAAAGCCATGTTTTTATAGACTTTCTCTGCCAGATTTGCTGAACGAAGACAAATGTATCTATCTTGATGTAGATATTATTGTAAAAAGAGATCTGAGTGAACTGTTCGATCTTCTTCAGGAAGATCAGCTTGTAGCAGGTGTTAAAGCGGCATCATATTATTGGCCACCTGATTCATTTAAAGAAAGGGCAAAAAAACTCATGATCCCCAGATTTGACAGTTATGTCAATTCGGGTGTTTTGGTCTTGAATCTCTCATTAATGAGAAAAATGGGAACAGCCTCCAGATTTGAAAAACTGTTGGATCACGATTGGGACGATCAAGACATTATAAACAGTGCCTGTTATGGAAATATAGAGATCCTTCCTCCGAAATACAACTCCATGACAAAGTATTCCAATGATGATCATGATTCCTATAGGTCTGTTCGATATCCCTATCTGAAACTCGTCTATACAGAAGAAGAATGGAAAGAAGCATGTGAAGATCCCCAGATCATTCACTACGCCGACTGGAGAAAACCGTGGAACGATCTTTCTGTTCCTTTTGCCGCATTATGGTGGCAGTACCTGAATCTTGTTGATCCGTATTATCCATGTATAAAAGATTCTTTTTTGAAGCTGATCCAAAAAGAAAGAGAGGATTCTCACAAAGAAGACCCTCTCCTTTCAGCAGCCTTGTCTGAACTTCAATCTATCAAAAATTCATTCTCATTCAGGATCGGAAGAGTGATCACCTTTCCTTTCAGAATGATAAAAAAGTTCATCAATCGCACTTGATCCACATCGCCGGCCTGACACCGTTGGTTATCTCATACATGGAAGTTGAGATCGAACCATCATTTCTTCTGACGATGTGCGCTGTATTGTCTCTTTCCTCGCCAGAAGACCTCAGCCACCAATTGCACATCTTATCGGCATCTGCCGCTACACCATTTTCGATCGTATAATCTGTCGCTTCACAGATCCTGGAATCCTCTTCAGGGAAATACATCTGTACTTCCTCAGAACTCAAGAGGAAAAGCCTGTCTCTGGTCTTATACTCTTCCATCAGCAGTTCGTCGATATCCACATCCTCTTCTGTTTCCGGATATCTGTAATTCGTCAGCTCCACCTGCAAAACATCGGAAGGATTCTCTCTGGAGAAGGCATTGTCCGGGAAGCGTCCATTCAGCCATGAACGCAAAGAACTATATTCCCAAGAAGTCTCATCAGAAGAAGAATTATACTTCTGGGCTTCGATCGCATATTTGCTGATCACAAGCATCTTGCCTTCTTCCGCATCCAGAACGGCCCACTCGATCAGTTCGTTGCCGTTTGCATAATCTCCATCCTGGTCATAATCACCAAACAGGATCGTATCCCCGGTTTTAGCGTTTTCTATCAGCTGCTTTTTGATCGACTTCGTTCTCTCTTCACTATCATCGAACCTCAAAGAATTGAAGATCTTTGCAGCCTTGATCTTCTCGTTACGCTGATAGAGATCCTCAGCCTTCTTATAGGTCGTTTCCTTGGCCATAAAAGCACTGTCTTTGTAATCACCAAGTTCCTCAAAGATCGCAATGGCTCCATCATAATCACCTTGCTCGACTAACGCACTTGCATCCTTATACTTGTTGCCTGGCACAAGAACATAGAGATAAGATACGACCCCTAATGCGATCAGGGAAAGAACAGCCATCACGATGGCAAAATTCGGCTTGAAAGGTTCTT
>JAEEGL011787121.1_pt1 | contig 30571 bp, 50 predicted proteins | sample 9134231 | NCBI WGS metagenome assembly JAEEGL01 (sample SAMN16246548, study PRJNA631951) | gut metagenome | biome: gut microbiome; feature: rumen; material: fiber-attached | host: Bos | place: Iran: Karaj | collected 2018-10 | reverse complement strand
GTAGTACCGTGGAAGAGCCACTTGTTCATCACGCGGCTCTTCTTCGTGTCCGGGTTCAGGCTCATGTTCCCGCGGTCCTCCCGTTCCTGGCCCGATGCATTCCTGATGTAGTCTATGAACTCAATCAGCTTGAACCCCGGGATGCCCTTCAGTATCCTATAGCCGGCCTCGCAGTCCCCACGGGCATACGCGGCCGCAGCCTTCCCGAAAACGCCCCTGTCGCCGATGCCGGAAAGCAGGTTACAGATGTGGCGAGCGAAACTCCCCTGGCTGAACGTCTCCCGACCGGCGTACTCCTCCAGCCCCTCTCTATCTGGGCCAGGACCTCCTTGGTGGGACCGTTCCCCGTGACACCTGCACATGCGTCCAGTATCGTGGCCACAGCCCTGGGCTTCCTGGCCAGCATCACGTACATGTACTGGTCCTCCCCGGAAACTCCGGAAGACGGCTTCGCTATCCTCTCGCCTCCGTCAAGGGACCTCAGGTACCGCCCGAGCGCCATGTCCGACTTGGTATACCCCTCGGTAAGCACCCTGTAGCCCTCCATGAGGGCCTCCGCGGTCAGCCTGTCCATTCCACTGTACATTTCCATACCTGTACGCCGTTTTCACTCAGTTTATACCGGTAAACGCCAACTCCTGGGGATTTTTGCTATATTTACAGTATAATAGAGGAACCATGAAATCCCTCCGCATAGCCATATACGCCTCCATCGTAATACACTTCCTCCGCATGACCGCGAGGAAGTTCCTCCGCCCTGCACCGAAACTGGCCATGCCGCCGGCAGCACCCGGGGACACCCCGGAAAGAGTCACCCTCGCGGCCATGGTCAGGACGGGCGACGAATGGGCCGCCTTCATGGTCTCCGGCGCAGCCACCGCCACCATATCCCACTCGCAGGCCTCCTGGCTCCACCGCGCCATGTTCATTGCATCCGACTGCTTCCACCAGGAACTCCCCATAAATGACTGCGAAGTCAGGCTCTGCCCATGGTGCCCGGAACGAAAGAAGCCACACATAACGGCCCAGACAATCGCCAGGATGTGCGGCCTCGCCGGTACCAGGGAAGCCAGGTTCATCGCCAGGTTCGACTCCCTGGTCCACCAGTTCAACGAGGCGGTGTACCGGTGAAATCAATCCGAATAGCCATATACTCCCTAATCGTAATACACTTCGCCAGGAGGATTCTCTCCCGGATAATCCCGGACAGCACCCCAAGGGTATTCTGCTTCACGCACTACCAGTACACCCCGATTGTACTGCTCTGCGTCGCCAAGGACCACTACGGCCCAAAGAACGACATGAGGTCCGAATACGGAAAAGGGTACATCCGCTTCCGTACCCCAGAGCAGATTGCCGACATCGCCAGGAAACACCATAAATCCGTGCTCTCCCTAGAAGAGGCCGCCGGGAAATTCCCGGACGCATACTCGTACGCCTTCAGGACATCCGGCCCATACTACCAGCACAGGACGCAGACCAACGATGCGGCCCGCCAAATAAGGAAACTCCTGGGACAACCATCATGAAATCCCTCCGCATCGCCATATACTCCCTAATCGCCATCCACTTCCTCAGGAAAACCTACAGGAAGCTCTCCCCGGACAGACCCCGGAAACCCCACGGGGAATCCAACGGGGAATTCCAGGGGCATCCCGTACAGGTAGGCGTGGAAATCCCCTACGCAAACCTCCACCCACGCCCAGACGGAGGCGGCAAGTGGGGGCAGTTCGAATACTTCAGGGTTGCCACCTGCATAGACCTGGAAACAGCCTCCGCACTCGCCAATACACTCAACGACATGAAACCCGGTTACGGCCACAGGTTCTCCCTGATAAACCCGGACGAGGAAATCAACAGGTACGAACTGGAGGTACTGAAAAGCGACAAGATACACCTGCTCCGAGACAATTTCAGGAATTGCCCCAACATGTGCTTACTGGCAAAAATGATGCAGTCAGCCGCAATATCCGTGATTCTCCACGAAGCACACCCGCACTGCTGATACCCCCAGTACCCCCCAAAAATTTTTCAAAAAGGCCACCCCGGGACCTTCCCGGGAAAACCCCACCCCCCAGTACCCCCCTACCCAAAATTTTTATTCCGAAAAAACACTTTCCCGAAAATGTAAATTTCTATTTACGTACCTCGATAAATTATTTGTTTTTTCCGCGGGGCTTCCCACGGCGGCGTGCCATCCACGGGGAGATACCGGGATATACCGGGAGTGCGCGGGGTGTACCCGGGGGATTCCGGGGCGGGCGCTATGCCCTTGCAAATATACGTGCCCAAATATGCCCTATGGTCATCGCGTCCTGATGACCCGCGGTATCCTGAGCGCCATGCCAGGCAGCCCCGGGGAACCCACCGCCTACCACCGTGGGCCGACAGGGGGGTTGACGGGATACCCCAGAGCCGACCACGGGGGCGACCATTACCGAACTGCAACTTCTCCAAACGCGGAGTTCCCTATGGTCACTGCTGCTCGCGTGCCCGCGGACGGGACCTGGTCCAACCTGCTGCGACAGTGGGCAACGTCCGCTACCACCGAGAATGGGAAGGGGGGTAAGCGGAGTGCAAAGGTCACCCCGAACTGCTCGTGGCAGCCACCTGTGTCTTCAGACTCATCTCGATTCCAGCTGGACGACGCTCGAGGGCCACCTTCGTCACCACCGTGGTCCGGCAGGGGAGTGACCGGACACGAATTTGGCCACCCGAGCCGAAACTGTGGGGTCACGAGCGTCCCTGTCGTCGCCAGTTTCCAGACGACTGCTGCTTCGAGGGGTATCGCGGCACCACCGTGGAATGGCAGGGGGGTAACCGAAAGTGGCGAAATCGGGCTGAAAAGGGCAAATCCCGCGATGACACTGCCAGATGCCTTACAGCCTCTTGCCAGGGAGCCATCTCGGATACCACCGAGAATCGGCAGGGGGGTAACCAAAAGTGGCGAATTTGGGCCAAAAACGGCAAATCGGTCACAGAAGGGTCCTGACATCGTCGCCGTCGCGGCCGGTATGCCGACATCGCGACCACCGTAGTTCGGCAGGGGGGTGACCCCCACGAGCCGATTGGACACCTTGTATATAGCAGGGGCGGTGTCGCCCTAGCGGAAAAGGTAGGTCAAAAAATGAGAAGTCTGAAAATCCATCTCCCGATTATCGTCGCAGGTCTTGCCGTCGCAGGTTTCTGTGCGGACACTCCCATCTGTGCGGAGTTCATCGGGGAAAGCAACATCAGTTGCGTTGCGAGCGATAGCCTTGCAGTAATTACAAGTCAGTCCCCGACGGGTCGCAGTTACGAGTTCTTCAACGGACGCAGGAAGGCATACCTTGAGTTGTCCACGGACGGGGCAATCCTTGCAAGTTCGGGACTCCGCACCTTGAATCTCCCTGCAATCCCGACGGACGAAACGGAACGATACATTTCGGAAGTCCTTGAGAGTATCCTTGACGATATCTCGTGGAAGTAGGTCTTGACCCCCGCACAATAAAAGAGAGTCCCGCCTTTTGGCGGGGCTTTCTCGTTTCAGGGGAAGGCGTGCGGGCATCAGGGCGGAAGTCAGGAAGACGCGGGCGGGTCGCCCATACCACCGTAATTCGGCAGGGCGGTTCGCAGGAAAGGCCGATAGGACACCTTATTATATGCAGGGGCTGTCGCCTAACCGCCTTTGGAGTGTTGGGCATAAAGTAAAGGGGTCGCTTATGACAATTACCGGTGCTATCGGTCTTGTCGCTCTCGCCTCTCTCTTGCTTACTTGCTCGTTTGTGGACACCACAAAAGGCAAGCAGGAAAACAAGAAAGACGAAACGTCCGACAAGTAGTCAAAGCGGGGTGCGAAAGCACTCCGCTTTTGCGTATATGGGCTCACCCGTAAGGGACGGGCCCGTTCCCGTGGGAAGACGCGGGGGATAGCCCATACCACCGTAATTCGGCAGGGCGGTAGCCCAGCCTTGACTATGGGACACCTTATAGATAGCAGGGGCGATGTTGCCCCGCCAGCAGGGTAGGTCATTATGCCGAAAATTGAACGTCACTTTATCAGCAACAACACTATGGTCGGACATCTCTCTTTTGAGCCAGCGACCGATGTGCGTGTTTACCGCGAGCACCTCGAGAACTCCCTCCCGCCCGCGTTCGAGAAAATCTGCCGCCTCGGCAGCAAGAACGCCTGGGTGGTGCGTGACTACGTGAACAACATCATCTGCTTGCAGAGTTACCGCACCATTGTCGCAATGAAAGCAGGCGACACCGCGGTGGACTTCGGTCGCTGGAGCAACTCCACGACACGCCACCAGGGCGACTTCCGTTCCTGGGTCTCGGAACACCCCGAAGCGGTCTAGGTCTTAACCACGGGATACCGGTGCGGTATCGGTATCCCATTTTCACCACAACAAAAGGAGAATCAGCAATGCGTAACTTCATCAACTTCGACTTCATTCGTATCGGCGGATACCACGGATAACTCCCGGGAACCCCCGGTCGAGCCAGCCCTGTAGGGCTGGTTTTTTTTATTTTTTATCCTGGTAAGGGCGCTGGGATTCCAGTGAAGTCGATTCGTCGACTGGGCCTTCCGCCGCGGGGCGTGTGCCCATCACCGTATGTCGGCAGGGGGGTGTCCCGAGTGTTTAATAAATTTTACGAAAGCGGACTTGACGGGCGTTGGAGTTTTTACTATATTAAAATTTAGACTCGGATATTTCCATAGTTTGTTGTGTTATCCTTCGGGGCGGTCAGCGATGGTCGCCCCGATTTTTTATCTCGTGAGCGACAGCAGTGCCCCGCGGGACCACCGGGAATTCCCGTGACATCTCCGGGGGAGCAACACGGAACCACCGTGGATTGGCAGGGGGGTAGGCATATAAACTGTGAAATGCAATACGATTAACCATCAGCGGAGAGAGAAGTATGGCTAGACATATATGGACAGAACCGTATCACTACGATGTATACCTATCGGCATTGGAAGACCCGCAGTCGCCCCGTTGGGAAGTGCTTGAAGAGTTGAATGTGGGCAGGGGCTCGTTCAGCGGGTCGGGTCACGCGTGGATTGTTCGGGATACCGTGAACGATGTGATATGCCTGCAAAGTTACGCAACGATTGTATCCATATATCTCGGTGGCGGGGAAGTGCGGAGTCTAGGGAAGTGGAGTCCGACAACGAGCCGACATCAGTCCGCGTTTGCCGCGAGAATGAGCAGTTGGCAGGACGGTTGATTACAGCAGCAGGATTAACGCTCATCTCAAGACCTGCACGAACCCCCGAAATTCGGGGGTTTTCGCGTATTTTCGGTCATCTGGCGACGTCGTCAGGACTCCAGTGACCAGCTTCGCCGACGGCGGGCTGTATGTCGCCACCACCGTATTCCGGCAGGGGGGTGACCCTGCACCCCTTGAAATTCGCGTGAAATCGCCACTTTGCTCGGCTTGGGGGAAGTTTGAGGGGTCTTCTGGCAGCCACGCCTCGGACAGGGCAGCCCTCGAGATGAGTATCCTGCTTTACCGTAGTTCGGCAGGGTGGTATCCACTCATCGGATTTGGGACACCTTATTCTATGCAGGGCGGGTGTCCGTCCAACAAAACGGAGAAACACACTATGAAGAAACTCACCTTTATCCACCTTCCGGTCGCAGTCGCCCTCGCTTTCTGCTTTACGGCCTGCTCCGACAACGGGAACTCCATCACCGCCCCGTCCACGATGTGTTGGGACGAGGAATGGACCTACGCCAATCTCTCTGACAATGGCTCTGACAAATTGAACGAGTTCATTGAAGCGAACCAGTGCTACAGTGCCTACGAGTGTGCAGGTATCACGATGACTGTCCACCGCTGTGTGGACAACGTGGAATTCAAGTAAGCCCTTTACCTACCCCGCAACAAAGCCCCCGCCCAATGGCGGGGGCTTTCCGTTTCCCCCGACCGAGTCCCAGCGCCTTCCTGGAAGACTCCCGCGGTCCCCGGGTTCGGAAATCGTAACCACCGTAGACCCGCAGGGGGGTGACCGAGCCGAGCCGATTGGACACCTTAGCCTATGCAGGGCGGGCGTCCGCCTATTAGACGGAGATTAAAAATGATTAAAGCATTTTTGATTGACATTGCGAAAAAGTCCGCAAAGGAAATTGACTTTGAGCCTTCACTCCAGAAGTATTACGAACTTCTGAACTGCGACACCATTGACATCGTGGAGCGTTCGGTGGGCGGGAAAATTTTTGACATCATCTGCGACGACAACGGGCTTATGCTTGACAAGCCCGTCATCAGTGCGGTTGACGGCAAGTGCGAGCCTATGCTCGTCGGTAGCCTGCTGTTCGTCCACCACAACGACGAAGGGGAGACTACGGGGCTGACTTCCGAAGAGTGTGCCCATATCCTGAGCCACGTCCGTCACGTCCGCACCATCAACGACCCTGACGGGCACCCCTGCGTCGTCGGGATGGAATACTGCTAGAACTTCCTTCTGCATACAGAGACCCCTGCCGAAAGGCGGGGGTTTTCTGTTATGTTCAGCTTGCGTCTAGCCCAATAACCACGCGGGATAGAGCCGAACTCACGAGTAGAAAAAATTTTTTATCGAGAACTTCCAGTTCGAGCGTCGAGCTGCCGGCGATTCACCGTGGCCGCGCCGGCTGCGGCAGGTCATCACCACCGTAGATGGACAGGGGGGTGTCCCCGACAAGCCGATAGGACACCTTATAATATGCAGGGCGGGTGTCCGCTTTATAGACGGAGATAGTATATGGCACGAATGGCAACTGACGCAATCCTTATGGCTCTCGCTGACGAACTCAAGGCGAAGGAACCCGAGTCGCTGACGAACGAAGAGAAGGACTTCTTGGCGAAGTGGGAATCATACGCACAGCGGAAGGGGCTCGCATAGCACCGCAATGGCGGAGTGTCACGAATGGGGGAGTGCCGTAAGGCACTCCCCTTTCCGTTGTGGTAGCAGGAGGAGCAGGTGGGCGGAGTCTGAGATGGCGGGCCCTCCCCTGGTGGGACACGAGGGCCCAGGCCGTTACCACCGTGGGGTGGCAGGGGGGTGACCACCGCTGACCTATGGGACACCTTATACTATGCGGGGCGGGTGTCCGTCCGATAGACAAAGGAATGCTTATGGCAGACTTGAAGATTGGGCAGAAGGTGCGTATCATTGAGATGGTCGGCGAACCGCAGTATAGTGGTCGCACGGGCGTTGTGGAAAAGATTGACGATATCGGTCAAGTCCACGGAAGTTGGGGCGGTTGTGCCATCCGTCCGATGGATGGTGACCGCTACGAAGTCATTGAATAGAGCAGACCTTCCTTAATCGCATAAGGCGGGGTGGACGCAAGTCCATCCCGCTTTGCGTATTGGGAACTCCCAGCAGTAGCAGGATGGCATCCAGCAGTCCTCCAGTGCCCAGCCGCGGGGGACGGCTGGCGGTAGCCGCTACCACCGTAGTTCGGCAGGGCGGTGAGTCGGCTGAAACAATGGGACACCTTATTCTATGCAGGGCGGGTGTCCGTCCAATTAGATAGGCAGGTATCCTATGACAAAGACTCTCGGTATCATTCTCTGCTCCGCTTTCAGCGTGGGCTTGGTCGCGGAAACCGCGGCAGGTGTGTGGTCGCTCGCCAACGGGCAGGGCATTTCGCTCGCCACCGCCATTGAACTCATCATCGCGTGGCTCGTGGTGCTCGCGGTGTTCATCTCCACCATCATCTCGGGCTTTCGTGGTCGCCCCCGTTGGTTCGGTGTCGGGGTCATCATTGACCACAACGACTCCCTTGACGACGACGACGGCTCTGACGGCTCTGACGGCTCTGACGACGACGGCTCTGATGAGCACCCCGCTGATGAGCCCGCGTCTGACGAAACGGCTGATAACGCCCGATAAAAGTCTGACATAAGCCCCATAAGCCCCCGCCACTTGGCGGGGGCTTTCCCGTTGCAGGCGGGTCTTCGCCCCTGAGGGCTGCCGCCGAATTTTTTTGTTACCACCGTCTTCCGGCAGGGGGGTGACCCAGACTCCATATTTACCGGAAACAAAATTTTTCTATGCGTCATCATTTGTCGTATTAATTGCGAAATTGGTTCAGAAACAGCCAGGGGGGTATCTAGGCTCAGACAATGGGACACTTTATTGGTGGGTGGTCGAACGACACTCGAATAAAATTCACAATTTAAACAGGAGACACTCAAATGAACGCAATCAACAACCTTCTCTACCGTAGCCCGCTCTGCTTTGGCCGTATTGTCGGATATCATGGATGAGCACGAGTGACCAACCGAATCAGTTCCACATGAGAAAGGTCGTCCCGAAAGGGCGGCCTTTCCTGTATCCGCCGCGGCATCCTGGTCCTGCCGGTCAGTGGACCTGGAAGACGCCGGTAACCCACCGGTAACCACCGTGGATAGGCAGGGGGGTAACCCAGTGTGGCGAATGGGACACCTTATAATATGCAAGGGAGATTTTTTATGCGTGAATTTACTACACACGAATACAATACTATCCGTATTAACAAGCCGAATTGCAACAAGAAGGAAGGCGAGTCCTGCACCTTCACCAGCAATCGCTACACCAAGACCTGCATTGCACAACTGCCGGGGACTTGGATGAAGACTGACGATAGTCTCAAGTTCGAGATTGAGATTACACCGGAAGACCAGCCCAACACCCTGCACTTCCGCATTTCCGGCTACGTCCCAGCCTTCGTTGACGGTAAGGCGACGGCAAGCCTTCAGGACATCATTGACACAACTGTGGACTACTCAGTAGACCGCCATCACGCCTACTTCTATCCGCCCGATGACCCTCAAGCGACGGAACGCGTGCTGATGGAAGCACCGATTGATAATGAGTGCGAAACCCTTATTGCCCGCTTCTTCCTGCTGGCGGAGAATGTGTGCCGCGGCTACGGCTTCCTTATGCTTGCCCTTAAACAGGGATACCGCTTTACGGGCGTCAAGGAATGGAGCGCAGGCTCTGCCTACTACCACGTCAAGCCTGAAGAGTTCCTGAAATAATTTTTTTTCTGCCCCCTGCAAAGAGCCCCCGGTTACCCCACCGGGGGCTTCCTGTATATACCGGGAAATAATGGAGGAGTCGTCGGCTGCGCAGCTCGAATTCCTGGATTAACCGTGGCAGCCCCGGGAAACCCGGTCGTCACCACCGTAGTCCGGCAGGGGGGTGAGCCAAGCGAGCCGATAGGACACCTTATAATATGCAAGGAGTTATACTATGCGTGAATTTACTGACGAAGAATACAATGCCATTCAATGTTGCAAGTATAGGTGCTACCGTTCCGAAGGCGAATCGTTCACCCTGACCCGCAACCGCTACACCAAGAAGTGCATTGGACAACTGGACGGTTTCTACTGGGACAAGCGTGACAAGTCGCTCACCTACGAACTGGAAATCACCCCAGCCGACCAGCCCAATACGCTGACCTTCCGTATTTCCGGTATGGTCGCGTCATTTGGCAGTGACGGAAATCCAGTCATTGACTATCAGGACATTATGACGAAGACCATTGACTACTCCATCAACCGCAACGAGAAGAACGCAAAGTTCTGGAACGAACAGAACGCAGACGAAGCGGGGCTGTGTAACGCTGAACTGTATCTTGTGCTACGCCATTTCTTTAGAATGACGTGGGACATCATCAACGGTTACACACGCCTTATCTACGCTATGAAAAAGGGATACCGCTTTACGGGTATGGAGAAGTCGGAAGACGAGATTGCTTACGCCAAAGACATTGACCCACACATTTTTATGAAGTAACGCAAATGCCCCCTGCACCAAGCCCCCGGTAAAACCGGGGGCTTTTCTTTTATACGGTGGAGAACTGGTAATCTCGACGGCGGAAATGCCTCGACGACGCCGCGGTGATTCCAGGTCGATATTCCATATGGCCACCACCGTAGTCCGGCAGGGGGGTGAGCCAGCCGGACCTTTGGGACACCTTATTTATACAAGAAATCAACAACATCACAAACCTCAACCAAAGGATACACTATGGCAAAAATGACCGCCAAGACCACCGCCCCCGCCACCAAGACCGCCAAGAAGGTCGCCGCACCGAAGAAGGCTGCTGCGCCGAAGGCTGCCAAGAAGGTCGCCGCCGCACCGAAGGCTGCTACGAAGGCTGCCCCCAAGAAGGTCGCCAAGAAGGTCGCTAAGGCAAAGTAGTCAAGTCACTAGCCGTAAGAGAGAGCCCCCGCCACTCGGCGGGGGCTTTCTCGTTGTCCGAGCGTCCTGCTGGGGTCCCGGGACGCCCGTGTATCCGCCGGGGGGTAGGACTCGCTACCACCGTAGGTGGGCTGGGGGGTAACCACCACTTCAAAAATTTTTATGGCAAATCCGACATACGAAGGCTTGCCTTACTTCCGAGATTTTGGAACCAAGCACACCCAGTTCGGCGAGATTTTCATCACCGTCAACTCATCTGAAGCGCAGCTTCGACGCGTCGATTCACCCTGGTTGCACAGAACTTCGACGACACTTCACTCGTGAACTTCGAGCTTGTCCTGTTATCCTTTATATGTAATTATGTTGTCTGCACACTATTGCATACAAGTTCATAATCGTTACATACAAAGTTGCTATCGCGCTCTAGCCCAGTGTTTATGCGGGTTGCGGACGATACAGCAAAAATTGCATACAAACTTTTCACACAAACTAAAACTCAAATTACATACAACATTTTCCGCTGGCTGAAACTGCTGTGAAATACTGTGGAAGTATCGAAAGTATCCAGTACGACGTCGTCTTCCTGCGATTCTCAGGAGATGCTCCTCGAGCGGTATAGTTCCCACCACCGTGCTTGGGCAGGGGGGTGTCTCCAGACCCCCCATCGGGCACCTTATTTAATGGGCGGGTGTCCGTCCATTACCTATGGAGATTATCTATGGCAAAGTTCAGAATGGCACTATCCTATGAAGCCGTCGTCACCCTCGACATCGAAGCACCAGACGCTGATACCGCGTTCGACATCGCCCGCCAGCACCTGCTCGATACCCGTCACGACGACATCTCATACTCGCAGGAACCTACCAATGTCGACCTGCTCGACCCCTAGCCCACACTGGCGAACTCCCAGCGCAACTACCAGTCAAGCCCAGCACACTCCGTGCTGGGCTTCGTCGTCATCACGCTCGATGACTCACCAGTCTGACCGGTCGCTGCGCCTGGACCAGACCGGTGTGCAGGGTGGCTACCACCGTGGTATGGTAGGGCGGTAACCCAGCCCGACCTATGGGACACCTTATGTATAGGAAAGGGCGTATCGGCTTGCCCACGAAAGCCGATGATATAATCTTGGAGTTGCCTATGCTCAAGACTCTTATCGTTACCATTCTCACGGCTTTCACTTGCGGTCTGCTTGCTGAAACTGCGGTGGTTTTGGTTCAGGGCGTTCAGGGTATCTACCCTGACCTTCACACTATCATTGAACTCGGGGTGTGTTGGTTCGTGGTTGTCGCCACGTTCTACATCTCGGTTCTCAAGGCTGTCTACCATCGGTGGTGGTAGTAGACATAAACCCCACACAAGCCCCACGGAGCAATCCGTGGGGCTTTCTGTTTGCGCACTGCCGTCCGCCCTGTCTGACTGCCGTCCGGGGCGGGCCCGGCAGCCTCCGCTAGATGAGCCGGTTCGCCACCACCGTGTATGGCCAGGGGGGTGACCCGGATAAGACTATGGGACACCTTATACTGTGCAGGGCGGGTGTCCGTCCATTTCAAGGGGTAATCCTATGGCTGAAGAAAACGAATTCAATTTCAACTTTGAAGAGAACGACTGCGGTTCTGACGCACTCTTCACTCAACTCAACGAGGAATACAATCGTTCCTGCGCTTCCTTCAAGGATATGTGCCCGCAGGAAATTCTGAAGCGGAAGCTCGACAACATTGCCAGCACGAAGGAAGTGTTCCAGCGCGTGCTTGCCGAACACCGCGGGGACGGGGACTATGCCTCGCTCGTCCTCGGCGCTGCGGCAACGAAGGCTCTCGCGTCTAACCTGCTCGCCGCCTTCTTCAAGGAAGGTATGCCCGGCTTCGTCGGCCATCTCTGCAATGCCGTGGTTATGCCGATGGTCGTGGCGTGGCAGGCCGAAGAAGAACGCAACGCGCTCGAGAAGGAAATCGAGGAACTCGAGAAGTAATTTTTTCCTACCCTGCACAGAACTCCCCGTAGCGATACGGGGAGTTTTCTTTTTCCCCAAATCCACTGGAAGACCCCGGGACATCACCTGGACGACGCCGGGGTTTCCGGCCGTTACCACCGTGGGCGGGCAGGGAGGTGGCTATGTAAATAATTTTTTAATGAAACGGACTTGACGAAGGCAAAAAATTTTGGTATATTATTTTTTGGAACGGCACGAGTACTGCCGGAACTGTTCCAGGGGCCACGAGATGCTCCCGGGGAATTCCGGGGAGCCCGACGGATACCACCGTGACAGGGCAGGGGAGTATCCAGTCCTGGCCAACGGGACACCTTACCTGTACAGACATCAACCCACTCTTCAAAACAGGAGACAAGATATGAAGAAGATTATGGTCAAGTTCATCTCGGTCATCGCAATCGCGGGAGCAATTACCGCGTGCGGCGAGGACACGAAGGAAGCCGCGAAGGAGACGGCCCGCAGCGCAGGCAAGCTCGCCGTGACCGCAGTGTCCGAGGCGGCGTCCGGCGCAGTCGATGTCGCCGCCGAAGCGGCGAAGGGGACGGCGGCCGCAGCCACCGAAGAAGCGGTGAAGGCAAAGGACAAGGTTGTCGCCGCAGCGAAGGAAGGAGTCGACTCCGTCAAGGACAAGGCAAGCAACGCCATCAAGGAAGTCAAGGGGGAATAGGCCTATGTCACGCAAGACCGATACCCGCACGGGCGGTTACCACGGGTAACTGAAGTCCGGAATAAAAATTTTTTAGCCGGTTTCCGAAAGGAACCGGTTTTTTATTTTACCGGAACGGCGAAATCAGGGTGAGTCCCGGTATCCTGAGTTCGACGCTGGGCCTCCGCCGGGAAATTTTTTATCCACCACCGTAGTCCGGCAGGGAGGTATCCCCGGTGAAGAACCGGGACACCTTATCCTGTGCAGGGCGGGTGTCCGTCCACAACAGGAAGGCTACTATGGCAAAGAACGAAGCGAATCGCCGCAAGGTTGAACTCAAGGAAGGCGAGGCCACCTATATCTACCAGTCCGACCGCGACGTGACGATGGAAGAAATCAAGGACCACTGCGAGGCGAACGAACTCGAAGTCCCCGAAGAAAACTCCACGAACTACTGGGAATTGGTCAGTGACTTCCGCGACTGGGACTGGCAGGACTTCGAGGATAACCTCAAGTGCTCCAGTAAACTCCCGGGGAAGGTCGTGATTACCGGGAAACTCGGGCTGTGGGACGGCACGCACCAGATTATCCCGGTGCTGGCTGATATGGCCGAAGACCCCGTCGGGTTCTTCGAGAGGTTCACGAGGAACTGTGGCGCGGACGGTGAACTCGCTATCGGCTATGACAAGGACGGGCTGTTCGTCACCGTGCGCCACCACGACGGGGCAAACCGTTTCCGCGTGCTGGAAGTCACCGACGCTGGCAAGAACTACATCGAGAGCGACGGAGACGAAGAGGATATTCTGTCCGACCCGAAGTTCACGAGGAAAATCGACTACTGGCTCGACTAAAAATTTTATTGCCCCGCAGTAGACCCGCACCGATACTGGCGCGGGTTTTCTGTTTCCGACAGTCCGTCGAGGAGATGCTCCCGGTATCCTGAGCTCGACGGCCGGTGGCGCCCGGGGCAACCAGGTTCCCACCACCGTGTCCCGGCAGGGAGGTAAGCCGGGCGAGACTATGGGGCACCTTAACAATACAAGGAGATGGCAATATGATGACTATCGAAGAAATCCAAAAGGCACAGAAGGTTCTTTCGCAGTCTCGCGAGGAGAAGCCAGAGCTGAAGGCACGCCTACAGGCCGCCTGCACGAGCTGGGCGGAGAAATCCCGCAAGTACGGCATTGTCGCCACGACCAAGTTCTTCCACAAGGGGGTATGATATGGCCCAGCTGGAAGATACGGTATACGGCTTCCTCGCCAACGCCGGACTCCCGGCAATCCCGGGTACGGTCAAGGTGAGCGACTCCGGGAAGGTCGTGACCCTCCCGGGAGACGGCAAGCTCAAGCTGGTGAGGCAGGACTGGGGGTGGTCGGTGTTCGACGCGGGCAGCGGCTGCTTCCAGGGCGGCGGCGACACCGTCGAGGAGGCGCTCGAGTCCTACTACGGGTGAACCTAAAAAATTTTTAACCACATTCAGAAAGGAGACAAACAATGGGACTTCATTCAGACTTCAAGATTATCGCTGCCAAGAACCCCGCAGCGGAACTTCTCGCGCTCAACGAAAAATTTTTTAATTGCTGTACCGTGAAATCCGGTGCAGACCGCGAAATGCTGTTTGACGGCTTCGACATTCAGGACTATGCTGTCCAGGAATTCGAGGCTGTCGCCCGCAAGTACGCGGAGATGGAAAACCCCAGCGAGGACGACGGCATTTCCTATATGCGCAAGGGAGAGGAACCCACCGACGCAATCGTGGAATACTCCAACGGCCTCACGGAAGCCAACATCTGTCTGACCTTGAGTGCAGTCGGATTTATGGAAGAATAGTTTTTATTACGAAAAGGAGACTACTATGAAGAAATACTGCTACGAAGTCCACGCGAGCACTCCCTCCGGGAACAAGGTCACCTACCCGGTTGCCGACAGCGCCGAGGAGGCCATCGACGCGGCTCTGGCCGTGTTCCCCCGGGGTTCCCGGGTGACCCGCGTGGTCAACCAGGACACCGGCAAGGAAGAAGCTGTTTAAGTTTTTATTTTTAATTGCCTACCTACCCCTGCAAGGAACCTCCCGGGAAATCCCGGGGGGTTTCCTGTTTTTACACGGTGCATGCTGGAAACTCGAGGAGCTGCTCCCGGTATCCTGAGCTCGACAGTGGGACGGCGCCGGTGGAACCCGGTTCCCACCACCGTGTCCGGGCAGGGGGGTGAGTCCGGCGAAACTGTGGGACACCTTACCAGTACAAGGAGATACGCACTATGAAAGCATTGCTCTACGCCAATACCGAAGTCGGCGACTACACCTGCCAGCTCCCCGAAATCCTGGCCACCGGCGATTCCGCCGATTCGCAGGAACTGCTCGAACAGTTCTCCGACAGCCTCGCCCTGCTTATGGACAAGCGCTGGGCCACCTGCACCTTCCATATCTGGGGTGCCGAGGACGAGTCCAAGCACTCCATTGATGGCGACCGAATCTCGTTCGCCGAGGTCGTGGAGGCCTTCTTCAAGGGAGACAGGCACGAGCTGTCCGTCGATGTCCCCGACGAAAGCAAGGAAGGCTATATGACGGAAAACTGGGTTATCCGGGACATTCCCGGGACTGACGGGGAGAACTAGGGAGGTACTGCTATGAAGACGAAGGAAGAAATCAACGCGATGGTGAGCCAGATGGTCGCGGCGCTCTGCCACGGCGGTTTCGGGCGGCTGAAGGCAATGCTGGGAGCCGAGCCGTTGGAGATTACCGAGAACAGTTTCAGATTCTCGTTCAAGATGTGCAGGCTCGCCAACCAGTTCAAGATTGAACTGGACGAAGGCCGCGACCTGTACAACTGCTGCTTCATCAGGCAGCGCAAGTTCACCACCCGCGACCTGATGAACGGGCTGCAACCTTCCGACGGGAAGTTCAGGCCAGTCGTCGTGAAGGAGGCAAAGGGGCTGTTCTGCGACCAGGTGCAGGAATTCTTTGAATCCACCACCGGACTGCGCACCTGCCTGTAGGGCGACAGCGGAAATTATTTTTAATCCTCCCGGGAAATCCCGGGAGTTTTTTATTTTTATCCCGACTGGAGACACCGTTCTGACGACTGCTGCGTCCTGAGCTCGACAGTGGGACGGCGCCGGGGGTTCCCGGTTCCCACCACCGTGTCCTGGCAGGGAGGTGTGCCGGGCAAACCTATGGGACACCTTACCAGTACAAGGAATTGACAATGACCGCCGAACTCTACAACACCGCCAGTATCGCCGCCGGTATCGCCCGGTTTGACTCATCTGAGTTCACCGTGCTTCCCGGGAAGACCTACCGGGACGGCAGCGAAATCTACCCGTGCGTGCTGACCGACGGTACTTCCGAGATTGCTTTTACCGACGACGCGTATGGACAGCTGTTCGCCGCCCGCAGGACAGTAATCCTCGCACGCTGCACGGCTGACTACGGAAAGGCTTAACTTACAGCAAGGAGACCAATATGGGACAGAACAGACACCCTCTCGCCATCTTCGGGGGAGACACAACGAAAGGAACCGGACTCAACGGGAATGACTGGGACATCTCGCTTATCGACAAGAGCGAGTATATCTGCGAGCCCGAACGCGACCGCCGTATTATCTATGGCGTGGCCAACGGTGGCAGCGCAGCGCACTGTGCCGAAGCGCGAATCCGCGAATCCCGTAACGGTACGAAGCTGGAACTTCTCATTTTCGTGTGGAGCGACAGCGCTGACGACTCAAGGAACGGTATCCGCGTGATTAAGGAAGAGGTGCCATTTGAAGACTTGGATACCCTGAAGAAGCGCCGTGCATACCTGAAATGCGTCGCGCGTATTACGGAAAATCTCGCAAAGCAGATGGGGAGACTCGACTCCGTCATTCAGGCTGGCTGGGATAAGCTTACCGTCTTCTAGCACACACTGTTCACCAGGATACTCCCGGGAAACCCTCCAGAATTTTTTCTGGATGGTTTTTGCGTTTTTGGGGCAAATTCGGCACTTTCTCGAGCTTCGACTGGACAGTTCCGGGACTCGAGCCAGTATCCAGCCGGCCGGGCCCGCGGCGCCCCCGGGAAACCCGGTGCCCACCACCGTGTTCCGGCAGGGGGGTGTACCGGGCGAAACTGTGGGGCACCTTATCAGTACAAGGACAAACAACAATTTCAACAAGGAAACCAACTATGGCATACGAAATCAAGCAACTCCCATTCCGCCCCAATATGAGTTGCGTGGCGGCAATCAATTCAGAGACCGGCAAGGTCTGCAAGTTCATGGTCTACACCGGCGCTGACCTTTCGGCAACTTCTGCCGGTATCCGCAGCGGCATGTACCAGGTCCGCGATACCAATGTCTTCATCGATTCCCGCAGTCCGACTCCAGGGTTCCCTGCACCTGACGAGATGACCAAGGATGAGGTCAACGCCGAATTCGAGGCGATGGCGAAGGCCATCTGCGAAGCAATCTAGAGGAGGCATACCATGCAGACAACAGTACGCACCACTCTCGACAACCCCCGTATCACGGTTACGCTGTATATCCGCGGCCTGCTCGAACGTCTCGCGAGGGCGGCGAAGATGGACTGGTTCCTCATCGAGACCCAGAACCGTAGCACGCTGACCGGAGAACAGGTCACCTCGCTGTCCGAGGCGTTCATCCACGAAAATTTTTATGCTTTCGACGACGAGGAACTGTTCGAAATCTTCTCGTGGTATGCACGCCTGCGCTTCGATACTTCCTGCATGGCGCAGGAACTGATTCGATACTTCCGCCAGCAGGCAAAGGATGAATAAAAAATTTTTTATTTATCCAAGAGGCCTCCCGGGAAATCCCGGGAGGTTTTCTGTTTCCTGACTGGCATGTCGACGACGGTCCAGGAAGACTCAGGACGGCGCCAGAAACTCCGGTGCCCACCACCGTGTTCCGGCAGGGGGGTGAACCCGGCGGAACTATGGGGCACCTTATCAGTACAAAGGAGACCACCTATGGAACAGAAAACCACCAAGTACGAAACTGGACGCATCGGTATGTCCGACCCCGAAATCGACGCCGAGATGGAGTCGCTCCGTCAGGCAATTATGTCGAGAGACCCTGAAGCGACTGCCAACCGTATCGCCTACTTCTACCTGCACACCCCGCAGGAGGTGCACCGCGTTGCCGTGATGAACGCTATGCGTATGGCGAACTGCTGCCTCATCAACCACGACTTCGGCGGCTGGCTGGAACGCCGCGTTGCCTATATGCGCCCGTGGAATGTCCGCTGCAACGTCAGCGACCCCAAGTTCCTCGGCTCGGAGGAGCAGCGTGAAGCCAACGCGCTGTCCGAAGCGGAACTCAACGCCGTGTGGCACGCGCAGGCCGAACGTCTCAAGCAGGCGACAGTCGTGCACAATGTCCTCGGCCCCGAGGAGGAAGGCGGGCCGTACCACGGGGTGCGCTGGTGAACCGGACCCCCGGTTAATCCCAGCAAGCCTCCCGGTCAATCCCGGGAGGTTTTTATTTTTTATCGAGTGTCTTCCCGGAGCAGCTCGAGCAGGTCGAATTCGACGACAGGGCCCAGTCGAGGATACCGGTGCCCACCACCGTGTCCCGGCAGGGGGGTATGTACCTCAGGCCTATGGGGCACTTTATATGCTAGAAATCATAACAAACAACGGAGAAACCTATGGAAAAGAAAACCCCACCCAAGTATGACCTGTCCAAGGCAGGAAAGACTGTCGTCGAGCGCTTCGACGAGGCGACCGCCCGTGACGAGTTCGAGGGAAACCACATCTGTATCCTGCACGGCCTCGAGAAGGCTATGATTGGAACCGCCGAGCTCGGCGACCATACCGTGGCCATCTACGAGCGCGGGCTGTGTATCCAGTGCATTGCCGACGGTATGAACGATGCCGACGTCGCCAATCTCCACAAGGACGAGTACCCCGCAAAGGAACTGGAGAACCCCGAGCTCATCAGGACCCTGAAGCTCAAGGACGCAGAGGAGTTCTTCGAGTACAACACCGTCCGCGCACTGCCGTCTATGGGGGACACAAAGCCAATCATCATCGAGGGATTTGCTGTCGACGGGACCCGCTGGGACAGCTTCACGAAGCCAGAGGCCGACGGCCCCGTTACCACGGTATGCTACGGCACGACGGATACCTACGAGACCCGCCAGGAAGCCATTGATTTCTACAAGGACTGCGTCCGCCACTCCGAAGGTGCCGAACGTGACCGCTATCTCCGTATCGTCATGCAGCTCGAAGCCGGCGCTGTGCACGCTACCGACGAAGAGTAAAACCTCCCGTCTCCCTGCGGGAGTCCCCGTGGAACCCGGCTGGCCACAACACAACACAAGACACGGCCGGGATTTCCACGGGGAATTTTTTATTTGAACTGGCAGCCCGGGTACCGCGACGACGAAGTCGGCATGCCGGGCCCGCGGCGTCGAGGATACCGGTGCCCACCACCGTGTCCCGGCAGGGAGGTATCTACCGGCAGCCAATGGGACACCTTGGATATTGGAACAGGGAACAATACAGGAGATTTACTATGGTAAAAGGCTGTCTTTTCGGTATCGGTATCGGGATTGGGCTTATCCTTGTTCCTTTCATCATCAAGTTCGTAATTTTTCTGCTGGCACTGCTGGGTATCGGTATCGCCAGCGCAATCTAGTTCTTTAATTCGGGAGACACAGACTATGGCAAAGAGACAATCCAAGGAACAGCGCAAGGAAAAGGTGCTGAAGGCAATCAGGCTGATGGAAGAAGGCAAGGCGCTGCTGAAAGAAGCGGGCTTCAAGCTCGTCTTCGACAGCTTCAACGACGACGGGGTGTATGCCGTGCCCGAACAGGTCGATTTCCCCGACGTCTACCCCGGCGACGACGCCAATGCCGGGGAGTTCCTCGGGGACTGCCCGGTAGTCCTCGGAGTCGCCGGGCTCTACAACGACGGGTACCGCAAGGCAACCGATGTCCCGTCCTGGTGGAAGGGCGGGAAGGAATTCCTCGGGAAGAAGGACTAGACTCGCGGGAAAAATTTTTAATTAAGGAGCACCTATGGCAAGAGAAGCAATCAACAAGATTACCTACGAATGGCTGGCTGATGTAATCGCCCGTCTGGACAAGGAGAACCCGGACGGGACCAAGAGCAACGCCGTCTACTGGCACAAGGTCGCCGAGACTGAAATGGGAACCGGCCTCTACATCGTGGTGGGCTGGGGGGACGGCTTCGACGAGGCGCCGAAGCATACCAAGTTCGCCGACGGCACCTGGCGTATCTGCGCGAAAATCGGGTACGCCAGCGGAACCGCCGGGATTACCGGGTACGAGGATTTCTATATGCCCTACGACCTCGAAAGCGGTGACGTGTACGACACCGACTCCGAAGTGAAGCCGTTCAAGTACTGTGCCAACCGCCTGAACCGGGAAGCACGCGAGGTGTGGAACGACTACAAGGACACACTGGACAAACTTGACTAGCTGAAGGGAACAAAGTTCGAAAACAAGGTCAGTATATTTTTTCCATAGGCCCAACGGCCCCGTCGCGCAAGCGGCGGGGCTTTCTGTTTTTGTCACAAAATGTATATAATTTTTGTGACTTATACCGTGGAAACTGGAAGTCGTCCAGCTCGAATCCAGTCGTCGAGGCGGCCGTCGACCGGAATTCCCGGGAATTCCCGGTCGGCACCACCGTGTTCCGGCAGGGAGGTGTCTGGCCCCGGGAACTGGGACACCTTATTTATTGCAGACAAGGAGACCTATATGGCTAACATCAAGCTCAACTACAAGACAATCCCGCTTCCCCAATATGTCACGCACCTCAAGACCGAGGGTATGAAGTACACCCGTACTACCTACCACTGTCCGCTGTGCCGTACCCCGTTCAGCAAGCGCGAGTTCGAGGACCACGCCTACCAGTACCACGGTACCCGTGCAGACGAGTGCTTCGCGATGCTCTTCGGCGTCCCGTGGCCCGCCCGCTGCACCTGCGGACGCGAGCTCCACTACTCGCAGACCCACAAGGGCTTCCCGACCACCTGCGGCAACTGCACCGCCGGTACCATCACCGGCGCGGAGTACAAGAACGAGGACGATGCCAACAAGGCCGCAGCCCAGCTCAAGGCTATGCTCGTCCACGCCCAGGCCGAGGCGAAGCGCCTCGCGAAAGAGGCAGAACTCGAGCGTACCCCGCTGAACGAACTCCCGTTCCCCACCAAGAAGGACCCGCGCTTCCTCAAGCGCATTTCCAAGGATATGCGTGGATACGCCATCAACGGGGAAAAGGACAAGCTCATCCAGCTCGCCAACTTCATCGACGCCCAGCTCGCAAAACTTTAATTTTTCCATAGGTCCCCCAGGCCTCTCCCGGGTAACACCGGGAGGGGCCTTTTCAATTTTTTATATCCTGACTGGCAAGTATCGACAGAATTCCCGGGAACTTCAGGGTCCCACTGGAGCCCCCGGGAAATCCAGTCCCTACCACCGTGTTCCGGCAGGGGGGTATCCCGGGCAGGCCAACGGGACACCTTGTCTATAGAAACAGGAGACACTATGGCAACCGTTCAATCCTTCAAGAAGCAACTCTCGGCAATGTCCCGGGAAACCCTGGGGAACCTGAAGAAGTCTTCCCCGTTCAAGGGCTTCTACAAAGACTTTATCCAGTTCCTGACCCACCTGAAGGAAGTCGAGGAAGGTATCCTGGATACTTGCGAGGGCTCCGGCGACCACCGCGAGCGCATTAGCCACGAGTGCAGGGAACTGTCCGAGTTCGGTATCGGCCTGCTCAGAAACATCAACACCGTCGCCCGGTACACCCCGGTCGCCACCCTCGACAAGATGGTCACCGACAGGTTCGGCGAAGCGGATACCAGTCACTTTATGGAAAACCATCCTTTCACCAGGGGCGAAGACCGCCTGCAAGGAAAGGAACCTGTCGTGTACCTCGACCGAGAGGGCAAGGAATGCGACCTCGGGGAATGGGCCGGAATTTGGTACGCCAATGTCCGCGGAGCACTGAAGTACCACTTCAACAATACGAAGACCAAGTCCTTCAACAAGTTCGCTATCGAGTTCGTCAACTTCTGCTCCTCCCTATGCCTCGCATACAACTGCGTCAAGGACAACGGCATGGATGTCGGGCTCGCTTCCGAAATCCGCAACTACCTCTGGAACGACAACCTCTCGAAAGAGTCCGTCCTGGAACGTTTCCGGGACTGGGTCCTCTACATCGCCCTGCTCGAAAGCGCCTCAATGGACTATACCCTGGAAGCCCTGGTGAAGACCAAGAAGCTCGACGAGGACGAAATTGCAGGTGCCTGGATTGACGCCTGGAATGACTAAAAATTTTTTTTAATTAAAAGGAGACACAACTATGTCAAGTGGAAACATCGAATCCTACCACCAGCTCGTGGCGGAGAAAATTGTCAAGAAGGTCGTCGGAAAGAAACTGTACGACGGCTTTATGAAAAAATACAAGGCCTTCTTCGAAGACCGCGATGACGGCGCAGGCAACGACGCACTCAACGACGCACTCAACGAAGGCGATTTCTGGGGTGTCGATAACGAGGACGAAGCCTGGAAGGACCTCGACCGGGCCTACAAGGCCCTCCGCGACGACTTCGAGGAAAAGACCGGGATGACCATTTCCTATGTCTACCTCTCCGGGGACGGCGAAGCCTACGACGATGTGGAGACTGATAACTGGTACTGGGAGCTCGACGATAGCGATGTCTGGCTTCCAAGGAGGATGACTGCCAAGGCCAAGGCCTTCCAGGAGAAGTACGGTAACATCGACACTGACCAGCGCCACTCGCAATTTGGCTAAATTTCGCCCGTTTCGGCAACCTCCAGGAATCTCCCGGGATTTTCCCGGGGGATTTTTTGTATATTTCCCAACTGGAATGGAAATGTCTTCCTGCGCTTCGAGGAGATGTTCCAGGGACCTGCCGGCCGGAACCTGGTCCCCACCACCGTGTCCCGGCAGGGAGGTGTCTCCCGGTTGCTTTTGGGACACCTTCTTATACAATCAGGAGACAATCATGGCAAAGAAACCCACAGCCAAGAAGGCCACAAAGAAGACCACAATTAAGACGCTCGTCCAGACCGTCCGTAAGGGCGTGGCGAAGCTTGACGATGAACTGACCTATCTGGTTCTTGACGCGTTCCCCGAAAGGAAATACATCCGCCCCGTAAAGAGCTTGATGGAAGTAGACGACTATGAAAACGAGTACTGCTACACCTTCGTGTTCGAGGTGGACGAGGGCTACTACCGCATCGTCCACGTGGTGGATAGCGGGATTTACGCCATCGGCCCCGACGAGGGCTTTGACCAGAACCACGACGAGATAAGCCTCACCGCCAAGGCCATCCGCGAGTGGGTGGAGAATTTCGAGCGCGAGGCCACCGGCGAGGAAGGTGCCGATGGGAAAAAATATGAATTTACCGGGGAGACCAAGGAAGTCGACGGGCACACCCTGCACCGCATCCGTGCTCTTCGTAAGATTACCGACCCTAGTGCGGTTAATTGGGAAATCAATGAAGGCGACCTCGGCGGCTGGATTGAGGGTGAAAGAAATCTTTCTCACGAAGGTGCGGCCTGGGTAGACTGCGATGCCTGCGTCTACGGCAATGCCCTGGTCCACGGCAATGCCCTGGTCACCGACTATGCCAAGGTCTACGGCACGGCCCTTGTCTACGGCGATGCCCAGGTCTTTGACACTGCCGTGGTATACGGCGATGCCCGTGTATTCGACAACGCCAAGGTCTACGAAGATGCCCAGGTCTACGGCAGGGCCCAGGTCCACGGCAAGGCCGAGGTCTGCGGCGTTGCCCAGGTCTGCGACAATGCCGATGCCCGCGAAGATATCTGGGATGGTAGCGGCGATGCCGCCGGGGAACCCGAGGAAACTACCGAGCCCGAGACCGAGGACACCCTCAAGCACCGCATGGCCGTCCTTGAAGGCCGAGTTGACAAACTTGCCGACGAGATGACGGCGACTGTCAAGGACATCAAGGCCATCAAGAAGAAACTCAACATGTAAACCACCAGGTGCCACCGGGGATGCCCCCGGGGTATCCCGGTGCAGTATATTGCGCACCACCGTGTTCCGGCAGGGAGGTATCTCCCGGTTGCTTTTGGGACACCTTAATCAGTACACAAGGCAGGTGTCCCCGCGGGGTAATCGTAGAATAGGACGCGGAACAGGACATGCCGGGAAAGAAAGCCGAACTACGGGCGAGTATTCCGAAGCCGGGAAAGCCGATGCGGCCCCGAACCTGCCAAACCTTTTATCAGGAGACAATCATGGCAAAGAAACACACTCCCAAGGCAAAGACCATCAGCGAGGCGGTGAAGAAGTACGAGTTCACCGACGAATCTATTGAATTTGACGACCATACCCTTTACCGAATCCGTGCCGTCCGTGAAATCACCGACCCGGCATACCCTGATTGGAAAGTTGAAAAAGGAGCCCTCGGTGGCTTCATTGAATCCGAAGATAACCTTTCCCACGACGGTGCCGCGTGGGTAGACGGTGATGCCAAAGTCTACGACGATGCCAAGGTCTATGGCGATGCCCTTGTCTCCGATGCCGCCGAGGTATACGGTAACGCCGAGGTCTACGATAACGCCGAGGTATACGATAACGCCCTGGTATACGATAACGCCGAGGTCTACAATGGCGGCAAGGTTGGTGATGCAGCCACTATCCGCTACAACGCCAAAGTGTACGGCAAAGCCAAGGTCTCTGGTGAAGCAGTGGTCGACGGCGAGGCCAAGGTCTACGGCAAGGCCGTGGTCTGCGACTATGCCAAGGTCTGCGACTATGCCAAAGTCTGCGATAATGCCCAGGTCCGCGACAAGGCCGAGGTCAGCTGCTTTACCGAGGTCAGCGGCGATGCCACGGTCAGCGGCAATGCCAGGGTCAATGGCGATGTCCGCATCTACGGCAGGGCCAAGGTCTACGACAAAGCCCATGTCTACGGCATTGCCAAGGTCGGCGGCGATGCCAAAGTCGGCGGCGATGCCAAGGTCTGCGGCGTGACTATCACCAAGGGAACCCATGGGAAACCCGCCGATACATCCGAGGAAACTACCAAGACCAAGCCAAAGACCATCAAGTTCTTCACGGTGGTCGGCAACTCCCGTATCGGGGGCTGCATCGAGAACAGCAACTACGACCAGGTCTTCAAGACCCGCAGGGAAGCCGCCAAGTTCATCGCTGGCGAAATCAATGACTTCATCGACCAGGAGGAACTCGAGGACCGCCCGAAGGAAACCGCCAAGTCCTGCATGAACGGGTGCTGCTTCTACCAGTACAACGACGATGACGACCGAGTCGAACTTGACATCGTCGAACACAAGGTTCCCGCAGACTTCTTCAAGGGATAACCCCGGACGGTACCCGGAAAACCCCGGGGTATCCCGGTGCAGTATATTGCGCACCACCGTGTTCCCGCAGGGAGGTATCTCCCCGTCGCTTTTGGGACACCTTTATTTCAGCAGAAAAAATTTTTTATTTATAGGAGATACCTATGGCACAGACCAAGACTACAACCAAGAAGGCCACCAAGAAGTCTACCGGGAAATCCCGGGAGGAACAGTCCAAGGAACTGTTCAAGAACATCCGCGAGTACAACCTCCTCGGCTTCCGTATCGGGGACGGCCTCCACAACATGTTCAACACCCTCGTGACCTCCATCTCCAAGAAGAAGATGAGCGTGCTCCCGAACTACCGCTACGTAGTCTCGCCGGACACCAACAGCGCCTCGTTCAGGTTCGTCATCAAGAGCGGCACCCGGACCTACACCGTCTACACCAGTATCGACCGGGAAGACCCCAAGAACGCCAGCTTCGGCGTCACCGGGGCGACCAAGACCCAGTTCCCCTTCTCCGAAAAGGGAGTCAGGGAAATCATCAAGGAAATCAAGGCCATCAAGTAAAAAATTTTTTACTAAAGGAGACACCCCAATGGCAATTCCCCACATCCCTACCTACAAGGAAATCAACACCGTCATCAAGAGGGTCGCGGACATCCCTAGCCGCGTCGATGACGAGGGCTTCATCCTGGCCGACGGCATTGCCCTGACCAAGAACACCTACGACCCTGTCAACGGCAATTACGAACTGCATGTGCGGGACAAGAAAAACGACAAGTGGAAGTCGTTCGACTCGGAAGACAATCCCAACTGCGTCGAAGACGCCGCCAAGTGCTTCGTGGAGTTCTACCATGCCAAGCAGCAAGAAGACGGTATGGCTAATCTTGTCAAATCTTACGCCGAAATTCGCAATTCGCAGACTTCCCTCATCAGCCTCGTGGAGACTGTCCCGGGCGTCACTGTCACCGTCCTGCCGGTAACCACGGTAAAGCTCTTCAGGATTGACACCGAACTCACCATCAGCCGCAACGGCCGGGTAGTCAAGGTCTTTGAATCCTTCTTCCCGGAAGACCGCATCAACTCCAAGTACATGTGCGGAATCCACGTAAGAAATGAACAGGATGGAACGCCCGTCAAAAAAAGCCTAAGAAGCCGCCGTGAATTCCTCCCGGGCCTCATCAAGAAGTACACGGACGCCAACGTCGAACCCATCTCGGAACAGGAAATCAACCGGCTCAAGTACCTGATGTCCGACATCAGCTCCATCCTCTCTAAACACGGGGCCAGCCTCGACGCCGTCCCCGGGGGCCTCAAGCTCCGTACCGGGATTTCCCGGCCCGAGTCCGTCAACCTGACCATCGTCGACACGGAGGTAGAATAATGTCCATTCCGACTGTCGGGGAGCAGCGCTTCCAGGCGCAGCTCCTCCATGCCCTGAACGAAATCGCGGACGCCATCCAGGAAAACACCAAGGCTGTCCGGGCGTTTACCGAGGTTATCCAGTCCACCACCATGGCGGCTGAACCTAAACCTGAAGCCAAGACCCGCCGCCCGGCACCACCGTCCCCTCCTCCTGACGAAGACGATGACTTCCCGATTCCCCCGGGACCCCGCGGACCACTCTAGTGCGCACCACCGTGTTCCCGCAGGGAGGTGTCTCGCCTCCGAATTTGGGACACCTTAACCGTGCAGGTAAGAGCGAACTTCTTACGGCTTATGTTAACAAACTTAAACACAAACAAACAAGGAGTCAATCATGACTAAATTCCTTATCTATATCGTGGCAGCAGCCATCCTCGTCCTTCTCGGTGTGGACACCTTCTTCGTCGCCACCGGCAAGGGCACCCCCACAACCATCGTCGAACTCGCTGTCGGAGGCGGCGCTATCCTCGCCTTCGCCATCGCGGCCTTCGTCAAGACCATCGGCGGCTTCTCCTGGCCATCCTGGCACCGCAGCCGCAAGGTGACCATCGACGAGGTCGATGACAAGGTGGACACCCTGGACTCCAAGGTGGACACCCTGGACTCCAAGGTGGACGACGTCGACTCCAAGGTCGACTCAGTCGACTCCAAGGTCGAGGACATCAACGAGACCCTCGACAACCGTCTCGGACCCGAACCCGATGGCTTCGTCGCCGTGATTAACACCACGGACGACGACGGGAAAATCGTCAAACTCTACGACCTCCCCGTCTCCGATACCTACGAAGACGCAATCCAGGCCGCCCGCGAGTCCCTCCAGGCCCGCAGGGACGAAGGCAACCCCGTCACCGAAGCCAAGATTACTGTCGTGCCCGTCTACGAACTCTAGTTTTGTCTCCTGCCTCCGGCTCAGCCGGGGCTCTCCAGCACCCCGCCCGTCAGGGCGGGGTATTTTTTTATTTTTTTGTTTCCCCCAGGACACCCCGGGGCATTCCCGGGTATCTCCCAGGACATTCCAAGGACATTCCCAGGTATCTCCCTGGACTCTCCCTGGGGTATCCATAATACAGTCACGGAAATCGACATGCGACCGACGGAATTCCTCCGCCGACTCCTCCGGTACCCCCGGATTCTATATACCCACCACCGTGTCTGGGCAGGGAGGTGTCTCCGGGATTTCCCGGGTCTTCCCAGGGACACCCCGGGAATACCCCAGGAAGCCTACGGCACCCGATTGTAAACCTAATTTTACACTATGGATTATCCCGGGAAGCCCCTGGGAGAACCCTGGGAGACCCTGGGGGTACCCCTGGGATGTTCCGTTGAAAAATCTTTGAATGCTCCGGGGTGGCCTCGTTGAACGCAGATTTGACCCCCCGGGAACCCCCGTATCTCCCGTGTACCCCCCTACCGCCCTCCGTGCCCGCCCCTTCCCGGGCGTGCCCTCCGGGCGGGGGACGGGTCATGCGGTGGCCCGGAGTGGGGGGAAGTGGGGGACGGCGGAACCGGGAGGGGGAGCGGGGAGTCCGGGGACATCCCTGTGGCTTCCCGGGAAACCCCGGGGGTAGTCCAGTGGAGTCCCGGCGCTACCACCGTGTTCCGGCAGGGAGGTGAGCGGGGTGTTCCTTTGGGACACCTTAGGTATAGACACAACAGGAGGTTTACGATATATGGCACAGAAGCGATACAGTATCACGTGGCGCGAGTGGTGTCTGCTTGACAGGCTCACGGAGGCGGCCAAGATGGACTGGTTCTTCGAGGAGACCACCCGCAGGAAGAAGGGCGGGAAGCCCGGGGAGTACGAGCCGAAGGGCTACCTGACGAAGGAGCAGGTGGAGTCGTCCTCGTGCGCGTTCCTGGCCGAGAACTTCCACGGGTTCTCCCGGGAGGAGATTATGGAGATGCGGGAGTTCTATGTGCGGTGCGGGGTACCGGCAGGGGAACTGGACGGCGAGGTCTGCCGTTACGATACCACCGTGTCCGTGCAGGGGGGTAAGTGAGGTGTTCCTTTGGGACACCTTATGTGTGGGTGGAGGAAAGGAATTTTTTTAACCAAAAGGAGAATGGTATATGGCAAGGACGACACTAAAGAACTCTGACGGTATTACCCTGGTGGTGGAGGGCGACCCCAGGGAGTTCGACACGACGGAGCAGACCCTGTACAACGTGGACGGGGAGGAAATCTGCTCGTGGTGCCAGGACTGGACCGAGACCGACGACTCCGGGGAGCCGATGGACTACTCGGAGTACGCCCCGTGGTCGGATATTTTCCTGACCGACGTGGAGGACGCTGGGTGCATGGACATCCCGGAGTGGGTCGGGTCCTTGACGGACTTCGAGCTGGTGGAAACCGACTGCGACGAGGGCTAGGGAAAATTTTTTAACCGAGAGGATAATACGATGCCAAGTAAAATTGCGGTTATGACATGCGCAGCACAGCGAATGAAGGAAATCCTGGTCGATATTGTCGGACGGGAGAAGTATAACGACATTTCCCATGACCTCGCCGATGTCTGCTCCGACATCTACGACGAAGCGGCAAAGGTGGAGACCGACTGCGACGAGGACTAGGAAAAAATTTTTTTAACAAAAGGAGACATACACATGGCAAAGCAGACCAAGAAACCCGTCATCAAGATTACACAGATTTTCCCGCCCAACCCGAACTCCGTACGCAGGAGCAGCGCTCGCTCCCACGGGGACATAGAATGCTGGTTCACGGTAAACGGCGTGAAGTATGTGCTTCACTACAACCCCAAGCTCGCGGGCTTCGACGGCCTGCCTGCGGAGTCGCAGGAGCGCTGCGTGATTTCCCGCGAAATCGACGGCAAGTCGTTCAACTGCACTGCCCAGTATGCCATACCGGGTATGCCCGAGGTAGGTGCCTACCAGAAACGGACGTCCGACTTTTTCGGGAAGAACGCGGCTGTGGACTCCTTCATGAACCCGACCGAGAAAATGCTGCTCAAAACCTTCATCAACCCGTTCGTGAAGGACTACGACATCGCATCGTTTACGCCGAATACCGAAGCGGATGCGTTCTGGAACGGCCTCACCGTAGCCGAGAAGGAAGCCGCCGTCGCCATGTTCAAGGCGTTCCGCGCACTCGCGAGACAGCCCTAGGAAACCACCGTGTTCCGGCAGGGAGGTGTCTGGCCTCCGCGTTTGGGACACCTTAGATATGCAGAGAGTTCAACATTTTTTCAAGGAGATTTCAAATGGTTGACGAAAAGGAAAAGAGCGAATTTTTCGATGCCCTCGCGGTAACGCAGGTGCAGGTGTTCCCGTTCAAGGAAGGCGCGAACCTCGGGCACATCAAGGGTCTCGCCTCGGTCGTGCTCAACGACCAGTTCATGGTGCGCGGGTTTCGAGTCATGGAGGGCCTGAACGGGCTGTTCGTGTCGTACCCCATCGACCCGTTCTACAAGGGCGACGACATTAGGAGCGTGTGCAACCCGATTACCAGGGCTCTCCGGGAGAACATCGAGGAAGCCGTCCTCGCCAAGTACCGCGAGGCCACCGGGGAAACCGGGGAGGAGGGCTAGTATATGGCCAAGAAGTCCAGTTTCACCCCGTTCACCCCGGTAGACCTCGAGAGGATGGGCCGGGAGAGCCTCTCGGAAGGCAAGTGCGAACTGAAGCGCGTGGACTGTGCCGAGGGTAGGCGCGAGGAGCAGACCCTTATGCTCGTGTTCCAGCCCGCGCAGTGGACCTATGCCCTGTCCGTGGACCTGGGGGAGGATGTCCCGGGGTTCACGGTGGCGACCCCGTGGGAAGAAATTTTGAAAAAGCCGGTGGACAGCAGGTTCATGTGGCTCGGCAAGAACTACAAGGCGTGCATCCGTCTCGACCGGGACGGGACCGCCATCGTGACGGTGCACGAGCCGCTGACCGCCAAGACCTTCAGGAAGGCCCCGTTCGCGTCGTACAGGGTGGCCCTGGAAGAAGCCTGGACGGATAAGCCGGAGGCTCCCGGTGCGGTCTACGGCGTGAGCGTCGCGT
>JAEEGL013461354.1_pt1 | contig 30572 bp, 24 predicted proteins | sample 9134231 | NCBI WGS metagenome assembly JAEEGL01 (sample SAMN16246548, study PRJNA631951) | gut metagenome | biome: gut microbiome; feature: rumen; material: fiber-attached | host: Bos | place: Iran: Karaj | collected 2018-10 | reverse complement strand
GGATGTATCCTACAAGGGAGCCAGGGACGCGGTTTCCTACAGGGTTTTGTACGGCCATACCAAGGCCATCAACATCTCCGAGGTGGCGCCTCTTCAGAACGAAGAAGCTGTCATGGAGTCAGATTCACTGGTGGATGTCTTCAAGAAGATGAAGATGTCGGATCCCGCCTCAGTGGACGAGGCCGCCAGAAAATATATTGAAAAGAACACTTCGCAGCAGGTATCCATACAGAACTACAGGTTCTTTGTCATGGACCTTGTCAGCGAGATATATAAATTCCTTCTGAATAACCAGCTGGATGTAAACAGCATCTTCGACATGGACTCCGATGTCTACTCCAAGGTACAGCTGATGGACGTCAGGGAGCTGTCCGACTGGTTCAGCTCGGTATGTCTGAAGATGCGTGAACTCATAGAGGATAAAAGATCCGACAACACCAGGAGCTTTGTTACCAAGGCCAAGGACTATGTGGCTGACCACTATGCCGATCAGGATCTGTCCATTGATTTTATCTGCAGTTATCTGGGAGTTTCAAGTGCGTATTTTTCCACAGTCTTCAAGAAGGAGACCGGCAAGACCTTTGTGTCCTATCTTACGGATTTCCGCATGGAGAAGGCGGAGAAGATGCTTGTTGAGACCGATGAAAAGACCTATATAATAGCCCAGGAGGTCGGCTACTCCGATCCGAATTATTTCAGCTATGTCTTTAAGAAGCAGTTCGGGGTATCGCCCTCCAAGTACAAGGCAGGCAGGGAATCATAAGGGTGCAGGAAGAAAAGTATCTCAAGGGGAAAATTGATAATATGAGGGCCAGGTGGAAGCTTGGCAGATACATGAGAAGCGCCGTGCCCAGAAGTATCCAGGTTACAGTCTCCGTGTCTTTTACGGTTGTAGCCCTTGTTTGCATGCTTGCCATGGGAATCGCCCTCTACCAGAGATTTGCCGTGCGTTCGGAAAAGATGCTCACAGGAAGTGCAGAGCTCACCCTGGACCAGACGGCAATAAATCTTGAGGAATATCTTAGAAGCATGAGACGAATGTCTGATGCCATCTTTTACAATGTCATAAAGAATCAGGACATAAGCAAGGAGACGCCCATCGAGCAGATGAACCTTCTGTATGAGGCGCACAAGGACTATCTTATCAGCCTTGCCCTCTACAAGGAAAACGGTGATCTGGTGTGTGCATCGCCTGTCGGTGTTGAGAAGGATGGGGTGGACGTTACAAGTCAGTCCTGGTTTACTTCAGCTCTTTTAAAACCGGAGAATCTACATTTTTCCCTGCCCCATGTTCAGAATATTTTCGTGGATGACCCCACCTTCAGGTATTACTGGGTAATCTCTTTATCCAGAGCAGTGGAGATGGGCGGACGAGGTGTGCCTGAGCAGGGAGTTCTTTTGGTGGACATGAACTATGCTGTTATGGAGCAGATGATGGAAGGCGTCAACGACAATCCTTCCCAGCAGTATGTCTATCTTATCGACAACAACGGCACCATAATCTATCATCCTATGCTGATGCAGATCAGTGCAGGTCTTTTTAAGGAAAACAACATGGCAGCTGCCGGCTACGATGATGGCAGTCACAAGGAAAACTTTGAGGGAGATGAGAGAATCGTCACCATAAAGGCCATGAGCTACACCGGCTGGAAGCTGGTCAGCGTCATACCCACCAGTAACTCATATCTCGGGATGAAGGACACCAGATACTTCGTTTTGATGGTCATCTCCATAACACTTCTTGCAATGCTGATCCTGAACAGGCTTGTGGCCAGGAGAGTGACAAGACCTATCACCAAACTGAACAATTCCATCAAAGAGATCGAGATGGGCAAGGCCAGGACCGACATCTACATCGGCGGACCATCTGAGATCGAGCACCTGGGAAAGACCCTCAGAGCCAGTTACGACCAGATACAGCAGCTGATGAGGGACATGGTTGCTTCGCAGGAGGAAAAGAGAAAGTCGGAGCTGGATGCGCTTCAGTCCCAGATCAATCCCCACTTTTTGTACAACACTCTTGATTCCATCGTGTGGATGATAGAGGGGGAGAAGTATGATGAGGCGGTATTCATGATAACGCAGCTGGCAAGTCTTTTCCGTGTCAGCCTCTCAGGCGGCAAGACCATAATCCCTGTTGAGGATGAGATACGTCATGCCGGCAACTATATGAACATTCAGAAGGTGAGGTTCAAAGATGCCTTCACCATAGATTTTGATATTGACGAGAAAATCAAGAACTTCTGCACTGTCAAGCTCATCGTCCAGCCTATCCTTGAGAACGCTGTTTATTATGGCGTAAAAGACATGGAGGACGGCGAGATCAGGGTAAGAGGATTTATGGGCGATGACGGAGATGTATACATAACTGTGTCTGACAATGGTTTCGGAATGAGCAGTGCTCAGACTGAGCTGCTTCTCACCGATGACAAGAGGGCCAGAAAGAAGGGCTCAGGCGTTGGCCTCATCAACGTTCAGCGAAGGATCCAGCTGCGGTTCGGCGAGCAGTACGGACTTAAGATAGAGTCCGAACCCGATGAGGGCACTACCGTGACGATCCATCTCCCGGCAATTCCATACACAGACGAGAACAGGAAGAAACTTGAGTCCGGAAAGGAGCAGGTATGAGGAATAAGAACATTTTCATTCTCGTGATTGCCTTTCTGCTCCTGGTGACTTTGATGACCTCCACTTCAGCCCTCATCATGAGCGGCATCAGGGATGAGCAGGTGGAAGTATCTGTGGTGCTGGATGATGCCGGCCATGGCAGATGGGCATCATTTCTGGCGGGAGCAGAGCAGGCAGCAAAAGACAAAGGGGTGAGGCTCAAAGCTGTCTCTGCGGGGAAAAACACCTCCGTGAATCAGCTGCACAACATGGTATCAGAGGAAATACTTGACGGAGCTGACGGGATAATCCTTCAGCCCGTTTCCAGCAGGCAGACCGAAAACATGATCTCCGATATAAGCCACAGGGCAGTATTGGTGCTGGTGGACAGCACTGCGGACATGGAAGTGGATGTCGAGGGCAGGTCCGCATGCATAGAGGCAGACAACCTGGAAATCGGCAGAGCACTGGCAAATGAGGTGAGGATAACCCTTGGCAATGATCTGACCGGGCATACCATAGGGATCATTGCGGGAGATAAAAGACTCAATTCCCTTGAGCAGAGGTTGAAGGGATTCACAGAAAACATTGAATCCTCCAATGCTGAGATACTGTGGACGGATAACAGCGTCAACAATATCCTGGACAACATTGAATTCAAGCAGAAAAATCATCCGGTGGATATCTTTGTTGCCCTGGACAACAATGGTCTTGAGACCGCCTGCGAGTTTACTCTTCGCATGGAGAAGAAACCATACATCTTCGGAGAGGGAACATCCATCAAAAATGTGAGCTATCTGGACGACGGACTGATCACAAGCATGGTGGTTCCCAACGAGTATTACATGGGATACCAGTCGGTCTCGGCTGTGGTAAAGAGGCTGGAGAACAGGCTGACTCCCATGGAGAATGAGACAATCTCATTCAGGGTGGTAAACAAGGAAAATCTGTTTGATGAGGGCAACCAGCGGATGCTGTTCCCGGTGGTTGAGTAGCAGGAAAGTCGCTATAGAATAAAGCTATGGTAATTTACGATTTATGTAGATTTTGGTGTGGCTGAAGGGCTCGGCTGAATAAAGATAGTGTGCTGGATCAGAGTAATTGTGGAATTGTATTGGGGATTATATGAATGATAATGATTTTGGATTAAATAGGTTTTTATTCGGGCAATCTGGGAGAGAAATTTATTCTATGATACTGCATTCAGGGAAGCGGCTCTTTTCCCTTGTTATGTCATGCATGCTTCTTGCAACAGTTTTTTTGACCGGCTGCGAAGCGGAACCTGCCCCGGTTAAAACCGGCAAGATCAGAATAGGTGTGACCCTCTACGACCAGTATGATACCTTCTTAAGCCAGCTGGTCGAGGCGTTTGGCAAAGAGGTGGAAGAGGACGTGGAGTTGGTTACCTACAATGCCTCTCAGAGCCAGCAGACCCAGAACTCTCAAGTCAGGAGGATGATCGAGGACGGGTGCGATGTAATCTGTGTCAATCTGGTAGACAGGACGGATCCGGCTGCAGTTATCGATGCCGCCAGAAAGGCCGACGTTCCTATTGTCTTCTTCAACAGGGAGCTGGTTGAGGGAGATATCGGAAGGTGGGACAAGCTCTTTTATGTGGGAGCTGACGCTTCAGAGTCAGGAATCATGGAGGGAGAGCTGGCTGCAAAGACCTGCCTCACAGACAGCTCCATAGACAAGAATGGGGACGGCGTCATCCAGTATGTTGTTCTGGAGGGAGAGGCTGGCCATCAGGACTCGATCGTCAGGACGGAGTATTCCGTGGATACGCTGCTTAGGTGCGGAGTCGAGGTGGACAAGCTGGGATATGCCATAGCCAACTGGAACAGGGCCCAGGCCCAGACCAAGATGAGTCAGATGATCGAGGCCAACGGTGACTCCATCGAACTTATCATGTCAAACAATGACGACATGGCCCTGGGCGCCATCGACGCCTACGAAGCTGCCGGGATCGTCAGGAGCAGATGGCCTGCCATCTTCGGGATTGACGGGACAGATGTGGGCCTTGAGGCAGTTCGTGATGACAAAATGGCGGGAACAGTTTACAATGACAAGGAAGGTCAGGCCAGGGCGATGTACAGACTGGCTGTTCTGCTTGCCAGGGGCGGCAGTATTGACGAGCTTTCAGATGAGTTTACAGTAACCGACGAGAAATATATAAGGCTTCCTTACGCCAAGGTCACAGCTGCTAATGTCAATGAGTACCTTGGGCGGAAGTGAGAGAGCCTGTCAGATGGATTGTATGTCAGATTTACTGATGGGAATAAGATCCATTTAAGTGCATGGATGTTGTATCTTCGGTATATATGAACGATGGGTGCTGAATATATCTCTTATATAGGAGTGGTTTTATGGAAAAGTTTGAGGGGAACTGGCTCGGGAAGAGCATATATGTAAAGGGAAGAGCTGTCATTTTTCTGATGGCGCTTCTGGTTGCGATTCTCCAGGGCAATTATTTTACATCGGTGGCCTATGGTTCTTTTGGTCAGGTTCAGCTGGCTATATTGTTTTCGATAGGTCTTTTTACTGCTGCGTTTTTTGTATCCGGGCTTCACAGAGGAGCTGTATCTGAGGAGGCCGGGCTGACTTACATCATTTTCGGTGGAATGCTTATGAGGGTCTGGTATGTTCTCTTTTACGATATCTGGACTCTGCAGAACGACGGCGGAACCTTTACGGGCTTTGGAACATCACAGATCAACAATGGTCATATCGGCTACGTGGAGTATATCTACAAGTTTTTCCATATACCGGACATGGATCCCTATGAGCACTTCGGATATTATCACCCGCCGCTTCACCATATTATTGAGGCAGTGTGGATGACTCTCCAGAGGCTCATTGGCGTTCCTGAAAAGCTTGCTTTTGAGAACCTGCAGGTTCCCACTCTGATCTATTCGGGACTCTGCATGCTTGTGATGCTGCACATCCTGGAGGAGAGCGGTGTCTCCAAAAAGCTGCTGGGCTGCGGAATGCTTCTCTTTGCCTTCCATCCCAGGATGATGGTGCTGGCCGGTTCAGTTAATAACGATATTCTGGCACTGCTTTTATTGCTTGTTACTATCTGGCGTACCATTGCATGGATCAGGAACAAAACTTATCTCAATATCATATTGATCGCGCTGGCTCTGGGATTTGGAATGCTCAGCAAGTTAAATACGGCCATTTGCGCCTTCTCCATCGCGCTGATCTTCCTGATCCATTTTATCAACGAGGTGAAGGCCGGCAACATGGTCAGCATTAAGGCTACTTTCCTTCAGTACGTGGTATTCGGTATCGTATGTATTCCTATAGGACTTGCCTATATTGTGAGGAACATCGTGCTCTTTGGCGAGAAGCCCGGCATTCCTTCACCTGCACTTATTCCCAACGAGTCCGTTATGTACACCGGAGAGTTTTCCGTGTGGTCAATAATTGGTATACCAACGCTCACAGACTTGCACATCGGTTTTCCTTTCCACCCCCTGAGCGCCAAGGCTATTCACAATACCTGGGTAATCCTGTTCCAGACAGGACTCTTTGCTGAGGCTTATCCGACTACCATAAATGATGCGCTTCTTTCTTTTGCCCAGATCGCCTACGTGGCATCAATCATTCTGGCAGTTGTGACCACAATCGTATTTATCTACGTTTTTGCTGTCAGGCTTGTTAAGCAGGCAAGCCTCAAGGGAATGGAAGAGGAGTGCCTCGTAACTACATTCCTTCTCTTTACCTATATCTTCATGCTGCTTAGCTTCGGGCTGTACGTATTCAAGTATCCCTACACCTGCAGCAGTGACTTCAGATATATGACTGCCTCACTGGTATTCACATCTCTGGGCTTCGTCGCCCTCCAGAGGGAAGGCGGCAGGTTTGACCAGGAAGAAACAGGTGCTGGCTCCAAGGCTTCGGGCTCCGCAGCTGCGGGTTCTGCCGGCAGTACCTTTTTCCGGGGACTGAGATTTCTCATGAATATAGCCATGGCGGCGACGTTGATCTGCTCGCTTATTGTTTATCTGAATTGGGAATTTTGAATTGGGGATTATGAACTGAGATTTTAATCGAGAATTATGAATTAGGAAGAAAAAGGGGCTGTCGCACGACAGCCCCCTTGTAATTCTTATCATTCACTTGTGTTATAGATTCATCGTGTTACACTCTGACTGGCCTTCTTGGTATAAGAGATTTTAAGCTTCGTATTCTCCTTAGTCGGATTCGGGTAAAACGGTGTAACAATTCTCATAGTTGCATGCTCTAAATCTGAAGGTCCCGAGGAATAAGCTGCAAAAATACCTCCCCACCAGGCTCCGGAGCTCATACCTCTAATTGTCAAATTGATTGTCTTTGTCTTATTTGCAGGAATCTTGTCAGTAACCAGATTATCATCTGTCCAAATGCTGCCCGAATATAAATCTGCATGATAGGTATCAACCAACTTCCCTTTTTGGTAGAACTTAACCTGTGACTTCAATTTATCATCAATATACCCCTTCATGAGACCCATTGGAGATTTGGTCTTATTGGTGACCTTGATTTTTATGTTCAGTATCGCACCAGCTTCATAAGTCCTGTCCACAATCTTTGCATAAGCTGCAAATACACGCTTAGGAGAAGACCATTTGCTGTAGGTTTTACCCTTAACGGCACGGACTCTGTACTGATAATCACCTGTTGCCTTCTTTACAATAGATGTCTTTGTGGTTGTTGCCCATGACTCATATTTGCCCCATTTACCGGTTTTCGGATTCATCATGCGGCGCTGAATCTGATATTTCTTGGCTCCGGTAACCTTGTTCCACTCTAAAGAAACACTATCATACAGATACTGAGCCTTCTTAATTGTAGGCTTCGCATTCTTTATTGAAGCAGCATTTGCAGTTACAGGTGTCATGAAGAAAAATGCCACTGCAAACATTACGAGAAAAAACGATGTCCATATCCTTTTTCTATTCATTGTGTTCACCTCCATGTTAAAAAATTTATCTAATCTTACTAATATGATACCAAAAACGGCCCTATTATCCTGTTAATATTTACTATCAGATTCTTAAAAGTTTCTATCCTATTTTTGAATTTTCTCTAAAGTGCCAATTGACTGGAGCGTCATGTAGTTGTCATATCATCATTTCATTGATGTTATGTGGAACAAACGATAAAGTCTGACAGGCTCTTTGTCTCTGTTATCAGGTAAATAGCAGAGATATGGCGACTGAGGACGCACCTTGAAATATATCAGGATGGAGATTCAGCCTATTCCCAATATATGGGTGATGCGATTTTTAAAATCCCGACAGCGGCAATGCTTACAAAGATTGAGGATGGTATAGATAAGCTTGAACTTGGTGATGAAGACACCAAAAGAGGCAAAGATACAGACTGAATTTGCAGAGCTTAAGAAACTGCTGACTGCAAAATAATGTGTCGAGTCGTATGAGTAAAACTGAATATATGTTTGACGATAAAGAGCGGTGATGGTAGTATTATATTAATTGAAGGTGCTACCGGTAGACGGTTAGTCACAGTTTAATAAGCAGAAAATTAACCGCTCAGTCATGGCCGTGACAATGGGCGGTTATTTTTGTGTCTTGGAATCATGCTTGCCAAACATGTAACCAAGACTAAAGAAAGTCGCACACAGTGCAAGCACTGCGATAAGGTCACTGATGGTGAGCATAAGCAAGTACCTCCAACAAAGATTTCTCAAAAGAGATTTCTATGATAAACAGAGGTCACAGTCCTCCGATTGAAGGACTAACCGCCTACCGTGAATACTGGTAGCACCTCAGTTGATTATACCGAACGTATATTCGATAGTCAACAACGCAGGAAGTAAATTATCAAAAAACATATGGTCAAATGGAGTCAGAAATGGAAACAAATTTTGATTACCTTTTAAGTAAAGAAAGAATATGCTTCATTTGCAGCCCAGGCGGTGGAGGCGGAGAAAAGCATAGCAATTTCCCCGGCTACCTGCGCAATTCTTTCCCGGCGTGCACTGGAGCTGGCGGTCAGATTTGTCTTTTTCTATGATGCAGAATTAAGGCTGTCTTATCAGGACAATGTATCAAGCCTCATTCATGAGCCTACTTTCAGGAGCATCATTGAACCGACCATGTTCCCGATGCTCAAATACACCATTCATCTTGGAAATGTGGCGGTCCATACCAATAGCAATATCAAACGTGATGAGGCAATAACGTCCCTGCGGGACCTGTTAGAGTTCTGCGACTGGATAGACTACTCATATTCTGAGACTTATGAGGACAAGAAGTTTGATGAATCCATTCTTTCCACAGGAGATGAGAAGAGGGTTAAGGCTCAGGAACTTAAGGACCTTTACGATGAACTTTCCAGCAAGGACAAGAAGCTTTCCGACATCCTGAAAGAGAATGAAGAACTCCGCAGGCAGATGGCTTCTCAGAGAAAAGACAATTCCAAAGCCCGCAGCTTTGAGGTGGACAAGATCAGTGAAGCCCAGACCCGCAGGCACTATATTGATGTTGCTCTTGCGGAAGCGGGCTGGTATATAAATCAGAACTGCACGATAGAGGAGCCTGTTACCGGTATGCCCAATGCGACAGGGACAGGTTTTGTGGACTACGTCCTCTGGGGAAAAGACAACCTTCCGCTGGCAGTGGTTGAAGCCAAAAAGGCATCTGTTGATCCCATTGTCGGAAGCCAGCAGGCAAAGCTGTATGCAGACTGCCTCCAGAATAAATACAAGCAGAGGCCGCTCATTTTCACTACAAACGGCTTCGAGTTCTTTTACACAAATGATGCCGTGAATTATCCCAAGCGTGAAGTTTCCGGATTCCTTACTCAGGAGGAACTGCAGCTTGAAGTTGACAGACGTAAGCAGCGCATTCCTCTGGATAAGATTGATATAAGCGACAGTATCACAAACCGCCCGTACCAGAAGGAGGCAGTGACCGCTGTCTGCGATGCAATAATGAAAAATCACAGAAAGATGCTGATAGTCCAGGCCACCGGATCCGGTAAGGCGAGAGTGAGCATCAGCATTGTCGACGTGCTTAGAAAGCACAACTATGTCAAAAACATTCTGTTCCTGGCTGACAGGACAGCTCTTGTTAAGCAGGCAAAAAACAATTACACGAATCTTCTGCCTGATCTGTCGTGCTGCAATCTGCTTGACAGCAAGGATGACCCTGAGAGCAGCCGACTGATCTTTTCAACATATCCCACCATGATGAATGCCATAGATGAGAAAAAGGATAAGTACGGCGACAGGCTCTTTGGCCGTACTCATGAAAGAACCCTTCAGATCACTTGGCAGTATAACGGTGCTGTTTAAGGATGATCTTGGGAAAGCGAAGGAGATAATGAGTGTGGTTGCTGAGATTAAGGACAATTCGGAGATAATGGCGTGATGATATATCTTTGTGTAGGAGAAGTGTGTCTATATTACTCTAATGCGTTATATTGAGACAGGCTTAATCATGAATATATGAGCTTAGAGACATAGTTAATATATCAAAATTTTAGTTCTAGTTTATAAAATTATAATCGATATGTGAGAAAATTATAACAGTTGAGCATACAGTTCATCAGAATGCATTTTCATAGAAAGGACGATGTGTTATGAAGAAGGGATTTTTTGTTGTTTTAGCAACTGTTACAATGATTTTGGGGACTGTTTTTTATGGAAGTGACACAGTGAATGCTGCCAGTGGCGACACCACAGTCTATATTACAAAGACAGGTAGCTGTTATCATAATAGCGGGTGTAGTTCTCTTAGCAGAAGCTGTATTGAGACAACTTTGCAGGCAGCGTTGAATAAAGGGTTATCTCCGTGCTCAAAGTGTCATCCGGCAAGCAGTATTGATTCTGATGATGACGATGATGATTACGATGATCATGATTACGACGATGACTACGATGATCATGATTACAACGATGACTATGATGATTATGATGACGACGAAGATGACTACATATCTGTAAGCAGTGTCACCTTGAACAAAAAGTCAGCCAACGTGATCAAGGGTAAATCAATAACTTTGAAGGCTACCGTCAAACCTTCAAATGCGACTGAAAAAACTGTTACATGGAAGAGCAATAATCCCAAGATTGCATCTGTTGACAACAAGGGTAAGGTTAAAGGATTAAAGAAGGGCACCGCCAAAATTACAGTTAAAACCTCTAACGGCAAATCTGCAGTTTGCAAGATCACTGTATTAGAACCTGTAAAGAGCATAAAGTTTACTAAGAAAGCTTATAGCTTGAAAGCTGGAAATACAATTACTCTTAAGCCTGTCATCTCTCCCAAAGCAGCATCTAATAAAAATGTTACCTGGAAGACCGGCGACAAAAAGATCGCTACTGTTGATAAGAACGGCAAGGTTAAAGGGAAGAAAAAAGGAAGGGTTACGATTACTGTCACTACTAAGGATGGGAAGAAGACTGCCAAGTGTACAGTGAATGTGAAGTAATATATTACTGAGTAATAAAACAGCCCTCAGGATCGCATGTCTGCTATACTATTTTACTTACTAAGATTTATCATTTATTAGGAAGTAAATCAAGCAAGGCTATATTTGCAACGATAGAAAAATAGCATTATTACATCAAAAGATTAAAGAATAATTTCATAGTGCTCCTTAAACAGTCGCGGTTAGTCCTCTATCAGGGAGTGCAAAGAAGCGAAGTGATTGCAGTGGCATCTGAACAAGTTCGGATACAAGCTGAAAGAGGATGGCATCTATGGACCTAAGACTTTGGAAGCGGTCAGGGACTTCCAGACAAGGCATGGTCTTGTGGTGGATGGCCTGGTCGGAAAGAAGACAAAAGCATTACTCAAGAGATAGTAATTTCGTGTCACCATTGATGATTGTTTAGTGATATTTGAGTGTTAAAAACTAATTATTTATATCAATTATGAACACTAAAAAAACCAGTAATCATGCGGGCTTTGGACATTTCCCTGCATTGCTACTGGTTTTTGCTTTTAATCGGAGTGACGTGATTCGAACACGCGGCCCCTACCTCCCTAAGATAGTGCTCTACCAACTGAGCCACACCCCGATTTGCTAATCAGTACTTAGTACTTGTCAGCGACAAAAAATATTATATATCGGGTCTGATAGAAATGCAAGTACTTTTTTCAATAAACTTTGATGACTTTTAGAAAGCCTTCGGCAGGTCTTTGGCATGGATTCTCGCCGATAGTGACAATGGTTTTTCGCCGATTATAATGATTGACTTATCAACGGCATTACTGATTGACTTATCGCCAGGACTTTTCACCAGCGAATATTCTACTTGAAACTTCATGGAAGTTGATATATTATTTGATTCGCGAGACTAATTCTATGAGGATTGTTCTTGAGAAATTCAAGAGATTTGTTTATGAGAATCTTTGAGATATATTCTTATTGTTTATCATGAGATTATTCTTGCGAAATTACGGTTGATATTCAGATTTGTTCTAAATAACAGTAGCTCATTTCCAGAACTACTGTCGGAATCCTTGTAATTGAATAACGTTAGTAGTCTTGACTAAAAAACTTACTTGTCAATTTACGAAATTGTCTTTTCAACAGTAATCATAATTAAGGTATTACTGTTATCATTGGACAATTACATTTTGAACAGTAATAATTCAAGCTTTTATTAGGATTTGCTCTGATGAAATGCATGATTGCTACTAATGAAATTTAATTTTCTAAAATATAACAGTAGTAAATTTTGGGGCCTACTGTTGAAATTTTAAATCTTCAAATACAAAAGTAAAAATAAACGTAAAAACAGAAAGGAATGAACAAAAAAATGAGAAGCGTAAAAGATGAACTGATGAGGCAACTTAGTGAAGTTGAAAAGACTCTGTCTGAGGTGGAAAAAAGCCTTAGGTCGTATAAGAATCTTGATGCTGGAAAATTAAGAATGTCCAAAAGCAATGGATGTACACAATATCTCTTGGTTAATCCAGAATCCGGTAGGAAGGAATACATACATTCATACGAGAAAGAGAAGATCCATCTTCTTGCTCAGCGTGATTATGAAGAAAAAGTCCTGAAAGAACTATTAGGAATGAAAAACCTGCTCAGTAAATTCATAGCAGGTCATGATCCTGATGCCGTAGAAAAAATCTATGAAAGAATGTGCAATAGCAGGAAGAAACTAGTCACTCCTTTCGTCCCTACTCAGGCCATGTTCATCGAGAAATGGATGCAAGAACACAAGGGCGGCGTCAATACCTATGGAGAAGCAACCACAATCAAGTCCCGTAGAGGAGAATATGTCAGATCCAAGTCAGAAAAGATCATCGCGGATTATTTCTATAATAACAACATCCCATATCAATATGAGCCGGAGTTCAGGATTGGTGACAATAAAAACGTGTTTCCCGATTTTGTTGTTCTGAACGTCAGGGAAAGAAAGACTATATATTGGGAGCACCTGGGGCGTTGCGGTGAAGCAGATTATGCCATAAAGAATTTCAACAAGATCATGGATTATGAAGAGCAAGGGCTGGTTTTGGGGGATAATCTCATAATTACGGTGGAGACCCTAGAAAGGCCACTAAATGTCAAATTAGTAGAGGAGAAGACTAAGCTGTTTTTGACTTAACCACCTGAAGAAAGCGTGAAGTAAACAAAATGCTATGAAGTACTATTTAGAATGCCTAAGGACGTTTGAAAGTAACTATATACGTAAGCTTATCACGATTGATTGGTGCAGATAATAAAAAACGTTTATAATAGTTATACGAAAGCAACAAACTGGTAAGATCTCGAAAACACTTTTTATCAGGAGGGGAATATGGGAGACGTATTGAATTTCAAGTGCCCATGTTGTGGGGCAAAGCTGACCTTCAGCGGAAAAACTGAGCAGATGACATGTGAATATTGCGATGCAAGCTTCACCATGGAGCAGGCCAAAGCAGCACAGGAGGCGGAAGCCGAGGACGCTGCATCATCGAGTATGACATGGACCACAACAGAGCAGCTTCTTATTACTGACGAGAATGGCAAGGTGTCAGGTTACCGCTGCCCGTCATGCTGTGCTGAAATGGTGGCAGATCAGAATACTGCAGCCACAGAATGTCCGTATTGCGGCAATCAGGCGATAATCCCTGATTCATTTGCAGGCATGTATGAGCCGGACTGCGTGGTGCCGTTTTCAGTGGACAAGCAGAAGGCGAAGGCCAAGCTCCAGGATTTTGTCAAAGGGAAAAAACTTCTTCCCAAATCCTTCACATCAAACAACAGAATTGATTCTATCACCGGACTTTATGTGCCGTTCTGGCTCTACAGCTGCAGCGCGTCCGGATCGGTTACTTACGAAGGCGTCAAGAAAAGCACTCGTGAGGATAGCAACTTTATATATGAAAAGAGTGATTTCTATCGCGTGAAGAGAAGCGGCAATATGGAGTTTGAGAGGATCCCGGTGGATGCATCTTCCAAGATGGATGAAACTGTTATGGAGTCCCTGGAGCCATACGACCTGTCCAAGGCTGTAAAATATGACGCCGCTTATTTTAGCGGATACCTGGCAGATCGATATGACAGGGAGGAAAAAGATGCAAGACCTAGGGCCAATGACCGCGTCATGAATACCTTCAGGGATAAGATGAGGGCACAGGTCAGTGGTTACGACTCCGTAGATGCAAAGAGCGAGAACATAAGACTGTCAGATGCCAAGGCGGAATATGCGATGCTGCCTGTCTGGATGATGACTACCAAATACGAAGGGAAGTCATATACATTCGGAATCAATGGCCAGAGCGGCAGAATGGTTGGTTCTCTTCCAATTGACAAGGGACTGTACTGGATGAGATTTGCACTTGGAACAATTATACCCTTCATCCTTATCATGCTTGGAGTAGCAGTCTTTGGCAGCGCAGGCATAACCGGTACAGCAGCGATGATCAGTCTCATCGTTTCAATAATAATCGGCTTTATCTACGTTTCAATCCTGAAATCAGCGATGAGTAACGTTCACAAGAATCGTGAAGCTACTAAATATATGAATGAATCTACATATAAAAAGGGCCAGCCCTTTGACGTATTTATGTACAGCAAGACAGAGAAGAGACCCAAACCAAAACAAACATCGGGAGACAAGAAATGATAATAGCGCAGTGCTTTGTGGAGTTTATTTTTTACAGTTTTCTTGGATGGGTGTGGGAGTCAATATACTGCACCATTCAGGAAAAGAAATGGGCGGACCGCGGATTCTTATTCGGACCGGTATGCCCGATATACGGATCCTGTGTTGTTATCACCTCCATACTGTTCAGCCTCGTTCCGGCATTGTCAGATCCTGATTTTCCTGTTTGGGCGATATTCGTCTTATGCTACATCGGCAGCGCCGTTGCTGAGTTTGGCACATCCTGGGTACTGGAAAAGAGATTTCATGCAAGATGGTGGGACTACAGCGATCTTCCTCTTAATATCCAGGGCCGCATCTGCGTGCCGGTAAGCATCTGCTTTGGACTGGCAGGAGTACTTATTGTTAAGTACCTCATTCCTTTTGTATCAGGAATGCACTCCATGATAAATCCCATCATTTATGAGATTTTCGCACTCATTCTTGCGATGATTTTTGGAGCAGACTTTGCTCTGACTGAAGCCAGTCTTTCAGCCCTTCTTAATGATGTTGAGAGGATGCACTCAGAGTTTTTGGAAAAAGCTCAGGCAAATTACGAAAGAGTTCAGGGAGAAGTGTCATCTATTGAGAGCAGGATCAACACTGAGAAACATGCCATGGAAGAGAGGATCGTCGAGGCAAAACAGAGCCTTTCAAAGCTCCATGCCAGCGGGCTTTCGTTTAATCAGAAAAGAATTCTTGTAAGTATAAAGACCTTCATGCCTGATAAAAGAAAGACTTCGCAGCAGAACATGGACCGCATGATGCTGACAAAAGAACTTAAGAGCCTGATCGCCAAAAAGGCAAATGATGAGCATAAATGATTACAGATTCACCACATGCAAAAGAAATCCAGAAATGAATGCATTCCCGCCCAAAAGACAAATGATGGCCAAGAATGAATGCTTCATCGCAAAAAGTAAAGATGGTCAGATAAAAATGCATTATCACTAAAAGATAAAAGAAGACCAGGCATGACCATCATCGAATTATCAAAGGAAACAAAGACCGGGCATGGACCATTTATGATCCATCAGGCCCGGTCTTTTGTCTGTTCACATACGCTCTTGTAAGAGAGATTTTCTTTTCCTCGAAAAGGCAGCCCATGCGTTTGCAGATCCCGGGCATATCCAGGTCTTTTCCAATAAATACACACTGATTTGACTCCTGGGGTGAGCCGGAGATTGCATAGAGGTTATCCGCCAGATCAAATCGCAGGGTCTCGTTCCCAACAGGAAGAGTCCCTTTTGCCCGGACGATACAGCCCATCACGCCTCTTAGGCAATCTTCGAGAAAGACGATGAGCTCTGCCGGATTGCTTAACCTTGCATTGGTGAGAGTCAGTTGGGAGAATTCGTCAGCATCAGACTCTGATTCCTTTATGTCGGTATGATCAGAAGAGAGGGCGATGAGAAGTGTTGGTGGTATTGACCTGATTTTGCTGCAAATGCGCAGATGATAGAAGCTGGAAAAAAACAGTCTCTTTATTTCGAGACCAAGGTGAGTGACGAGGAGTGGGCAAATTGCAAGAACTGTAAATTTATGTATTCAGGTATTTTTTACCCTAATCCAGAATATGAGCCTATGAAGAATCAGATGACTATTACAGCTACTAAGACTCTTAAGGATACTTCCCTTGCCGGCAGATAAATCAGGAATTAAAGAAAAATGTAACATATTTCACGGACCGCTCATTGAGCGGTCCTTTTTTTGGGTGTAAAATTAAAGTAATACCCGTATTAAGGGAAAAATTACTGTTGAAAAAGGACAATATGGATTATGACAGTAGCCATTTTTAATTCCTACTTGTCTTTTTGAAAAAGCAGGAATATAACAGTAGCAAATGAGAGGATTATCGCAGCAATTATCTTTCTATTTAAGGATAGCAACGGAGTTGTCTGATATAATTAAAAGTTTTAGCTAATTATCTGACTAATTATCCTGCAACTAAATGCTCAGAGTCCCAATTCTGACTTAAGCTTACTTTTAAAAATGAGTTTTCCTGATTCCAACAGTAAGAAAAATAATTGGCTACTTGTGATATTTCAATATTCCATTTTGAACAGTAAATTACTCACGGTATAACGTTAAAACATCTTCGAAAGCAAAGAAGGAGCATATGAACAACAAAAGAGGCAATATCACATCAATCTTCATAGTATTTTTACTGCTTGGCGTAGCTGTGTGGTATTTCGGCGTACTGGCCAAAACAGACTGGAACTATAAGAGGCTGTCAGCTCTTGATGGCGTCATCAGTGTCGAAAAGATTGACATGGAAAAGAAATTCAACAGCTGCATAGAGTCCAAGTACCTGGTCACTTTCCGGCAGCCGCTGGACTGGAATAACCCGGATGCGGGAACTTTCCCCCAGAGAGTTGAGATAGGTTTTGCGGATAAGCCTGCAGTCAATTTCCTTGAGACAGACGGATACTCACTTAATGCCGACAGGCTGAAATCGGATCATGTATATGAGCTCGTTGATATGTACAGCGGCAACTATGTCCATGTTGAGCACAGATTTTTTGGCGCATCGTGCCCGGATGACCTGTCCTATGATGAAGTGAAATACTGGGAATACCTCACTTGTGAGAACTCTGCCAATGATTATCACAACATCTACAGCACGCTGAAGCCTCTTCTCGGGGATAAGTGGGTCTGCTACGGATTTAGCAATGGCGGTTTGATGACAGATGCCTACGCGACTTTGTTTCCGAAGGATATGAATCTGTACGTATCCTATTCTGCGCCATGTGCTGATGGAGTCGCTGATAAGAGATTCTACGATTACATTTACACGAAGATTGGTGATGATGCCTTCGGACCGGATGAGGCGCAGCGGCTCAGGTCGCTGGTAACGCAGTTTCAGGTTGAGCTTATAAAGAACAAAAATGAACTGATGCCTTCATACATCGATGCCATCGACAAAACCGGAATGAGATTCAGGCAGGATGTTCAGCCGGAAGTTCTGTATGATCTTAATGTGCTGGAGTCTGCAGTTATGATATGGCAGTACAATCAGCCCTTTGATGAGATCCAGAAGGTAGTCGAGATGCCGGATGGCACGGATGAAGAGCACGAGGAAAAGATACATGCGGAGTTTGATATGATGATCCGGCTTCAGAGTCCCGCTGACTGGTCACCGGATTATTTCGCATGGCCATACTATGTGAATGGGGCCACGCAAACCGGCCAGTATTATTATGACTTCTCGTATCTTAGGGATGCCATCAAGGACCCGGAGAGCCTTGCTCATTTAAGTGTGACAACAGATATGGAAAAGAGCCTTATCTGGGATACAGTTTTTACAAGAGAGCAGAGGGATGCTTTCAAATTTAAGAAGGGCTTCAGGGATGAACTTTTGTCTTCGTTAAAAGAAACAGATGCCAGGATAATAATGCTGTCCGGAGCAACGGATCCGTGGTTTGCCCTGAGGGTGCCGGATACAGGTAATGAGAATATCAGAGAGTTTGTGCATAAAACATCGCCGCATATACCCAGCATAAGGAATTATCCTGCAGAGGTGCAAAAAGAAATACAGGATATCATCGACAGCAGCATCTCGAAGCGCTGACATGTCAGCCCAAAAATGCCGGTGATAATTCATGACAGAACCTCTTCAAAACGCTGACAAATCAGCCAAAAGACGCCGGTAACAATTCATGACAGAAACTCTCCAAAACGCTGACAGACCAGCCGGGAGATTCCAGCAGATACCTGAAATGTCCAGCATTCACCGGCACCCGGTTAACTGTAACACCCTGAACAATCACAAATAGAGAGATCAATTTATGAAGAGATTTATAGCTTCCATCATCCTTGCAGCATTCATACTCGGCAGCCTGCAAAACACATCATTATATGAAAAGTACCATGTCGTGATCAAGGCAGAGGCCTCCGATTCAACCTACGAGAGCGAAGTCAGGAAAATACTGTCCGGCATGAATAAAGGCTGGAGCAAAGAAGAGAAGCTTCTGTACCTCCACGATTACCTTGTGACTCACACAGAATACGACAGGACCTACAAGAGGTACCGCGCCTACGATGCCATTGTTGATCACAAGGCTGTCTGCCAGGGCTATTCCGAGGCCTATGCTGATCTGGCAAAGCGCGCCGGAGTCCAGGCTGTCGTGATCACCAGCCGCATCAATAATCACGCCTGGAACGCCGTTAAGCTCAATGAGAAATGGTACTATGTTGACTGCACCTGGGATGACCCTATAGGACCTTCATCACCGGATTACTGTAAACATAACAATTTCCTTAGAAACGAATCCGGCATGAGAGATACTGGGCATCGCGGATATGACTGGGTAATTGGCCACTGGGGAGATAGGGTTAACGGGAGGTATACTTCCAAGACATACGAAAACGCACACTGGCGCAATGCTCCGGAGAAGCCTTTCACCTTCCTGCCAAAGGGCGTTGCGTATTTTGTGACCGATGAAAGTGCCGTATACAGCTACAACTGTAACAGGGGCAAGTGCAAAAAGCTCGTAAAAGATGAAAGGCTGAAGTACGGAGCCGAGATGGCAAACGTTGGCGACAATATCTTTATAAACAGTGAAACCCAACTCTTTTGCATTAAGAAGAATTCCAAAAAACTGACCCTCATCCACGAGCTTACTGATGCTGAGAAGATGAGCGGTAGAATTGTGGATATCACTGCCACGGACAATATTATCAGATATGATATAGGCAGCGTGAACATTCCATATTTTTATAAGGCCGAAGTATACAGAAGCGGATATCTTGATGGCAGCAAGCTAAAAGAGATTGCAGAGTCCTCACTGGAATTAGACAAGCAGTTAGTAAAACTTACCTCTGTTGGCGCTAAAGATAAAGTGAAGGCTACTGCCAAATCAGTAAAAAGTATCACCTGGTCCAGCGACAACACAAAAGTCGCAACGGTGAAAAATGGCACCATCACAGCAGTAGGTGACGGGACCTGCAGGATCACAGCCAAAGGAAGCGGTGTAAGCGCATCCTGCATCGTCCGCGTTGAACTTCCGGATCCTGAGCCTGAGCAGAACGACGACCAGCAGACCCAGAAAGACCAGCAGAATCAGGGGAACCAGCAGAATCAGGGAACTCAGCAAAATCAGGAAAATCAGCAGAATCAGGGAAATCAACAGAATCAGGGAAATCAGCAGAATCAGGAAAATCAGCAAAATCAGGATGGCCAGCAGAACCAGAACAGCCAGGAATGCTGCGATCCGGAGACTGAGATCTGTAATGACATGAACATGCCGATCTGCGACAACAACTGCGATCCAAACAGCGGCGAATGCGCTGCACCCGTGGAGGTCATCCCTGACACCACATGGCAGCAGGCCTTTATGAATCATTACCTCAGAGATGGATTTCTTTTCATAAGTTATTACCTGGGCGGGGCAAAAGACCTTGTGATCCCCGCAACAGCCATTGTTGACGGAAAAGAATATAAGACAGCAATAAACGGTACGCTGATCGATACATCCCTGAACCAGGCAACTGATACAGTGCAAACCCTGAGATTTGAACAGGGCGTGACAATTCAGTCCTGCTATAATCTGACCAAGGATTGCCGGAAACTAAAGAGCATTGATCTAAGAGGTTGCGATACTTCAGACATCAATTACTCATTCTCTGTTGCTGAAAACTGTCCGCTCCTTGGGACTGTAAACCTTAGCGGACTCGATCTGAGCGGCAGTAATTTCTACTACTTTTACAGAGAATGCCCAAAACTTAATACCATCGTCACTCCCGCATATTTAAATCCTTCGGCAAAAGCTTATCTCATGGATGAATGGAGAGTAAAGAACAAGGCGGGATGGAGCACGGAAAAAATCAGCAGCCTTGCAGGGGCATCGCCGAACACTGCAATTTACAAATACACTGTCACAACTAAAAAGGGAAAGAAATTCACTCTTGGTTCCGTCACCTACAAGGTAACAAATGCTGATTCCAAGACAGTGAGTGTGACAAAGATAACAGGCAAGAAAGCTGTAATTCCGGACGCTGTGGTCAAGGACGGAATCAGATATCTTGTTACCGGCATCGACAAAAAGGCTGCCCGGAATAACAAGAAGCTTTCGAGCCTGACTATCGGCGCTTGCATAACCACGATAGGTAGCGATGCCTTTAACGGCTGCACCAGACTAAAGAGCATAAAGGTCAATTCCGGAGTCATCAGTAAACTTGGCAAGAACTCTTTTAGTAAGCTTCCTTCCAAGGCAAAGCTCAGGGTGCCGGTTGACTGCAAGTCCAGGTATGGACAGCTTTGGAAAAAGGCCGGATATCCTAAAAACGGCACCATCACCACGAAGTAAAGAAGCTCTTTCCTTTGTGGTTTATATAATAAAAACAGGGATCTGTCACAGAAAGACGGGCAGGGTGCCTACGGGTGACAGATTTCGGAGGAATTAATGTACGAGACGACACAGGTAACATACGGAGATGGAACCATAACCGTCACAATGAGTTCTGAGAGCACCAACGGTGTGAATGCGCCGGACATAAGGTTCGGCGATTTCAATCAGGCTGCCAGATGCTGTTTTACGGAAAAAGAGCTGCTGGAGATATCGGAAGGTGAATCCGCAGCCCTGAACTTTGATTTTCAGATGGCCGATAAACCTTCAGATGAGCAGGTACACCAACAGTTTCTTGAGCACATCCCGGTTCCGGAAAAGGGACAGCAGGAGTACCGGGAAGGCGTATACTTTGACGTTGAGGCAGTAAAGGCTGTCGGAGGTGAAGAGGCGGAGCCTTTTTCATCTTTCGCGGAAGATGTGGAGATGCAGGTCGGTGTTCCTCAATACCTCATGACCGGTGACAGGGAGCATTACCTGATGACCAATGTTATGGGGGCATGTGAGCTTTTGGAGGACCAGGATCAGGATGCCGATACACTGACAATAAATACACACAATATCGGTACGATGCTGATCCTTTATCAGGACCTTCCGGAGGGCAGCAATGTACAGGAAAAGGGCATTCAGATAAGCAGCAGACACCTATTGGCGGCATGCATTGTTATACTTGTAGCGATATGGTTTGTGATAGACAGGATTCATAAAACACAGTAAAATTACATTATGGACGGAAAAGATATTTTCGGAAAAAATGCATATTTCTATGACGAGCAGTCAAAGCCTCAGAAAATAGAGAGGCTTATCAGTTGTGGAATTCAGCAGCTTGACTTTGGCGCGATCTTCACCGATGAAAAGAAAAACTGTGTCTATGCCAACAGGATGGCATTTAGCATGTTCCATTCGGAGGAGAACCTTGCGGCTCTTTACAATACTTTTTTCGATTGGATGAGCAGGATTGGGATCGAGCCCGGGGCGGCCACCTGGTGCAGGATCTACGAGCATGCTGACAAGGAGAGGCTCTACAGGGTTCGCAACAGACAGCTCATCGACGATGAGGGCAGGTTTCTGGGAAGGTTATATACCATCCAGAATCTGTCGGACATCGTGGATAACAGTACAGGAGACCAGTACAGGCTGACCCATGATGAGCTGACGCACCTCTATAACAGGCAGGGCTTTAATGAGGCTGCCACCAAGATCCTGCGCTCCACCAATAAGGTCTACATCCTTCTGTATTCCAATATCAAGGACTTCAAGCTCTTTAACCAGCTCTTTGGTCTGGAGAAGGGCAATGACATACTGATGAATATAGCAGATCTCATGGCACAGCACGTCAAGGAAGACGACGTCTACGCCAGGATCAACGGCGACCACTTTGCCCTGTGCATGCCCAAGGAGCGCTTCGATGAGAAGCATTTCAAGAAGCTTGTCAAGGAGATCACCGGCAGGGTCACCAGCAACGCCTATTCCATCCACATGCAGATCGGCATCTATGAGATCAGGGATCCGTACATGGACGTGACTCTCATGTGTGACAGGGCCTACATGGCATGCAAGTCCATAAAGCGTGACAGCTCAGTTGAGATTGCCTGGTACAACGACGAAATGCTGGTAAATGCTCTTTTGGAAAAAGAGATCCTCTCAAGCTTCGACTTTGCCATCTTAAACAGGCAGTTTGGAATATATCTTCAGCCCCAGGTCTATGCGGACGGAACCATGTTCGGCGCAGAGGCGCTGGCCAGATGGAGCCATCCGGAGAACGGACTGATCCAGCCCGGCGTCTTCATCGATGTCCTGGAGAGGGCAGACCTTATCTACAAACTGGACAGATATGTATGGGAACTGGCCGCAAGGCAGCTGGCAGCCTGGAAGGGCACGCCCAGGGGCAATATATCAATTTCCGTAAATGTTTCGCCCAAGGATATTTACTACCTTGATATTAATAAAGAGTTTGCAGCTCTTATAGAGAAATATGAAATCAATCCCGCACTCTTTAACATAGAGATCACAGAGACGGCAGTGACCTCTGATGTCAACAAATGTGCGAGACTGATACTGGAGCTTCAGAGGAGCGGATTTAAAGTTGAGATAGATGATTTTGGCAGCGGCTATTCATCCCTCAACATGCTCAAGGACATCAATGCGGATGTACTCAAGATCGACATGGGATTTTTGCGCAAGACCGAGAACCAGAAGCGCGCCCGGGTCATCCTGAATTACACCATAGATATGGCACATGAACTTGGAATGACGGTGGTGACCGAGGGAGTTGAGACCAAAGATCAGCTCGATTACCTCAAAGATATGGGGTGTGAGATGTTCCAGGGCTTCTACTTTGACAGGCCGATGCCGGTGGAGGAGTTCGAAGCTAAGTACAAAGGAGAGTGAGTATGAAAAAAATTGGGATCAAAGAAGTAGTTGCGATGGGTATAGGAACTGCGCTTTTTGTAGTTCTCACTAATGTTCAGATTCCTATTCTGATTGTTCCTAATACCGGGATGCAGCCGCGTATGGCTGTACTGGCATTCTTTGCCGCAGTATTTGGCCCGGTGGTGGGTGGAGTCGTTGGATTTCTCGGACATGCTCTGGGAGATGCGATCTTCTACAGCTCAGTGTGGTGGAGCTGGGTATTTCCTGAGGCAGTTGTAGGAATTGCTATAGGTCTTTTCGCCAAACAGTTTGCAGTGGCAGAGGGCGGATTTGCCAAAAATAAGAAGATCGTCCTTTTCAACATAATGCAGGCCGCAGCCAACGCAGTTGCATGGATAATAGTTGCACCGGTTCTTGACATCGTTATTTACAAGGAACCTGCTAACAAGGTATTTGCCCAGGGCGCAGTTGCATGCATCCTCAACGTCATCATCATCGGCATCCTCGGAACGCTGCTGCTTGTGGCTTACACCAAGATAGTTGGAAGATCTTCAGACCTTAAGATGGAGGACTGATAATTGACAGACAGACAAGCCCCGATCATCGAGTTTGAAAATGTGACTTTTAAGTACAGGGCCCAGCAGGAGCCCACTTTGAAGGATATCAATCTAAAGATCTACAGGGGTGAGAAGATACTTATAGCCGGACAGTCAGGCTCCGGCAAATCTACACTTGCACATTGCTTAAATGCTCTGATCCCCTGCTCCTTTGCAGGGGACATGAGCGGTACACTCCGAGTAGACGGACAAAAACCGTCAGAGCTCGGAGTTTTTGGTATGTCCAAAATAGTGGGAACGGTGCTGCAGGACACAGATGGGCAGTTCATAGCACTGACTGTGGCTGAGGACATCTCTTTTGCCTTGGAAAATGACTGCGTCCCACAGGAAGAGATGTTTAAGAAAGTCGCCGATGTGGCTCAGAGACTGGAACTAAACGACTTTATGACCAACGCCCCGGGTGAGCTGTCGGGCGGACAGAAGCAGAGGGTTTCCCTCGGCGGAGTCCTGGTATGCGACGTTAAGATCCTGCTGTTTGATGAGCCACTGGCCAACCTTGATCCGGCTACAGGCAAAAGAACTATCGCCCTCATCGATGAGCTTATGAAGAAAGAGGACCTGACGGTGGTCATCATCGAGCACAGGTTGGAGGACGTTCTGTACAGAGATGTGGACCGTGTGATCCTGATGGACGGCGGGAGGATCGTTGCGGATGAAAAGCCGGATGATCTTCTGTGTTCTGATGTTCTGGTAAAGAACGGGATAAGGGAGCCGCTTTACATTGCAGCCCTGAAGGCAGCAGGCGCAGAGCTTTCTCCAGAAACACATCCTCAGCACATAGAGACCATGGATATTGAGCCCTACAGGGACAAGGTCAGGAGCTGGTTTTGCTCAATCCCTGAGCACGCAGCAGCGGCTTCGGAGGAATCTGCTCTGTCCGTGGAGGGGCTGGAATTTAGCTACAACGAGAAGAGGAAGATAATCGACAATGTGTCTTTTGACATAAAAAAAGGAGAGATGGTGGCGCTGGTAGGCAAGAACGGAGCTGGAAAATCCACGCTGGCCAGCCTCATCTGCGGCTTCCACAAACCGGATAAGGGTATTATAAGACTTGGAGGCCGGGACATTTCCTCACTGTCCATCAAGGAGAGGGGAGAGAAGATAGGTTTTGTGATGCAGAGCCCGAACCAGATGATCAGTAAGCCCATGATCATGGAAGAGGTGAGCCTGGGACTTACCGTAAGAGGGGTTCCGCAGGATGAGATTGACAGGAAGGTCACAGAGATCCTGAAGATATGCGGCCTCTATCCCTTCAGGAACTGGCCGGTGTCTGCCCTGTCTTTTGGCCAGAAAAAGAGAGTGTCCATTGCTTCTATCCTTGTTATGGATCCGGACATCATCATCATGGATGAGCCCACTGCAGGACAGGATTTCAGGCACTATACGGAGATCATGGAGTTCATAAAGCAGATCAGGAAAAAACTCTCCATCACCATCATCATGATAACCCACGACATGCACCTGATGCTTGAATACACAGACAGAGCCATGGTACTGACTGATGGCAGGCTTATCATGAACGACCTTCCGTCCAGAGTCCTGACGGATGAAGAGATCTGCGACAGAGCCTATCTTAAGAGGACTTCCCTCTATGACCTGTCGGTGAAATGCGGGATCGAAAACCCCGGCGAGTTTGCGGCCAGGTTCATAGATTTCGAGAAAAATAAGCGGGAAAAGGAGGCAGAAGATGTCGAGACTGATAGCCTATGAGTGTAAAGACACGCCGGTCCACAGGCTGAGCGGATTTACCAAGCTGGTCTTCTTTATCCTGTGGTGCCTTGCCAGCGGATTTACCTTTGACACCAGGATCCTTTTGCTGATGCTGGTGATGGGTGCGGCGATCTATGCCATTTCCGGGATAAAGTGGAAACAGGTTGGAGCTGTCTTTGCCGCCATCATGTTCTTTATGGTGATAAACCTGGTCTGCATATTTTTCTTTGCCCCCTATCAGGGATGTGAGATCTACGGCTCAAGGCATGACATGGCGCATCTTTTTGGAAATTACACATTCACGCAGGAACAGCTCTTTTACGAATTCAACGTATTTATCAAATATTTCACCGTGATCCCTGCGGTCTTCGTATTCCTTGTTACCACCGACCCCAGCGAGCTGGCATCATCCTTAAATGCTGTGGGCGTCCCCTACACGATTTCCTATTCGCTGGAGATCGCCCTCAGGTACATCCCGGATGTCCAGGACGAGTTCACCAGAATAAAGAACGCCCAGGAAGCCCGCGGCATTGAGATGAGTTCCAAGGGAAAACTGTTCGACAGGATCACGAATACCGCCAGTATCATTTTTCCGCTCCTTTTCTCCACCATGGAGAGGATCGACGTCGTCAGCAACGCCATGGAACTGCGGGGCTTTGGCAAGATGAAGAAGAGGACCTGGTACTCACGAAAGAAGCTGACAGCAGCAGATTACGCTGTCCTGGCATTCATCGTTATCTTTTTTGCCATGTCCATGCTCATCACCTTCCACGATGGGAACAGGTTCTTTAATCCGTTTTAATACTTTATTTTTCGGTGATACAATCATATTGGAAATGCTTTGAACTATCGACTGGATTCATGGAAGAAGGAAGGTTGAAATGAAGTTTATCTCTAAGATCCTTTATGCAATCCTGGCACTCATAATTCTTATGTGTGCCGTAATTTTGCTGTGCGCAGCTAATCCATCAATAGCCAATACGGTTTCTGAGATAGTCAAAAAGAATGTTCCCGTAAAAGAGGAACCTGCAGAGGAGGCAACTGAAGATTTCTCCATCGACCTTTCTGCACTGGAATCATCGGAAGAGGAGAAGGAAGAGGCGAAGGAAGATGAAGCGGAAGAGAAGCCGCAGGATTACAGTGAATATGTCAATAAGCGAAGTCCCGAGGATATCGTAGATACCAGCAATGTACAGGACTACATCCCTGAGGATGGAGAAGATCCGTATCAGAAGGTTGTAGAAGAGGGAACAGACGACTCGCTTTTTGACGATGATTTTTTTGATAAGGTCAAAGACAAGACAGATTATGTTGTGACTGAGCCTGAGGTCACCGATATCACAGACGAGGAAGAGGCAAAAGAGATAATCGATAATACAGATGTTGGAGAGACCGGAGAAAATGAGGAGTTTGATCCTCTCTTTTACCCCTATTATCATATGCTCAATGACAGGGGCAAGCGCCTGTATAAGCAGATATATGCCAATTCAAATGCACTGATCAATGAGTTTAAGCCGGTGGAGGACTGCACGCCCAGTGAATGGCTCGCTGCATTCGACTGCGTTTTTTATGATCACCCTGAACTGTTCTGGATGAATCTGGAGAGGTACTACGAATATGATTACACCGGCAGAGTTATAAAAGTCGGGCTGATCTTTTACGACGAAATTCCAGACGTCGAAAGTGCAAAAAACGACTTCAATTCTTCAGCTCAGGCAATTATTTCGCAGGCAGAAGGGTTGGCTACAGATTATGATAAAGAGAAATTTGTCCATGATGCCTTGGCTGACAGGATAACTTATCAGCACAATTCACTTGATCAGAGTTCTTACAGTTCTATACCAAATGACTTTACAGTTTGCTGCGGCTATGCGAAAGCCTTCCAGTATCTTATGCAGCAGCTCGGCATTCCAACTTACTTTACCGTTGGCTGGGGAGGCGAGATGCACGCCTGGGATATCATTAAGCTTGAGGACGATTACTACAACGTCGATGTCACATGGGACGATCAGGACCCTACAATGTATGACTACTTCAATGTCAGTGACAGGCAGAATGTCATGCACACCCGGATGTACCAGTCAAGATATCTGCCGCCCTGCAACGGGACCAAGTACAGCGGACTTGAAAAGAGTGAACCGGATCTTAGTGGCTATGACCTGGCTTCGGATGAGGTATTTACTGATTACATGACCTATTTTGAAACCGGCGAAAATATTCTGGATGCCGACATAGCTGAGGGAAAGACTGAATCCGAGTTTAATCTGATGATCAGTAAGGACATTTTCATGGAATGGTACATGATAAACGCTCCTTCTAAGACAGGTGGAACAGATAATGAACTGATATATACCGGCGAAGAGGCATCGATTACCGTAACCTTTGAACACCTCGATGACGGCAATTATCTTATCAGGCATAAGTGGCAGATGAATACGCCTCAGTAAACATTTCCCAAGCTATTTCATTGGAGAGATCGGTAAGAACAGCGTAAATACTCAGAAATATTTTTTGAATCAAAAAAGGAGACATCACAGTCGGCTGCATGTCTCCTTGATTTTATCTTGCCTTTATCGGTATGAGTTTCAGATCTCCAACTCCAAAGAACAGTGAGTTTCGAATCATTCCAATCCTGTATAGATTCAGGATGTAGAACATTGCGACCATGATCTTGTATGGTCCGAAGTGAGTTATCAGTTCCTCAACTGTTGGCGGATAACCACGCCTTCTTGAATAATTCCCAACAAAAGCTGCTATTTCTGCTTCAAGCATTCCCATATTGTAATCCCCTTTTCATTCAACATAGCAAATCATCACTTATATGAGTTTACTATGGAATTATGAAGAAGATTTGTTGCAATTATAAAAAAAGTATAAAGTCTTTCGCTATTTTTTTGCTAAACAGATTGCCCCAAAATAAAATAGAATATAAGATACTTAGAAGATCATTTTATATAAGAAAGGCAATTTATGAGTATTTTAAGTGTTGAACACCTGATTCACGGATTTGGTGACAGGGCAATTTTTGATGATGTTTCCTTCAGACTTCTTAAGGGGGAACACATAGGACTTGTAGGAGCAAACGGTGAGGGCAAGTCCACCTTCATGAACATTATCACCGGCAAGCTCATGCCGGATGCGGGAAAGATTGAATGGGCCAAAAACATTAAGGTCGGTTATCTGGACCAGCATGCTGTCCTAAAGGAGGGCATGACCATAAGGGATGTCCTGGCATCAGCCTTTGACTCGCTATTTGAGATGGAGAGCAGGATGAATGAGATCTGTGATGCCATGGGAGAAGCTGACGAGAAACAGCTTGAAGTTTTGATGGAAGAACTCGGCACGATACAGGATCTTTTGACTAATCATGACTTTTATCTTATAGACTCCAAGATAGAAGAGGTGTCACGGGCTCTTGGATTTCTTGAGCTGGGGCTTGACCGCGATGTGACTGAGCTCTCCGGCGGGCAGAGAACCAAGATACTGCTGGCTAAGCTCTTGCTGGAAAAGCCTGACATACTTCTTTTGGATGAGCCTACCAATTATCTCGACGCCGAGCATATCGTGTGGCTTACGAGGTATCTTCAGGAGTATGAGAATGCTTTTATTCTCATCTCACATGACATTCCGTTTCTTAACAGCGTGGTCAACATTATTTACCACATGGATGGCCAGACGCATTCCCTCGACAGATATGTGGGTGACTACGACAAATTCATGGAAGTTTACGAAGCAAAAAAGGCACAGAGAGAGGCGGCCTACAACAGACAGCAGCAGGAGATCGCCGACCTCAAGGACTTCGTTGCCAGAAACAAGGCAAGGGTCGCGACGAGGAACATGGCCATGGCCAGGCAGAAGAAACTTGACAGCATGGATATCATAGAGAAGATCCAGGAGAAACCAAAGCCTGAGTTTTACTTTAAGACAGCCCGCACACCGGGGAAATTTCTCTTTGAACTTCAGGACCTTGTGATAGGATATGACGAACCCTTGTCAAAACCTTTAAATCTTGCCATAGAGAGAAACACATTCACAGTGCTCACCGGGGCCAACGGAATCGGCAAGACCACTCTGCTTAAGAGCATACTTGGTCTTATCCCTGCCATATCAGGCAAGGTTCATAGAGGTGAACACGTGGAAATCGGCTATTTTGAGCAGGAGATGAGTCCTGACATTGAGACTACCTGTCTTGAGGAAATCTGGAATGAGTTTCCCGGTTTTTCGCAGTATGAGGTCCGCTCTGCACTTGCCAAATGCGGACTTACGACCAAGCACATAGAGAGTAAGTGCAAGGTCCTCTCCGGAGGAGAGCAGGCCAAGGTACGGCTCTGCAAGCTCATGAACAGGGAATCAAACATCCTTGTCCTCGATGAGCCCACCAACCATCTGGACGTAGATGCTAAGGAGGAGCTTCACAGGGCCCTTAAGGAGTACAAGGGAACGGTCATCATGGTGTGCCATGAGCCCGACTTCTATGAAGACCTGGCGACTGACGTGATAGACTGCACCAAATGGACTACCAAGCTGTGATGATGGTTGACTGGATATGTGATATATATGCTAAAGCAGACTGCACTTTCCGAGGATTATATATCAGGATGCTTCTGTGCAGAGAACGTAGCTGAGCCTGATTAAACAGAGGCAGAAAGGGAGAAGATGAAGAAGATAAATTTAACGAAATATACAGATTTTATAGTTGATGAGACAACTAAGCTTCTTAATATAGATTCACCTACAGGGTATACGGAAGAAGCCGCTGCCTGGGTCAGGGACGAATTTGAGAAACTTGGTTTCAAGGCTGACTTCACTAAT
>JAEEGL012713573.1_pt1 | contig 30573 bp, 12 predicted proteins | sample 9134231 | NCBI WGS metagenome assembly JAEEGL01 (sample SAMN16246548, study PRJNA631951) | gut metagenome | biome: gut microbiome; feature: rumen; material: fiber-attached | host: Bos | place: Iran: Karaj | collected 2018-10 | reverse complement strand
ATTTTGGAAATTATTATTTAACTGAATATGAAAATGAGAATAAAAAAGAAAATAAAATAAAAGATAATCAAAAAGAAAATGATAATATTAAAAATAAAATAAATACAAAGAATATAGGAAAAAATCCAATTACAAAGAATCAAATAAATTCATTAATTTCTATAAATAACAAAAAATTATTGAAAATCTATAAGTGTGAAGTAAAGAAAAAACAAAATAAATATGAAAAAAAAAATAAAGAATTAATTCCTGAAAAAATTTTAATGTTAATGAGACCAAAAAATTTAAATAAAAAATATAAAAAAACTAATTCAAAGGAATTAAAAAGGCATTCTAATAATAGTAATAACTATATTAAAATTAATAATAATAATATTTGTTCAACACAAAGAACAGGAGGAAATTCAAAATGATTTAAATAAACAAAATATTCTTTTGTCAAATTAAATTCAAATTAAAAAGATGTTTTTTTTAATTTTATAAAATTAAATTCTTTAATTTAAAATTCAAATTTATTCAAATATATAATAGAATATTAATATATTAAATTACTTTATATATAAATAAAAAATAATTTAAAAATAAAAAAATCATTAAAAAAAAAAAAATATCAAAATATTCAATTAGGATAAATTATTTTATTTAATAAGAAAAATATAATTTATTTATTCACCTTTTCTTCTAATATGAATTCCATCCTTTAATTCTAATTTTCCTCCAGTTGGTGTTGCGAGAACTTCTCCACATTCTTTACATTTAATAACTGATTGTGCATTTGAAAAAGTGTGTGTTAATCCTTTACAATTTTTACATTTAATATCTAAGAAAAATGAATTTGGTTTTTGAACTAATTTTTTTAATTTGTGTTTTTGTGCTTCTATTACTGGATCTGGATGAAGAAGGTCATATTCCATTTTTAAAATAAATAATTAGATATATATATAATTTATATATTAATTTTTTTTTAATAAATAATAAATAATATTTTATTATATGCTTTTGAATTTTTTTAAATTTTTTTTAACTTTTTGTTTTTTTTTGCTATTTGAAAATTTTAAAATAAGTTGTTTTTTAATTAAATTCATTTATATTCAATTATTTATTTTAAATATTTATTTTAATTCAAATATGATTATATTTTATGTTTGGTAAAGTTTGAAAATTTAGTTTGTTGATAAATTTTTATTCTCATTTTTTTAATTTTTTATTTTTATAATTAAAAATAATGAAATCAATAATTGATTTATCTACTTTTACTAAACAACCCTTTTTATCAAATAGAATTACAAAAAGAAAAACAAGTATAAATAATAATAATTATCATACAACATCAAATCAGATTTTAAATTATAATTCAAATGAAAAGAATCTAAATAAGAATAATAGAAATCTAAAAAATAATTTAAATAAAAATAGCTTTATAAATAAAACACAAACTCAAAGTAAAGAAAAAAGTAAATCAAAAAGTAAAAGTAGAGATGAAATATATTTAACTAATAAAATACTTAAAAATAATTTAAAATATCCAGAAGTAAATAATGAAAAAAATAGTTTTATTATAGGAAATTCAAATAAAAATACACAAAAAGCAATTAATAAGATAACAATTAGAATATATGAAAATTCAATAGATAAATTATTTTTATATATGAAATCTATTTTACCAAATAAAACATATAATGATATAAAAAGTAAATTTTTAAATGAGATAACAAAAGAAATAAATGATTATTCAAATAAAAAATATTTTACTAATGATGATTCTATAACATCATCAATTAAAACTTTAATAAAAAATAAAATTTTATTTGATGATTATTCAAGTAATAATAATAATAAAACAAAAACACAATTATCTTATAATTTAAATGAAGGAAATAATAATAACTTTTCTTGTAATAATAATACTATTTCAAATAAACATTCTTCATTATATACTTTAACTAAAAGTAAAATTTTAAATAGCAAAACAATGAGTAATAGTAAAAGTAAATCTAAAAGTGGTAGTAAATCAAATTCAAAAGGGAGAAATGAATTTAATAAATCTGCAAGAAATAATAAAAAAATATCTATGAAAAAATATACTTTTGGGGTATTTAAAAGTAATAATTTAAATTCAAAATTATTCCAAAAAATAAATTCAGAATTACTTAAAATAGATTTAAATCCCATTTCATATAAAAAAAATACTATTGATGGGAATAATAAAGGTAATATTTTTAATAAAAAAAGTAATGGAACAAAATTTATTTATTTAAATAATAGAAATAATAAAATTTCAACTAGTCATACTACAGGAAATTCTTTAAATAAAAAAGAAAAGCATATTAAATCTAATTTTTCTTTAAATTTTAATAATAAGAATAATATGAGTGAAATTATAGAAAATAAAACAATTCAAAAACATTTAAATTTAATTAATAAAAATAATAAAAATAACATTATAAAAGAAGTAATAAATGAATCTAAAAATTCTGAACAATTAAAAGAAATTAAATCAAGTTTAGATGAAAATTTAAAAATAATGTTTAATTTTAGTTATGAAGACTTTTTAAATAAAGAAAGTGAAACAGAAAGTAAAAAAAGTTTAGATGAAAATAATAATAATTCAAATAACAATTATATTTCAAAAGGAGTATATAAATCAAAATATAAAATTTAATTTGTAATTATAAAGACTAATTTATTTGACTATTTTTTTCCAAATATATTATTTTACTTTTATATAAATTTATTTAAATATTATTTAAAAATTAACTTAAAAATAACTAAAACAGAATTTATTTTTTTTTATATTACTGAACATAATTTAAATTAAATAGAATTTAAACTAAAAAAAAATTAAAAAAAATGAACAAGTCTCAAACTCATAAATCATCAATATCAAACAATCATAATAAGCAATCAAAAAAGTCAATTCCAATAAGTATTAATAGTAATCCATATCCATTTCAATTTATATTTAATAATAAAAATTCTAATTTAGTAACATCATATGTAAATATGAGTAATCAAATTCAAAAAAATAATCAAAAAAATAAAAATTCAAATGTCATATTAGTTTCAAAGAAAAATACAGCACTACCCTTAGGAAATAAAAACTTAATTGTACAATCTTATTTATCAAAATATTCTGTTAGTTCATTATTATCAAAATCAAATTATTCAAATAAAAATAATACACAATTAAAAATTCCACCTTATCAAATATTTAATGACTCAAATAATAATTCTGAATATCCATCTTTGTTATTTAAAAAAAAAGTTAACAATATAAATGAAATGAAAAAGTCTATGAATATTAATATTAATAAAATTATAAATTTTAATAATTCTTTGAAAAAAAAAAATAATTTAAAAAATTCTAATAGTAAGTTTAAAAAAGAAAATAAAAATAATGATGAAATATTTATTAATACAAATTATAATTTATCAAAAGAAAAAGGAAATAAAAATTCAGAATCAACAACATCAAATATATTAATTCAAAATAAAACTATAATTGAGCAAAATAAAAGTAATAATGTTTTACATACTTTAAGAAATCAAATTCATAATTATTTTAAAAGTGATAATTCACTTTTTGGGTCATCTTTTATAAAAAAAAGTAAAAAAAAAAAGCATGTCAAAAATTTGAAAGAAAAAAACTAATTGAAAAAATAGATGAAAATAATGATTCAATAAAGCATTATACAATATGTAAAAGTTATAATAATAATTATATATCAAGTAATAAAAATAAAGAAAATAAAAAAAATGATAATTATAGAAATAAAACTATATCAATTAATTTAAATAAAATATTAAAAGATATTAAAATAGAAAAGAAGAAAAAAAATAATCGAAATAATTTACAAAAAAATGTAGAACAACCTATTTCTTTATTTAAAATTATTGAAAAAGAAATATCAAAAGAAGTAATTAAAGGAAAAAATGAAAATAAAATAAATAAAAAAGAGAATAATCTATCAATAATTAGAAATGAAGAAAAAATTTATAATAATAAAAATAATAATAATTTTAATTATTTATTTGAAGGAAGCAATCTTTGTGAAATTCCAGAAGATAAAGATGATAAATTTGATAATTTAAATTCTATAGTTAGAAAAATTCAATTTAATAAAATCTTAATTAATTGTGGAAATTTATTTTCAGTAAATAAGAATAATAAATATTTTCAATATTTTGAAAAATTTGAAAAGGAATTTATAGAAAATATAAATTATAATAAAAAAAATATAAAAGGTATAGTTTCTATAAATCAATCTTATAGTACTCAACAAGATTCGAGTTACAAAAAAAAATTATTAAAAAATCCATAAAATTATTTAACTTATTATAAATATATTTAATATTTAAAATAATTAATTAATATATTTTCAATTTTTAATATAAAATAAAAATAAAATAAAAGATTAATCAAAACCTTATATATAAAATTTTTATTGATTTTAATTAAAAATATCTCCTTCTAATTTTAAAGTATCTTTATAAAATTTTTCATCCTCTGATAAATATTGAACAGGAAAAATCCCAATAAAATTTAAAAATGAATTAAAATTTTCATTAGCATAATATAAAATAATATTTAAAGGAATAATTAATATAAACCCAAAAACGAAATAAAATATGAAAATACCTTTAAAATAATTAATCAAATGATTAATTTGACTATTTCTAATATTATCAAAAATTTGAATAGTCTTTTCTAAACTATTCATAAAATAAAAAGTAATATAAACTTCAATAAAGTAAATAATTTTAGGATTAATTGCAACTTTATAATTATTTATATTACGTTGTTGTAAAGTAATGATAAAATTATCTAAATCAATTCTTAATTGAGTTGTACTTGGTTCAATTCCTTGTTTTAATATTGAAGACCAAAATAAATTACATAAAGTAATAACTGTTTCATTATCTGAAAAAAGACATTCACATGCATCACCATTATATAACCTATTTATTTCATTAAATGATTTTTTATCTATATTTTTTGATTTTAATGACACTAAAATAGCTTCAAATGTTTTTATTTTTGTTTTATTTATTAATTCAATATTATATAAATAATATGATTCATTTAATTCATTTATTTTATCTTTTGTATATGTTATATTATTTATAGTAATATTTTCTATTATATTATTTTCTAATTGATTTATATAATCAATTTTTAAATTTTCATAAGATTCATAATTTAAAAGTTCTTTTTTTATTATTGAATAAATATAAAAATCATCTTTGTAAATTCCTATTATTTCATTCATAATATTATCTAATTCAAAAAATTTTTCTCTTCTATATGAATATAATATTGATATAATTAAATAATTTGTCATTATTAAAAATACTATTCCACAAGCTTTAATACAAAAAAATATATTATATATTATAAAATATTGTAACATTATTTCAATTTTTTCCCTTTTTTGTTGTTGAATTTTTGATATTTTTTTTCCTTTATTTTTTTTTTTTTCTTTGAATATTTTGTTCAACAATTTCATTGTGTTTTTCTTTTTTATCATTTTTTTTAAACTTATTATCATTTGTTTTCTTTCTTATAAATTTTGAAATAGGACTTAAACTCTTATTTTCATTATTATCTTCATAATTATTTTCATTAGATTGATTAAAAGATTCTTCACTTTTTTCATCATCTATAGAAGATTTTTTTAATTTCTTTTTTAAATCATCTAAATATTGTAAATATATTTCAAAATTATATGTTTTAAACTTAATTAACTTTTTCAAAAAACTTTTTTCAATAAGAAACAGTTTTCTAACAAGTAATATAAAAATTGAGAAAATAATACCAAAAATTGCAATATTAATAACTAAATATATAATATTATATTTATATTTACTACTTTTAACAATTTTTAACTTATTTTCAATATCAAGCCCATCAATATTATTATTATTCAAATAATAATAAGTACAATTAATAACATTTTCACAATAAACTTCAAAAGTTTGAGAAGGATCATTATAAAGATATTTATTTAAATTTGCTCTTAATCTAATTCCATTTGATAAAATTAAACTTAATAAATTTGCTCCATCAAGTGCAATTTCTGATAAAGTATTCATATCATAGATATAAATATTCAAATATTCTATTTTATTTAATTTATTTTCATATTCACTATCAAAATATGCAATTTTTCCTATTTCTTCACTTAATTTATCAATTAATGTTGAGAAAGTTGATTTTGTTATAACTTCTTCCTCACCTTTTTGTATAATTCCTTTTTTTATAAAACGTAAATTAATTGATGATATATAAAGATTTGTTATTATTATTTTTGTATGATTAAAAAAATAATTTTCATTAAGGAAATTTAGTAAATTTTTATAATTGTCATTAATTGATTTTATATTGAAGTTTATTAAAAAAAGAGAAATAAATAAAAATAAAAACGAAAGGATTCTTAAATATTTTATATGATAAGTTTCATTTTTTTCTAAAATTCTACTTTTTAATTTATTAAAACTTACACTATCAACTGAACCTTTTGTCACAAATGAATTATGTGATTTTGTTAATTCTTTATTATTAGTATCATTTAAATTTTCATTATCATTATTACTTTTACTTTCTTTAAAAAAATGTTGACTATTATTAGTTATAATTTTATTTATATTATTCATCATTTTTTCATGATGATTTTCTTTATTATTATCTTCACTTTTTTCTTCTTTTTTTTTTAATTTGTATTTTTCTTCATCATAAATTTTTATTTTAATTCCTCTTTCCTTTTTTAAAATACTTTGAGGAATTTTAAATATATTACTTTCATTAACAATTCCAGTTGTATAATCATTTCCACCAACAGAATTATCAATTTCTCTTCCAGTCTTTTCAATGTTTTCATTTGAACCTAATAAATCATTTGAAATATAAATTCTATAATAAGTATATTTTCCATTTATAAAATTTTTGGAAATTAATCTATAAAAAATAGAAAAAGTCTTTTCTGCTAATCTTTGCTTCATATTTAAAACAAAATGATTATATTCAATAATATTAGTTTCATTTTTAAATTTATTTGTTCCAAATTTTTTTATAATTTGAGTTGATTGAGTATTATTATTTTCATCAAAAACTAATGAACCACATTCTTTAATTTTATTAAGAATTATATTAATTTTATTTTCATCATCTGAAAAATTATAAATATTACAATAAAGATTACTTTTAATATCAATATCATTTTTACTAAAAGAAAATTTATTATTAGAATATTTTAAATATTTTAAAATTTCTGGTATAATTAATCCTATATGATGACCTATTAAATTTGAAGTTAAACCATATGTAATTGCATCATTTGAAATTGTTGTACTATTTGCAATTAATGATAAAGGATCACTCATTGCATTTATTTTGAACTCATCATCTAAAATAATTAAAAATTGATTTGATTTTAATTTTTCAATTAAACCAATATAAATTAAACCATATGATAAATTTGGAATACATTTTATATACATGTTTATCATATATACATTATTATTTTTTGATTTTATTATGAAATTTTTTGGTTTTTTATTAAATAAATGAGTTAAACTTGAATATTTAATTGTGTTATCAATTAATTCTTTATGAAAATCCGCAATACAAGGAGGAATTAAATCATTTATAGTAAAGTTTATTAATTCTTTTGGTGAATAATTAAATAAAATTGGAAAATTTGGAGTTGTATAAATTATTTTATTATAATTATTATTGTCTATTAAAATTATTGATGTTATTTCTTTTAAAAATAATGTGTAATATATATTATTTTTTTCACTTAATTTTGATGTTTTCATCATATTATATTTCTTTTTTTCTTTTTGTGTTAAAGATTCATCTTGGATTATAGTTTCTAAATATAACATATAATCTTTTTCTATTTCATCTGAAAAAGGATTTAATTCAATTATTTTATTCCATAAATCTAAAATTTCTTTTCTTAAATTTAAAACTGTATTTCCTAAATTTAAAAAAGTTTCTGTTGATTTTGTTGAAGTTGTATTATTTCTTAATATATCAAAATATTCAATTTGACTACATGCTGCATCATAAATTTTAAGTTTTAATTTATCTACAAGAGTATTATATATAATTACACTTCCAATTTCAATATTTTTTAAAGTATCTTTAATATAAGCTTTTTTAGTTAATTTTAATATGAAATATTCAATTAAATCTTCTATCAATAAGAATTTTAAATAAATTAATTTATGACTATTAAATTTACTTTTTGAGCAAAGTGAAAGTGAATAAGTCATATTTTTTAATTTATTAGAAAGAAAATAACAAAAAACTAATAAAATATCATTTTTTAATTCTGTTTTTTCAAGATAATATTCATAAATTACATAAATTATATTAAAAACATCAAATAAAAGAACACCACTTCCTCCATGTTTATTAATCAAAGTTTCATTACTTTTAAATTTTTGAAATTTATCAGTAATTTCAGGATTATTTTCAAAATAATCATTTAGGGTTTTTATTAGTCCAATTAATAAAGTTTTTGATTTTGAAGAATTATCCATTGCAATAGTTTGTAAATTATTTGTAAACATTTCAATATCTTTTAAAGTTTTTGCTTCAAAAATATTAAATTCTGTTAAATAATATTCCATATAAGAATATTTTAATATTCTGAAAAAAATAAAAATAATTAACCATCCTACAATAACTAATAAAATACTATTTGAGATTGATAATATTTTCTTTAAAATTAAAATAAAAGAATACCAAGAAATTATAGGGCAAATATAAAAATTTAAACTATTTATTTTATTGTTATAAAATAATACTCTTTTAAAACAATAAACCCCTAAAATATATGAACTTATACAAATATAAATATTATTAAAAATAGTATAATTAATCTTTGAGTCATCTAAATAATATTTAATAAAATAAATTATAAAATAAGAAATAATTGAAAATAACAGGAAATAAGTTTCATAATTAGAATTAATTCTTGTTAAACTATTAATTCCTTTAATTCCTCCAATTTCAAAATAATAAATGGACAACAAAAATGAATAAATAATCACAAAAAGTAATAAAAACATTGATAAAAATACTATAATAATATGAATAATATTTGAATAACATTTTAAATTTAGATAAATATGATAATCTTGTTTGCAATTTGTTGATAATAATAAAATATTGATTGTTGGACATAAAAAACCATTTAGTAAAAACATATTTAGTAAGTTTAATAATTTAATTGGAGCTTGTCTTATTTTTAAATTATCATAATTTATCATTAAGTATATAATTAATGATATCAATATTAATAAAAAAAGGAAAACAATTAAAAATAAAAAAATATACGTTTTTTTTGAATTAATATTTTCATGAATTAAAATTATTTCTTTTATTGATTTAAAAAAAGTGATTAATGTATCATTTTCATAAAAATTTTTAGGTGTTTTTATAATAGGAATTATCATAAATTGAAAATAGAAATAAATTCTTAAAAAAAATATTAACAAAAGAGTTTGTTGTTTATATTTTAACATTATTCTAAAAAATGAAAAATATTTTATAAGAAATGAATGAGAATAAATATAAGTCTTTTGAATTGTATCATCTAATTCTACCCATTCAATTATTTTTGATTCTATCATTTTTGATTAAAAATATCATTAGATTACATTTGAGTTATTTTTTATAAAATTAAATTAATTAAAAAAATCATTATAAAAGTATAAAAATGTTGTCTCAGTAAATTATTTATAAAATTTTTAGGTTTAAATTTTGTAAAAAATAACAATTCAAATAAAATAATTAAATTAATTTTAAAATATCAATTATTTTCATCTAAAACATAAACAGAAAAAAAATATATATATATAAATTATAAAAATAGCATCATTATACCTTTTTAATTTATATTTAAAAATAAATTATTTTTTCTCATTATCTTTATCATTTTTATCATTCATTTCAAAAAACTTTCCAATAACATTATAAACTTCAATAATTTGAACAAATCTTTCCAAAATAATAAAAGATCCTTGTACATAATTAAAAATCTGAAAAATAATCATAATAATAAAAATAACTAAAATAAACTCAGTAAGATTATTAATCATTCCTTCTAAATCAGGTTTAATATGTTGTTCTTCTAAACGACCCAGAAAAGTCATATAAAAAATATATTCAAATAAATTAACTAATTGTAAATCATATCCAGCATAATAAATATAACTATAATCATTTCTATTTCTATCATTTAAAAAAGCTAAATAAATACTTCTAATTTTACTTAAAAAACCACTTAATTTAGTTGAAAATCTTGCTTCAAAAAAACAATTAACTTTACAAATTTGAATTAGTGATGTATAATAAATTGAATTTTCTAAATTAGTTAAAACTGACTCACAAGCACCAACTGAACCTGCATCTGATATTAATTTAGAATAATCTTCTTTTTTTTCTATTATTGATGCAAATTCTGTATAATTATTATAAATTATTAATGATTTATTATTTATTAAATCATCCATTGCAAATGTTGTATTGAATAAAATTGATATTTTTGATTGAATTAAAAAATGAATTAAATATATGTTTAAGTCATCAATGTAGTCTGTTAAATTTTTTTGAGTTGAAATTTTACTAAAATGAGTTTTCATTAAAGGAAATGTTACTATTACTAATATTCCATATAATAAAAGTGAAAATAATAAATTTTCAATTGAATTAATAAATATTTGAAAATAATATTTTTTTTCTTTTTTGTTTAAATTTACTACCGGAATATAATCATCATTATCTTCATCCATTACTTTATTTGGATTTCCATCTATAAATGTTGAGTTTAATTGTTGTTTTTTTTTTGCTCTATTATATGCATATATTCTTTTTATTTCATCTATTATTGATGATGGTTTTTTTTCATTTGATAATAATAATTTTCCATACTTTAATTTTTTTCTTAAACTTTTTAATTGTTTATGTGTAATTGATATTATTTGTTTTGTTATTTTTCTTAATATTGTTGTTGATAAATTAATTGATAAAAGTATTATAATAATACCAAATATATTTGCAACAAGAAATAAAATAAAAAACAAATAAATAAGAAATTTAAAATTTTGAAATGAGGAATTAAAATATTGTTTCCCTTTATAAATTACCTTTTCAATAACCACAAAGAATGTAGGATAATTATATAAAATTTCTGCACAAGTTTTATTAGGTTCAGTAATATTATTAATATAAGTTGGAATTTGTTCATAAGTAATTTGAGGAAATCTCATAACTTCAGTAAGTTCTTGTGAAATAGTATATAAATTAGTAAAAATTACATCAAAAGAATCAAAATAAGTAACATGTTCATAATTACCATCTTTATTAAAAATAGTGAAATCTTCATATAATACATTATAAAAACTATTTTTGTTGGAAAGTTTACCAAATTGTTTTTTAAATTCATTTTGATAACTAAAAAATTCAATTGAAGAATTTTGAAAAATTTCTAAATAAAAATGAAAAAAATCAAAACTAAAATTAGTAATTAATTTACTAAAAGTAATAACTAAATCATCAAATGGATTTCCAGAAGTTTTCTTAGTAATAGTATTAGTTAAGCAAAATTGACCATAAACAAAATCAATATTATTTCTTCTAAAAACAGAAATATTAGTATAATCTTTTTTAAATTTATTAGAATAAATTTTAGTATAAATACAAATAAAAACAGCAAAACCAATTAAAAAAACACTATAACAAAAACTAATAGATGAAAAAATATTATTTTCTGATTTTTGTTTTTTTTTTGCTTGAGTTGAAATATTCCATGCATTTTCTTTATGTAATCTTGTTGAAATTGCACTTGCAACTGATGCGGTGTCTCTTATTGATGGTGTATATAAATTTGTAGTTTCTTGTGTTTCTATTATATTTTTTTTTTGTTTTTTAACTTTTATTAATTCTAATATATTAAATTGAAGTAAAAAAAAATCCTGATTTTCTTCTTTAAATTTGTTTTTTAATTTAATTTCTAATGTAAGTGTTTTATTATTTCCTAATATTTTTTCTAATTTTGATAAATTTTTTTCATGATTTGCTTTTGAATTTGAATAAAATTTTTCAAAATTTTTTTTTACTAATTTACATAATTTCTTAAAATGAATTACAAATTCTTTTTCAATATCATTAAAAGAATAATTTTTAATACCAAATAATTGAATAATTGGAACTGAATTATGTTCATTTGTAACACCAAAATAATCTTTGAAAAAAGTACCAAATTTTATTGCTGCATTTTCTTTTTCAAATAAAGCAAAATTATCCATTTCAAAATCTTTTAAAGAATCAACTTTACAAATTATATAAATTTGACCTTGAAAAGTAGGAAGAATAGAAAAATGTAATTTTGTTCCAACAATATATCCATTTATATCTTCAATAACTGTTTCTATTGTATAATGTCTTTCTTTTAATAAATGTTTTTTTATTATTTTAATTTGATTTTTTGCTATTTGAGATGGAAAAATTACTTTTAAATTTAAATCTTTTAATTTATTTGTATTTTTTTTTGTATATTCATAAAAAGGTAAAGGTGCTTTTTTTATTATAAATTCATTTCTTTCAAATAAAATTAAAAAAGAATCATTTTTTTCTACTACAGTATCTAAAGAATTAGTATCATAAAAATCGAAATTTTTTCCTGAATTATCATTAAATAATATTTCTTCAATTAATTGAAATTTATCAAATTCAGGTTGAGATCTTAATTTATATTCATCATCAGCATGTTTATTTATTTCTATAATTTCATCAAGAGATCTTTTTATTTCTGAACTTTTTTGATCAATTATTTCATATAAACGATATTTTGTTTCTGTTAAATTATTTAATATTAGTTTAAAGCATTTTAATATTTTAATATATTGATTATTTAAATCTTGAAAAATAATAATTGAAGCCATTGAATTATCTTCACTTTTTTTTTCTAAAGATAATAAAGAAGTTCTTATTGATTTAAAAATACATTTTGAAATAAAAGGACAATCAGAAAATACTTTTGAATAACGAAAATTTTGAAGATGATATTGTGCTCTAAAAGTTTTATCGTCTATTATAAAGAAAAGTTGTATTTTATAATAATGTAATATTTCTAAAACTTTTCTATTAAATTCATTTTTATCATTTGATAAAAGTTTCTTAAAATATTTTAAAAAATAAAGTAGTTTATTATATATTATTTTTTCACTATCACCTTCTTTTGAAGTTAAAGATGAAGATTTTCTTATTGATTTTTTTATTTTTCCTGAAAATAAAGGAATTAATTTATCTTTTTCATTTCCTAAAATATTAAAATCATTTTCATTTTTAAAAAGATGATTTTTAAAATATTTTATATATATATCTATTATTTCTCTTTCTTTACCTGAAATTTTTCCATGCATTAATTTTATTTCAAAAAAGTTTGTTATTGGTAAAAAAATTTGAGATATTCCATAAAAAAATAAAGTTCTTTTTTTTCTTAAATATTCTTTTATTGAATATAATTGAAAGTATTTTTTTTTTCCATATAATAAATATAATAAAGTTATAAATAAAAATATTAATAAACATAATTCTAATAATTTAAAAACTTTTTCATCTTGTTTCCAATGTATTAAAAAGTAAATTATGACTCTTTCAATAAAAAAAGTTATAAGAATTAAAAATACTATTTGGTTCATTTTAAAAAAAGTATTAAAATTATATGATAATAACATATCTTGTATTTTTAAAATAGAAAAATTTATAAAACAATAAACCCAAAAAAATTCAATAACAATAATCTTTTTATTATATAATCTAAGAATAAAAATAATAGATGATAATTCTTGAAGTAAAAATTCTTGAGAAGCAAAATTTTGATTATGTAAATAAGAAATATTATTTTCAAAAAAAGCATAAATTAATAAATTCATAAAAATAATATATAAAATTAGAAAAAATATTAATAAAGCTAAATCTAATATAAAAGACTCACTAATACTTTCATAATAATCAGATAATTGAATTATAACATTTCTATTAAAAATAACTAAAGTTAGTAAATTAATTGTACGTAGGAAAAAATATGTAATAAAAGATAATATATATTTCAAAAGTGAAAAAAAAAAATTATTTATATTAATCATATGAATTATTAAGGAAATTAATAAAATCAATAAAATAATTACTCTTAATATTTTTGTGTCATAAAAACAATTTTGATTATAAATTTTATTTGTAAAAAATTTTTGAATCAATCTATTAATTTGATCTCTTTTATAATATTCTTCATTTAATAAATGACAAACTGAACCTAAATCACTGTTTTTAACTAAATTATTTAAAAAAAATTCAAGATAAAAAATTGGTGAAATAAAATAAACTGGATATGTTAAATTTAAAAATTCTCTTTTATAATTAAAAACAATATCAATTACAACTATTAAATTTGCATATTCGAAAATTGATGATAAAAAATTGAAAAAAAGAGATTTGAGAGAATGACCTTGAATACTTGAAAATAAATCTAATATTTTTAATTCAACTAATTCGGACTTCATTATTTTATTTTAAATTTATTAATTATTATAGAAGTTTTTATGGCTATTAAAAACAATATAAAAATATTTATTATTTAAGTATTTTGTTATAAAAAAATAATTTTTGTTTTATTTATATCAATTATTTTAATTATTATTACTTTTAATTTAGATTAAAAATATTTAATTAAATGTTTATCAAAAGGTATTTGTAAAATAAAAAAATTAATAATTCTTAGAAAAAATTAAAAAAAATAAATTTAATATTATCATTTTTTTTATATAATTTAAATATTTCAAAAGAATAATTTAAATATAGCAAATTTTTTAAAAAATTTTTATCTCAATTTTCATTTATTCAAAGAGAAAAATTGAAAATTATTCGTTCAATTAATGAAAGAAATTTTTAGTATTAATGCTTAAACTTATTTTTATTTTGTTTTTACTTATCATTTAAATTTTAAAATTGATTTTATTCTTTTTAATTTTATATAATTTCAAATTCCATTTTATGCTATTTTTTTTAAATATTAAATAATTAAAATTAATTATAAATGGAAGAGGAAATAAATTTTAATTTTATTAATGCACAAGTTTCAAAAATTATTCCTTATGATGAAATAAATAATAAAAATGCAATTTATATATTAGAAATATATGAAATAAAAAATAAAAATAACAAATGGATAAAAAAATATACATTAGCAGAAATAGAAAATTTCAGAAATTATATAATAAAATATGTACCAGCTGTAATTAATTTACCCTTTCCCTATATAAGCTTATTTTCATATCTTCCATTTATTGGATGGAAATATGATGAAAGAAATTGGGATATTCTTTTAGAAAATAAATTTATTTTAGATAATTTTTTTAATACAATTTGTCAAAATAAAAAAATTTATATATTATCTGAATTTAATACTTTTTTTTATGAATCTACAAGATTTTCCTTTTTTAATAATTTTTAAAAAGAAATATAAAAAAATTTCTTATAAATAAAATATTAATATAATTATGAGCATTTAATTTATCATTAAAAAAATTAATATTTTAATAATTTAAAAAAAGAACTTTTATTTTTTATTTCATTTTTTAAGTAATTTAATAAATAAAATGAATAATAAAATTAACGGAAGTGAACAAAAGTATAAATCAATTAAATTTAAGGAAATAGAAAGTATTTTCCTTCAATATGGGAAAGATGAAATAACAAATTCTCAAATAAAAAATAACAATAATATTAATAATAATCAAAATCAAATTGTTAAAATTCCTATATTTGAATTTAATTCAATGATGAATGAAAAATTAAAAGAAAAATTAAAGAAATGTTTAACTAAATAATTATATAGTGTTTTATAAATTATTTTTAAACATTAATTTTTTTGCATTTTAGCTTTATAAACTAAACATTAAATTATATATAAAAATATTTATTTAATTTTATATAAATATAATAAGAATTAATTATATTTTGTTTATTGTATTGAATATTTTTTCTTATTTAGTTATAATTTTGTTTTTATATTTCCTATTTATTTAATTTTTAAATTATAATTTTCCAATTTTATTTAAATAACTTTCTTAAAAATTATTTCTAAAAATTATTTTTATTTTATCTTTTCAATTAGATATATAAAATTTATTCTTTTTAAAGAAATATTATTTGTATTGTATAAAAACTTTTTAATTTGAAAATTTATTTTGTTACAATTATATATATTAAAATTAAACTATAATCTATTAACAGTATTAATAAACTCATATAAAATGACTATTTAAAATATTATATAATATGAACTTTGGATTTTCTCATCATCGAATTCTTTTTTTTCATATTATTATTTAATTCATTTTTAAAAATATTTTTATTATTATGAAATATTATATCATTATTTTCATTATGACCATAAATAAATATCTTTATTATTTTAAATTAATTTTTTCTCTTTTATTTTTTTTGATTTATCATCTTTAATAAAATTATTTTGTAAAATATATTAGATATTAAAGTTTTTTTTATCTAAGATGAAGAATAAGTTTCTAATGTAAGATTTTGTGATTGTATTTCTTTCCTTTTTTTTTTTAAATTTTCATATAATCTTCTTTCTTTTCCAACAATTTGAAAATTATCAAAATAAAATTAGTAATTATAAGGACATTTCATAGGTAAATTTTCTTCTTGTTTTTGAAATATTTAATTCTAAATATGATGATATTTCACTATTATTAATTATAATTTTTCCATTTTTCATTTTTTTAAAACAAAATTAAACATTAATAATTTTACATATATAAATAAAAAAAATACAAAAATAACAACAAAAAATTTAATCTAAAAAAAAAACTACAAAAAAATATAAATCTTCTAAATTAATTTTTTAAATAGAAATAAAATATATTATATAATAGCAAATATAAATATTTCAAAATAATAAAAATTAATGATTTACATAAATTTTAATAATATCATCTCCAATTTTAATCAAAGTTTCTTCAATTAAACTAAATTTATGATCAAGAACTAACCAAATATCTTTTCCTTTAATACTCCAAATTTCTCTTTCTTTATCAAAAATGATAGAACAAAAATAATCTTTTTTATTTATATTATTATCATTTTTTAATTGTATTGTATTGTTTTCATTGAATCCAATTTTAATTTCTTGTTCATTTTGAACATTATTAATACAAAAATCATTTCCAATTTCATCTACTTTATTATTAAATTCATATTCAAAGATTCTTATATTCATATTATAAATTAAATTTTTACGATTAGTATTATTAGATGGCATTAATTGTATTATTGTTTTATTTAATAAAATAACTTTATTATTTATAAAAGAAAAATTTTTATCTGAAATATTTACAAGTATAAATCTTCCTTGTTTATTATTATCTAATATAGGTTGAATAAAATATTTTTTAGAATTATGCTCATATGAAATAGCAAATAAAGTTTTAGTAAATGTTTTATTATTATAAATAAAAGAAGTATTATTTAAAATATAATCATTACAATCTTTAATTTCAGAATAACCAAAAAAAGTAAGTGTATCATTTGCATTCCTTCTACTATTATTAATTAAGCCTAAAGGTCCAATTTCTAATATTTTATCTAATATCATTCTTCCTTTTATATTAATTATATATAAATTTATTTCTCCTTTACCATTATTTAAAATTAATTTTTCATTTATAATATTTTTTATATTTTTAAAATATGTCATTTCAATTAAATTTTCTCTTGTTAAAAAACGATAATTTTTTGTTAAAAATGTTAAAATATTTATTTCATTTATGTTTTCATTTTTCTTATAAAGCGACATGAGTGAACAAGTTTTTTTTATATTTAATTCTTTATTTAAATGTAAAGTTTCATAATTTATAACTGAATGTCTATAATGATATGAATTTAAATTTGAAATTAATTTAATTTGTGATATTTTAATTTCTTTATTTTTTTCTTTTATATTTTGTTCAAAGTCTTTTATTGAATTGTTATCTTTATCTTTTTTAATTGTATCATCTTTTGTTTTTTCTACTATTATTGATTTTTTAATTTCATTTTTATTCCTTTGAGAAATGTTTTTTTCTTTGTTTTTTAAAATACTATAATTATTATTTGTTTGAATATTTAATTCATTTAAAATTTCATTTTCATCAAAATAAATAAATTTTACTTTTTGACAAGGTGATTGTGTTAAATATTTTTGATTTAAATTTTCATTTATTTTATTTCTTGAATTATTATTTTTTTTATTAAAATTTATTTCATTATTTTTCAAGTCATTTTTTTCATTATTAAAAAAATCTCTTTTATTTTTATATTTTTTATTATTAATTGAATTATTACTAGTATTTTTTTTTCTATTTATAATAAATTTATTATTATTATTATTAATATTAATCTTTTGATTAGGATTTATATTAAATAATTTTTCTTTTTGGTTAAAAAATAATTTTGATGATGTTTGATGAATTTTTATTTTTGAATCACTTATATTTAAATTATTATTATCTTTTCTCCAACAACAACACTTAAACATTAATTATGTAATTATTTTATTAAAATTATTATTTAATAAAATAATGTAGACTTTTAAATTTAATTTAGAAAAAGATTTTTAATTTGAAAATATAAAAAATACTTTCGTTATGAAAAAGAATGAATTTTTTTCAATTTATTTTTTTCATATTGATAAATATATTTATAAATCCAATTTCGTACAAGGAATATTAATTATTATTGAATCAATTATAACTTTATCTCAATTTTTTGAAATATATAATAATAATTTCCAATGTGATATTATTAGAATTAGTCCTCCATTAAAAATTGTATTTAAAATAAAAAATGAAATTATATTATTTATATTTTTAACATTATTTATCATAATTTTTGACACTATTTATATTATTTATGATTTTATTCTTTTTTCCAAGGATTTATTCTCTATACTTTTCATAAATTTTTTTGAGATTTTTTATTTTAGAATAATTTTACTTTTTTACACAACAATCATTTCTATTTTGCATAATTATTATTTTTTTATATCAATTATTATAATTTTTTTTCATTCAATTATATGCATATATAATTTCCAATTTTATCATCTTTATGATTATTCACCTTCATTTACTTCAATTCCATATGACAATATTAGTTCAATTATAGATATATCAAATTTAATTATAAAAATTTCTATTTCTTTTGGTTTTACTTCAAACAAAAATGTATCAAAATTTTTTTTTTCTTTGTGTGTATTAATTTATTTTATCATTTCTTCTTATTTATTATACATAATGTTTTATAAAAGTTTTTATTTAATGAATAATGTTATATTATCAAAAATTAGACTATGGTGTTTTTTTAGTAATGTTTTTATTATTATTTTTATGTATTTTTATGGAAGAGAAAATCTTCTTTCAATTAATTTTTATTTTATAATATTTCTGATTTTATTATTATTTTTTATTTCAATTTTTTTACAATATAATCCTTTTAATTATATCATTATAAAAGATACTAAAAAAGATATAAATGCTTTTTATTATCTTTTTTGCTTTTTTTCTTCATATGAAAATAAAATTAAATTTTATGAGGCTTTTTATAATCATTTAAGTCATTGTGATGGATGTAAATTTTGTTCAGAAATTAAAAAAAAGAAATTTATGAATAAAGAAAAAAAAATTTTTTTTTCTTCAATTTATACAGGTCATAATCAATATTTATTTCTATTAAAAAATATGATGAAAATTTATTCTGATTCACAATGGAAATATTTGTCCACAAATCCAAATATTTATATTAATTTATTAAAATTGCATTATTCAGGGAAATATAATAAATTAAATTTTAATTTAAAATTAAATATTCAATTAATTTATAGTATTTTAATTGAAAAAAATCAAGCTCAAATTAATGAAGAAAAAATTTTAATAAATCAATTATTAAAAGTAAATGAATTCATGATTTTAGCAAAAAAAACAATATTTCAAATAAGAAAAATAATAGCACAAAATTTAAGTGATTCAGTGACACAATTATATGATTTTGAATATTTAATAAAATGTCTTTATCTTTTAAAAAATAAAAAATATTCAAATAATTTATTTCAAAAAAATAATAACTCGTCAAATAATTTATTTTACCCTTTGAGTTTATGTTTATTAATATTTGAAGAGTTATTTAATGATTGTGTAGGAAATAGACAATTACAATTAAGACAATGTTTTGGTCAATTTGAAGAAATAATTACTTTTCTTTACAAAAATAATAATAATATTACTTTAGAATTAGATTCTTCAAACTTTGATCTTAAAATTATAAGAGTCGGAAAAGAATTATTTAATTATTTAAATAAAAGTTTATATGAATTATTTCCAAGAAATTTTGAAGATAATCAAAAAATAGAAATTAGAAATATTTTAACTAATATGGATAATATTAATATAAAAAATTTTAAAGATTTTACAACAACACCAATGTTAAATGATATTGATTTAAATATTCCAGAAATAAAATTATTAATAATATTAAAACATCATAATGGAATTTATCATCATCTTTTAACATTACATATTAATCTTTTATATAAAAATATTATGTCACAAAAATCAATTTTTGATGGAGAATATTTTATAAATGATAATATAATATTAACAAAAATATCAAATAATATAATACAATCAGAATATTTAGTTGGATATTCTAATTACAAATATAATAAACCAATTACTTTTCATAACGATAAAAATATTTTATTATCTGACTTTTTACAAATAAATAATTTAAAAAGAGCAAATTTATTGTTTGTATTTTCAAAAATAAATAATGATCATAAATTTAATATTTACAAATATGAATCTAGAAAAAGAACAAAAGAATCTTCTTTTGCAGCATCAACTCTTTTAAAAATAAAAGGAATAGAAAGTTTAATTGAACAATCTTTTATAGATAGACAATATAGAGAAGAAAGTTCTCTTGCAGGTTCAATTCAATCTCAAATGAGTCTTAATGACAAAGGAGTTGTAGTTAAAAGAAGAGATAAAAATAATATTAAAGATTTGAATTATAATTTATTTCAAATATTTCAAATATTTGATATTTTAATAATAATTGCTATTATTGTTTTATCATTTATTCAAATTTTTCATCAATCATATTTAAAAGATCATTTAATAGAACATACAAATAATTTTAGTATTTTTAAAAGTTTTTATAGGAAATTTTATCATATGTTTTCTTCATTTATTTCTGTTTTATGTACTGGAATTTCTAGTCAAAATGATAAATGTTTAAATTTCTTTAATGAATTTACTAAAAAATATAATATTAATTATCCAAATAATCAAATTAATTTTACAAAAATATTACAATATGAAAATGAATTATTAGCAAATGAATTAGGAATTTCTATAAAAGAATTACAAGAAGCATTATCATCTTTAGGTGATTCAGGTGTAAATAATATTTTATATTCTTCTTTTTATTATAGACAAGTTGTTCAAAATTATAAAAAAATTTATATTATACAAAATAATATTACTTTATATGAATCTTTAGGTTTGTTTTCAAATATTTTTTATTCATTAAAAACTAATGATAATAAATATATGACTGAAACTACATTTGTTATAAATTATGAAAATGATATTTTTAAAAATGTATATGAAGGTTATCAATTAGATCAGATACAGATTCAAATTTATGAACTTATTTTAAATTTTTTTGATTTTTCTATTTTGTTAAAAAAACTTAGATTATCATTAAATGAAGAATTCATGGAAGAGATAAATGAGTTTAGAAATATAACATATATTTATTTATTTGTTATCTTTGTATTAAAAATATCAAGCATTATAATATTATTTATATATATTTACTTTTTAGATAGAATTTTTTTAGATATTTTAAATTCAGTAAGAAAGAAATTAATACATAATAATGATATATTAAATTTTAAAGAATTATACTCAAATAAAATTAAAAATTTAGAAAAATTAATTCAAATGTATTTAGAAAATCCAGTAAATATAATAATTAATTTAAGTAAAATATATTCTAGTTATAAAAAAGAAATGAATGAATCATTTCAAAACAATAATATACAAAATACCTATGTATATTCAAATGTATTACTATCAGAAAAAAAAAAATTATTTTCTTATAAAACATATAAAAAAAGTGGTTTAAATCAAAAATATTTTAAAATTTTAAATATTATAATATCAATGGTATTATGTTGTTTTACAATAGAATTATATTTATGGATAACTACATTTTCAAAGTTTAATATAGTAAATGATGTAGTAAATAAGAGTACAGAAGTAGAGTCAACAGGGTATAAAATTTTTGCATATTATCAATTAATGATATATTGTAATTTAACAGAATTTGAGATTTCCTCTATTGAAGATATTTATAGTATTGATAATGAAATAGAAAAAAAATTAACTTTAATTTTTAAAACAGAACAAAGACAAAAAGAAGTTTCAAATATATTATATTTTTTAAAAGATATTATTGAACTTAATTGTGATGATTTTTATTATTTAGCAAATGATGTTAGATTAAATAAAATAAATACTTTATTTCCTGATGAAAAAATTTATGAAAATTTAATTATTTATTGTAAAATTACTTATGCAATGAAGGAACATAAACCGGAAGTTATTTATCAAAATCATTTTGGCTTAGTTAATGATGGAATAAGAGCAATTTATAAGAAAAATTATAATGGAATTATTGAATATTTAAATACAAGTTATTTATTTAAAAGTTCTTTATTTAATTATTTTATTTATAGACCTCTTAGAACAATTGTTAATAAAAGAATAATTAATGTGGGAATGGCAAATGCTATTAATTTAATAAAAGATTTATTTTATATTAATATGATTATTAATGTTTTACAAGAAGTTATTTTTATAATTCTTCTTTTTGTTATATTTATATTTGGAGTAAAAAGAGAATATAAAAAAATGTTAGAATTAAAAAATGTTTTTAAAATATGTAATTAATGCTTATAATTCAATATTCTTATATTTATAGATATAAATGATTAAAGGAAGTATCAAAAAATTTAACAAGTTTTAATCATATAAATAATAATATTATATTTAATTTATTTTTTTAAATTTATAATATTTGTTAATTAAAATGGAAATTGATAAAACAAGAAATAAACCATTTGAAAATGATTCTATAAATCTTTTCCATAATGATGAATATTATTCAACTTATTCAAACTATAATAAATTTAATTATAACAAAAAAAAAGTAAAAAAAGTAGATAAAGGAACTTCTACAATGGATTTTAATATAAATTCAAGTTCATCAAATATTAATATATTGAAATCATTCAAAACAAATCAAAATAATAAAATAAATAAAATTAATAAAATATTATATGAAGAAAGAACTAAATATAAAATACTTTATAAACAAAAGAATAAGAAATCTATTAATTATAAACATTTAAATGATAATTATATCAATAATATTCTATATCCTTATAATGAAAAAAACTTGCCTTTATTAACAACAAAAATAAATAGTATCAAAAGATTTGAAATAAAGAAAAAGAAATTTAATGAATTTACAGAAAGAAGTTTTAAAATAAAAAAAATTACTAATTTTAATGAGAAATTAGATGCAATTGATTTAACTCCTTCTATAAAATTTAATTTTAATAGGTTAAAATTATTAATGCAAAAACAAAATGATAAAAATTTTAAAATTATAAATGATGTTCAAAAAGAAATGATCAAATCAAAAGATTTATTAAAAATATATTGTAATAAATTAAATCATAAATCTATATCCTATCAAATAAATAAATATTAAAGAAACTATTATAAATAATAGTTAAAAATGTTATATTTGATTAAAAAAAATAAAAATAAATATATTATTATAAATCATTTTTAAATTAATATATTATTTTAATTGGTAAATTTTTCTTAAATTTATTTAAATAAACAAAAAATGAATTATCTAATTTATTATTTGATAAATCTATTAAATATAATTTTTGAAAAACAGAATTTTGAAAAATTGAAATAATAGTTTTATTACTTAAATTATTATGACTCATTGATAAATTTATTAAATTATTATTTTTTAAATCATTAAGAAGAGAAAAAGAATCATCATTTAAATTACAATTTGATATTTTTAAAGTAATAAGTGATTGAATACTGAAACAAAATCTAATTCCTTTTTTATTAATATTATTCAAATTTAAAATTAGAGTATTTAAATTGATTAAATTATTTATTATATCATCTTTAAAATCATTATCTTCAATTTGACAAAATGATAAATTCAAATAATTTAAGTTTTGATTATTCCATTTGAATATATATTTAATTGAATCTTTTAATAAATTATTTGAGAGATTTAAACATTTTAAATTCATAAAATTATTTCCAATATTTTCAAAAGATAAATTTGTTAATTTATTTGTTGATAAATCTAATTGAATTAATTTATTTAAGTTATTATTATTTTTATATAAAACATACATTCCTTCATCATCAATTGAATTTTTTTTAAAACTTAAAGAAGAAATATTTTCATTATTTTGAATAAATTTTCCTATATTTTTAACATTAACAAAACAATCCATCCAAATTATTTTTTTTATTTTTTCATTTTTAAAAATTATTTTTTTATTTACAATATCAATTGCATTTAAAGTTAAACGACATTTTGAAAAGGATAAACTTTCAATATTATTTAACTTAAAATAATTTAAAAAATAAATTATATCTTTTGTAAATTTCATTTCTTTAAAATAAATATGTTTTATTTCTAAATTATTACAAAACAATTTTTTTCCTAATTCTGAATCTTTAAAATACTTTATAATGATATCAAATGGAATTTTTACCAAAGTTATTCTAGATAATGGTTGTACTTTTTTTTTAATATAAGTATCATAATTTATATTATTAATGCATTTTTTAAAAATTTGTTCAGTATAAATTAAATTAATATCAACATTATATTGATTTATTAATTTTGAATAAATTGGATATAAATTTTCATCTTTTAATTTAGCATCATATGAATAATTATAATTAAGTGAATATAAAATACATATACATAAAGCATTTTGTATTTCTTCTAATGAATAATTATTAAAATATGATTTTAATGTTTTATAATAATTTGATAATATATTTGAATTTAAAATATCAATTTCTCCTTTTCTAAAAATAGAAAATATTTTATATGAACATAATCCAATATTTAATTTTGATTGATATGATTTATTTATTTTAAATATTTTCAAAATGTCTTTTATTCCTATAAATTCATATAAAATTATCAAAATAGGTTTTTTTAATTTTGATAATAATATTTTATTAGATATCATAAATTAATTCAATTTAGTTTCATTTGAAAAAATATTCTTAAATAAAAATAAATTAATTATTTTTTTATAATTTTGTATATTTTATTATATTTTTATTTTTTTAAATATTAAATTATTTATATCAATAAAATTATTATTAAATATATCAATTAGCAATTCATATTCTTTTAAAAATATCCAATTTTGTTGAGAATCATTTAAAATTTGAAAACATTTTTCACAAACAAGAAAAGGAATATTTCTATTTATAAAATTAACAAGTAAATAAAAATATTTTGAATTATTAGAATAAATATTTTGAATACAAATATCACATAAATTATCTTTAACTTCAGGATAATTTTGAATATCATCACTATTTCTAAAATAATGAATATTAGTATATGGAATATTCATAAATATTCTTTTATCATTACATTTAACATATAATAAATTAAAAGGATAAGATATAATTTCTTTTACATTAGAATTATAACAATTAGTACAATAAATATTATTTGTTATTGGACAAATATAAAACGAATATATACTATTTGGAATTATTCCTCTATTTGTAATATGACCAAATAAAATATCATTGCATATTTTACATCTTATGAATTCATTGATATTACAATATGATTCATTGTTTGAAAATGATTTACATAATTCATTTTTTAGTGGAAAATTTTTATTAATATTTTCTTCAAAAAAATCAATTATGTTTATTGTATAATTTTTAATATTTTTTTTTAATGTTATATTATATTTTAACGAAAAATAAGGTTGATAAAAAGTATTTTCATTATAAAATTTTTGAAAAATATTAGATGTATTTATAACATTTTTTTTACTTAATTTTTTGAATAGTGATTTATAAATATTTTCATTTTCTTTTATAAATTCATTTTTTATTTCTTTTTTAAATATAGATTTTTCAATATTTTCTAAAGAAGTTGAAATATTTTCTTTTTTACTCTTTAAATGTTCATAATATATACTTGCTGAATTTTTAAAGAATTCACAGAAAGAAATTTTTGAATTATTATCTAAAATAATTAATAGATGTGAATTATATGAATTTGAATAAAGATTCTCAAAATAACAATTTATATCAATATTTATATCATTCTCATCTAGAAATGTTATTTGATCTTTTAAAGTATTATCAATTTGATGAAGAGATTTATTATATAAACATATGTATGTAATTTCATTGAAAAAAGAATATTTTTCTTTTAAAAAGTCATAAAAGTAATGCAAACATTTTGAAAATCTAAATAATAAAATTACTTTTTTTGTATTGTTTAATAAAGAAAAATTTTCATTTTTTGATGGTAAAATTACAATATGATTAATTGAATATTGAGGATTTATTGTTTTTAAAAATGGATTTAATTCTTTTTTAGTTAAATCAATTATTTTTTTTAATATTTTAAAACTTATTGGAGATAATTTTATAATTATTTTCTTTTGATATGTAAATAAAGATTGTGTTATTAAAGAAAATTTTTTTTCTTTAAATGTTTCGATATCAATAATTTTAATGGAATTATCTAATTTTTCATAAAATTGCTTTATTTTATCATATATATTGATTTTTGGTATTATTAATTTTATTAAATTTAGATTATTTTCATTTTCTTCTTTTGGCAACTCATTTAATGTTTGAATTATTAGAGGAAAACTTTTATTTAATATTATCAATCCATTTGAATCATATAAAGTAATTTTTGTAAATTTAAGATAAAATTCTTTATTTTCATCATTATTAGAGATATAATTTTTTATATATTTATTATATTCCTCTATTTTTGCTTCATTTTTTCCTTCTTTTAATGAGTTATAATAACTTAATAATAAATATCTATTTTTTATCCAATATAATACTTTATTTTTATTAAAAAATAAAGTATATCCATTTAAATAAGAGTATTTATCATTAATATTGTTAATTATTTTGAAACCATAATTATCTGGATTTTGAAGTTTAATTTTTAATTCTTCAATTTCAGAAAGAGAATTAGAAAAAGAAAAAATAAATAATTTATTTGAATCATTATAGTTTTGTGGAATTAATTCATTAAAATTATCATTCATTATTTTCATTGGAGAAAAACATTTAGTATTTATTGTATTATTATATAATTGATAAAAAGGATATTTTTGGAAATAATTACTTAAAAATTCATTAATTATTTTAATTTGATTTTGAGAATATTGACCTTCATATACAATAAAAACTTTTCTTTTTACATTTTTATTAACAATTTTCCATTTTTTTCCTTTTTTATATTCTTTTTCTTCATATATTCCAATTTTAACATTAATAAATTTATTTTCCAAAAGAAAATTATTTATTGAATTTTTTATATCTAAAAGAATAAATTCCCATTTAATTAATTGAGTATTTGTATAAATATTTTGATATAAAGAATTTGCTCCAGAACATCCCATTTATATTTTTATTAAAAAAGATATTTTTTATTAAATATTAATTTTTATAAAAATAATATAGATTTATAATGTAAAAAACTTCATTTTTGAATTAAATAAATTTATTTTATTTCCTTGTGAAAAATCAATAATTGAGAAAAAATATGTTTTAATCAAACTAAAAATTAAAAAAATAAAAATTAAATAAAACAAAATGTACAACAAAGACAATTTTGATCATATATTTTATCGAATGAAAAAAAGTATTCCATCAAGCTATAATTTATATTTATTAATAGCAGTATTAAAAGTATATCCTTTATTATTATTAACTCATACAGGAGGATATACAAATCCTCCTAAAAAATTTATAAAGATTCATACTTATTTTAGATATTTTTCAATTACATTTTATATAAATAATTCATTTTCTGGTTCGAATATTTTATTATTTATAGGAATAATTTTAGCAATTAATCTCATATTAATTATTTTATTAGTTTATTATTTAGCTATATCAAAACATGTAAAAAAAATAGATGAAAATTATGGTGATGTTTCTTCTCTTGGATATACTTTTTATATTTTTTCTCATTTTGTTTTTTTTAAATATATTGTTTTATATCAATTTTTTAATGAAATAAGTTTTCTTCCTTTAATTTGTTTAAATAATGTTATTGATTATGATTCTATAACAAATAATAAAATTTTTACAAAAAATGTGAAAAATACTGTAAATTATTTATGTGAAGGTAATCAAATTTCTTTTATTGGACTTTCTGTTATCAATTTTTTAATTGATGCTTATTTTTATTTTTTATTAACTTCAAGATTTTTTGATTTTAATGTTTTAAGCAATTATAATTGGAATTTTTATCCTAATTTTATATTTTCATTTGAATATATAGAAAGTTTTAGTCAAGTATTTTATATTTTATTTTTATTTTATAAAAATAAAACTTTTTTATTATCTTTAGATATTTTTGTTATTGTTGTTTTTATAGTTGATTTATATCAAACTTTAGCAAAAAATATGTTTTATACTGCAAATACAGAAAAATTTGTTTATATAGCTAAATTTGTTAAATTAATGAGTTATTTTGCAGCTAGTATTATTGCAATTTTTACTTTTAGTTCTGATTCTTATCCAAATGATATTAATGTTATTATTTTATTTTGTATTGAATATCTTGTTTCTTTATTTATTATAATTGTATCTCATAGTTGGGATGATGATTTTATAAAAAATATTTTAGTAAATCCTCTTCAAAATTTAAATGATAAGAATATATATCAAACATTAATATTTTTAATAAAAGAATTTAATATTTTTCAAGATATAAATCAAAAATTTGATGATACTAATTTAGATTTGTTTTTAAATAATTATGTTAATCATTTAAAAATATGTGAAGATATGCATTGTCCATGTAAAAATTATGTAAAAAAAGTAACAGGAGCATCAAATACTATTAAAAGTGGTTATACTACAGTAATTAATTTTACTCATATGAAAAAAGATCAACAAGAAGAATATATTCTTAATAAATTTTTTAATGTTTTAGCTGCAAATATTAATACTACTATTAAATATACTAATAATGTTAATTTAAATAATATTAAAGATTCTCAAAGACAAAAATTAATTTATCAATTGAGAATGAAATTAATTACTGCAGTAAAAAAATTAATATCTTATAAATTAGAAAAGTTAACAAATCAAATTGATAGTACATTATCTGCAAACTTTTCAAAAACAACAAAAGACTTTATAAGAATTAATTTTTATAGTGTAAATATTTTATGTAATCATGCATATTATAAAACTCAATTTTTATATTTTGAATTCTTATCAGATTATTTTAAAAAGAATGAAAGAAATTATCATTTTAATATGATATATTATCATTATTTAAAAATGTTTTCAATACATGAATATAATACACATATGTCTCAAAATCGATCTATTAAAAAAGAACATACTGGAAATGGAATACATTTAGATTTTAGAACAGTATTATCTTTATGTGTTAAATATTATGAAATAGAAGATAAATTAATTCAAACTGTTATAAATTATAATGATTTTATTCTTTATTTTACAACATCTGAACAAATATATTTTAATCAATTACTAAAAATAATGAGACAATTTAAATCAGAATATAAAGGAGTAACAAGATATATAAGTCATTATTTTAAAAATGATAAAATTAATAATCTTTTTGTTTGTACTAAATTAATTTTATTTTTTAAAATATTACATTTTGACATTCCAGAAACACTTCATAATAAATTAATAATACAAATTCACGATACAGATGATAGTAATAAAGCTCATTCATATATTGATTCTAATTATTATATAATAATAAATTATTTAAATGGAGAATTTGTTATTAAATTTATATCTCATGAATTATTAATAGTTTTAGAATATTCAGAAGAAGAATTAAAAGATAAAGATTTTCATATTTTAATGCCTGAAAAATTAAGAAGATTACATAAGAATATGATTATAAATGAAGTAAAAGGAAAAAATAGTACAGCAGGAGCAAAAGAAATATTTTTTGTAGCAAAAAAACAAAATTGTGTTTTATTTGATATACAATATAAATTTTTATTAAATTTAAAAGGTGAAATTACAATATTAACAGTAGTAAATTTAAAAAAACCAAATAAAGATTTTAGAATGTGTTTTTGTTGT
>JAEEGL015605458.1_pt1 | contig 30574 bp, 30 predicted proteins | sample 9134231 | NCBI WGS metagenome assembly JAEEGL01 (sample SAMN16246548, study PRJNA631951) | gut metagenome | biome: gut microbiome; feature: rumen; material: fiber-attached | host: Bos | place: Iran: Karaj | collected 2018-10 | reverse complement strand
ATAAAATGTGTATTATCTAAATCACTAAGAACAGAAGAATCAGAAATAGCAAAAGATAAAATATTAGAAAACTTTTTTAAATATTGTATCTTTTGTAATTCTTTTAAATATGAATGAACACCAATAAATTTTAAAGTAGCAGGTATTGTTCCTATTAAAGAAAATGCTCCAACTCCCAATCCTACCTTAAGAGTAGAATAATTCTTCAATGCAAAATAGACATTTGGATGGTTACAAAACAAATAACCACCAGTTAAACAAGCAAGAAAACTCAAAGGAACAGCATATTTTAACATCATATCACTTAATTCATAATCACCAAGAAGAACCAATGCATCATCCGCTTGTTTATCAAGCGTTCGTTCAAAGCTAGCAATATTTTCAGCTAAAGCAGGTACAACATATCTTTCTCCATTTGCATAAGTAACTTGTAAATGATCATTATCTATATGTATACAATCAACAAGATAATCAGAATTAGACCCTTTAGAATAATCTTTCATAATAACGTCACCATCCTTCAAATAAAGATAAAAATCTCCTTCAAGAAAAGTAGACATATTATACCACAAACCACTAAAAAAAACAAGTAAATAGTTACTTTTAATTTTTTTTAATTTCTTTTATAAAAAACTCATCTGTCATCCCAGCAATAAAATCAATTACTTTTCTTTGGTCAGGAGTATTATTCATATAATCAGCAGATTGCTGATTTAAAAAGATTTTATAAATAATACTCTTTTTATTTTCATTTTTAATATCATCTAAATAACGTAAATAAATACGATTCATTCCCTCTCTATAATAATCTCTTTCTTCTTCTGTTAAAGAATATTGATAGATATGTTCATAATTAAATTTCTTTAAAGCAAACAAAGCTTTATAAACATCTTTACTCATTTTGATATAAGGTTTACCCATACTATTCTTAATAATATCCAAATTAATAGTATTAATAATCTCTCTATTAGTAGTTCCTAATACTGAACAAATTTCCTTTGGAATTTCTTCTCTTTTTATTTTCCCAATCATAATAGCATCTTCTATATCACGCCCAATATAACCAATGATATCACTAATTCTTACAACACAACCTTCTAATGTCATAGGGCGATTTTTACGAGATTCCTTCATATTACGATAAGAATCCTCATATTCTTTCAAAAATTCTTCCTTAGTCTTAGAAACAGGTTCATAGTGGCAATCAAGCATTTCCCCATTATGACACATAATACCATCCAAAACTTGTACACATAAATTTAATCCTTTACCCTGATTTTCTACATACATTAAATGACGTACACTTTGAATATTATGAGAAAAATGTTCTCCTAATTCTCTTTGAGATATCTCATCTAAAAAAGATTCTCCTTGATGTCCTAAAGGAGTATGTCCAATGTCATGCCCCAAAGCAATAGATTCAATTAAATCTTCATTTAATCCTAAAGCTCTCCCAATAGTTCTAGCAATTTTACTAACAAATTGTACATGTGTAATTCTTTTGCTAAGATGATCATTCTCATTCTTAATAAACACTTGAGTCTTATCCATATAACGAGTATATGACAAACTAAAAATAATACGATCAATATCCCGATAAAAAGGAGGACGAATATCATTATCTTCTATTTTTTGAAAACGAATAGCATCCTTTGAAAAACAAGCGTAAGGACTTAACCCCTTTTCTTTCTTTATAAAATTCTTTTTAGCTTGATCAAATATATCCATAATAACCTCCTATTATTTATTTTTTCTTTCCACTATTTTAATCATAGAATATTCAGGTATATCAAAAGAACAATCTAATTTCAAATAATAAATATTATCTGGATGTCTAGCAACATCAATCATATTCATATCTTCATCAAATAATTCAGAAACAAGAAAAGTAATACGTTCACCATTAGGAGTAAATAATTCTACTAAATCACCTACTTCAAAATAATTACGTTCATAAAACTTTACTAAAGAATCTTTATATTCAATAACCTGCCCTAAATAATCTTGATTTGATAATTCACTTCTACCTGAATAATACTGATCTGTATAATCAGCTTCTTTATCAAAATAATGAGTAGAAGTCTCTCTATTAGCTACCCTATCTAATCTATCTTTTAAAACTTCCATCTTAGAAGCTGTTAAAGAATGATTATAGTAACCATCAATAATCTCACGATAAGCCCCTATTACAGTCGCAAGATAGTATAGTGAACGCATTCTTCCTTCTACTTTAAAACTCTTAACTCCAATCTCAATTAAATCACCAATATAGCTAGCCATATTCATATCTTTTAAAGCCATAGTAAAGTCTTTTTCATCACCATTTTCAAAAGAAAAACGACATACTTGTGCACAACCACCACGATTTGCATCTCTATTTGTAACATAATTTGACAAAGCACAACGCCCACTAAAACAAGTACACATAGCCCCATGAATAAATACTTCAATATCAACCCCAACTTTTTCTATAATTTCAGCTATTTGTTTTTTATTTAATTCCCTAGCTAAAACTACTCTATCCACACCTTCTTTTTGAAAGAATTCAATAGCCTTATAATTACTAGTAGAGTTTTGTGTTGATAAATGAACTTCTACTAGAGGATAATTAGTTTTAATATAAGAAATAATAAAAGGATCACTCACAATAAAAGCATCAATGCCACAATCAACAACATCAGCTATATACTTCTCAACCTCAGCCATATCTTCATTATGAAAAACAATATTTAAAGTCAAATGTACTCTTTTTCCTAAATTATGAGCAAACCTACATCCCTCTCTAATTTCATCCAAACTAAAATTATTAGCATTAGCTCTTAAACTATAATTTTGTCCCCCAATATATACAGCATCAGCTCCGTATAAAAGTGTTACTTTTAATCTTTCTAAATCCCCTGCTGGAGATAATAATTCTACTTTATCCATTATTCTTTACCTTATAGATAGTTTTTCGAAAGAAGAAATTTGTACTATCCCCTAACTTTTTATATTTTTCCACATATGAATCATCCCTACACTCAGTATGAATATAATTAACTGTATCAGTAACTAACTCATAAAAAACATCTTCAATACCATACTCTCTAAAAATAATATAAGGAACTCCACCCAAATACAAATCACGAATAACACCTGTGCCATTAGTAATAACATCTAAAAAGAAACTAGTCCCATCAGAATTTTCATATAATTCATAATCTTGATTAGTACCTTTTTCATGAACAATTAAAGAAGAAGCCCCCTCTTTTCCTAAATCTTTATAATAATTAGTAATTAACTTTCTCTTAGAAAAAGCTACACTTGGTTTAGAAACAACTTCAACCATAGTAGAAATCTTACTTTTAGAAGCAATTTCCAATATTTCATCTAAAGTTATTTCTTTACCAAGTAAAGCATAACTAACCCCTTTAGAATAATAATAATCACAAGTCTTGTAATTATTAACCATATGAGTTTGATTCCATATTAAAGGTAATTTTAAACCTAACTCATTCTTTAATTCTAAAACAGCTAAATCATAAAAGAAAATACCTGATATTTTACATTTATCTAATTCTAGTAAAATTTCTTTTAAAGATTCAATATCTTCATTCATAAAATTTTTATTTACTTTAACAAATACTTCACAATTTACACTACCAGTTATTTTTTTAATTTCTTCTAAAGTAAAAAAGCACTTACTCTCTACACTAAAATCTTCTAAAGGTAAAATAACTCCATCCACAATATCTGTGTATATCTTATTTTTAGAAGAACACTCTACTAATACTTTCATAAAGCACCTCCAACATATTATATAGTAAGATAAGAAAAATAGAAAGTATGAAACTTTCTAAAACTATTATCACAACTTCCTACTAATGGCAAGTCCATCCCCAATATCTAAAAACGTTGTTTCATACCGTATATTTTTCTCTAAAAAAGTCCTATAATCCTTTACTTTATGGATTAATTGTCGTAGATTACGACTTTTAATTTCCGCATCTTCTTGCTCTACTAATCCATGAAATTGCATATTATCTGTAATAATTGTTCCATTGGACTCTAAATTTTTCTCAAATCGTTGGAAAAACTTTTGATTTTGAGCCTTAGCTGCGTCAATTAATATTAAGTCATAAGAATCATCTAAAGTTACTTCTAAAGCATCATGATATATTAATTGAATACGATCCTCTAATTTTAACTTTTTAATATTTTTAAGAGCTTCTAAATATCTCTTTTCGTCCCGTTCTATTGTTGTAACACATATCTCAGGATCTACACTACACATCATAATGGCTGAATAACCAATAGCTGTTCCTATTTCTAAAATATTTTTAACATGATTATCTTTAATATATTTCATAATATAACGCATACTCTCATCCATCATAATAGGAACATTATTAAGCTCTGCATAATCTTTAATCTGTTTAATTATATTTTCATTTATCATATCTACCAAATCCAATCTCCATTTGCCTTAATTTCCGCAATTTTTTCTTCATGCTCACGATTAGTCTTTGTATAATAAATCTTACCATTCTTATCAGCAACAAAGAATAAGTAATCATTATTTGTAGGAATAACACTAGCTTCTATACTAGACATTCCAGGATTACAAATAGGCCCTACAGGCATTTTCCCAATCATCGTATTACTACGTGTATTATACGCATTAACACTAGCAAATTGCTCACTTGTTAAATCACTTGTCATTTCAACCTGTAAACCATAATAAGTAGTAACATCACTACCTAAATTCATCCCTTTATTTAAACGATTTTGAAAAATACCAACAATCATTTTTCTATTTTCAGTATTTGTACCCTCTAATTCTACAATAGAAGCCATCGTTAAATAATAATGTGGATCAGAAATCATTTTATCTTTATAAGGTTCTAAGTCCTTTTCCATTTGTTTTAGCATAGTCTCTATTATTTCTTTTATTTCTACATCTTTATCATCAAAATGATAAGTATTAGGAGCTAAATATCCTTCTAAAGAATAAAAAATATTATTATCCAAAACACTATCTGTTAAAAACCAATAATCTTGAATTAAAGATTTAATATAAGCTGTATCATTTAAAGTATCAATAACTTCTTGATAAGAATGATTGGTATTTTTCTCAATTACTTTAGCATAATTTGTTATTCTTAATCCTTCTTTAAAAGTCAATTTAATCATATTAGGATTATAAGTACTACCCTCTTCCAAAATATGAACAATTTCACTTAAACTCATATCTTTCGTAAAAATATAATTAGCTGCCTTTAAAGAACCAATATTATTAAGACGAACATATGCCATAAATAATAATTCATTATGAATTAAATCTTTTTCTTTTAATACTTTTCCAATTTGTCGAGCACTACTACCACTCTCAATAACCACTTCTATTTCTTCTTTATTACCAGAATCTACAGGACTTACCATATAAATCCAAGCAACTCCTAATCCTATAAACAAAAAAGCAAATATAAATAAAATAATAAATAAAAATGGTTTTGGTTTAGCTTTTCTAACTACTGCCATATTCCCTCCAGAAAAAAGAATGAGCTATTGCTCATCATCTTCAGATTGATCCATATTATTACGAACCTCTTCTTGTAAAGTACTAAGAATTGTATCAATAACTTTCCATTCCTTTTCAGTCGTAATAGGTTCTAATTTACTTTGTGGATTTTCAGGATCATAAATAGAAGCATAAACTTCTACATTTCCACGCTCATCTTTAGTATTATTAGTATACACAATATAATTTTTATTAGTTTCATCGCTCTCAAAGGTAAATAAGACATCATAAATAACCTCATTACCTTTTTCATCTATCATTGAAAATGAATTCTTTTTCACATTAATTCCTCCTATCCAAAAAAGATTGCAAAATAAGTACAGCTGCCAATCCATCAACTACTTTTTTTCGATTACTTCTAGAGACATTTCCAGCAATCAATACATCTGTAGCACTTTTAGTAGTCAATCTTTCGTCCTGTAGATAAACTGGTATTCCCAATGCTTCCTCCAATTTTTTTTGAAAAGAAAGACTAAGTTCACCTTTAGGTCCTACTGTGTTATTCATATTTTTAGGAAAACCTAAAACAATAGCATCTACTCCTAAATCATCAACAATCTCTTTAACTTTTAAAATAAGCCCATCATAATCTTCTTGATGACGAATAACCTCATATTTACTGGCTATTAGACCACTTGGGTCACTAAGAGCAATCCCTAAAGTTTTACTCCCTAAATCCAAACCTAAATATCTCATTTTGACTCTTTTTGAAACTCTGTTAAAAGAATTTCTACTATCTTAGCACGATCAATTTCCTGTATTTTAGTTCTAGCATTTTGATAGTTAGAAATATATCCAGGATCTCCACTAATCAAGTATCCAACAATTTGATTAGTTGGATTATAACCTCTTTCTTTTAATGATTGAAACACTTCACTTAATATTTTTCTAGTAAGTTCAGAATCAATCTCTTGAATACTAAATAAACTAGTTTGTTCTTGTACCATCACAATCACCTCACCATAACTTTATTTTATCATTTGTAATAATCTTTTACAACCTTAAACTAAGCACTATATACAAAAGCTATATAACAAATAAACATTGTAAAAACAGCTACAATAATCCATCCATTTACTTTTTCAAATAAAGAACTCTTATCTTTAACTCCTAGTGCCATAGATACCATAATACCACCAATTAAGCCACCTATATGAGCAAAATTATCAATATTTTCAACTAAATAACCTATACCCAAATTAATTAAGATAACAGGTAATATCTGATTCTTAGCCACATTTCCTAAAAACACTCGATAATAATAACCAAAATATAATAAAGCACCCATTAATCCAAAAATAGCCCCACTAGCTCCTACAGAAATAGCACCATTCCCAAAAGTCATTGAGAATAAAGAACCAATCAAAGCTGAAAAAGTATAAATAATTAAAAACTTAATTCTACCATAATAATTCTCAATCTGAGAGCCTATAATATATAACGCATAGCAATTACATAATAAATGAAAGAGCCCAGCATGAATAAAACAACCAGTTATTAATCGATAATATTGTCCATAACGAATACTAGGTCCATGTACACCATAAGTCATAGTAATAGCATATTCTTGACCTAATAAGAAAGGAACAATATAAAAAATAACATTTAAAGCAATTAAAAAATAAGTAATATAAGGTCCTTTATCTTTAAACACATTTTCTAGTCTACTAGCATCTTCTTTATTATGTTTATTAATATCACTAGTAATCTTAGCAAATAACTCTAAACCATCCTCACTATATTCTAATTTTTTTCCTAGATCAGGAAATAGTTTGTTAACAATATCACTCTTAATAATATCCTCTTCATTCTTTACATTAATAGCCATTAACCTAGGATTTTCATTAATTTCCTGCTTAACATTATCTCCTAAATCAAGAAAAATACTCATTACATTCATATGTAAAGAAAAAGTTTTTTTCTTAATCTTCCGAACAATCCTTTTAGTCTTAAAAAGATCAAAATCAAATTGCTCATCATTATGTATATATCCAGAAACAATTCGTACGACTTCACAGTCTTCCTCCAAGTTTTCTAGCCAAATTTCATTATCAACCCCTTGAAGAATAATAGGATTATAATTCTTTTCTGTAATGAAATAATGAAGAAGTTTCATTGTAAGAACATTTTTAGTATCTAACATAATTTCTGTCTCCATAAAATTCCTCCTAAAAAACTAATAATATTATAACGTAAAAACAAAAATAATAAAAGTACTATAATAGTACTTTTATTGATTATCTACTGGGTTATGTTCTGCATATTCTTTAGCAATCGCAAGAACTTTTTTATATTCTTCTTCAAGTTCAGTAAAATGATCTTGTACAAAGAACAAATCATTTTCCTTACTTTTCAATTCATGCTGATAAGCAATATCTGCTAATTTCATAAATCCTAAATACTTACAATCACTCTTTAAAGAATGTACTTCGATAGCATAATCAGGCATATTATTATTATTTCGATACTCAACAATACGATTCCATTTTTCTTCAACATCTTTAACAAAATCAGATATTGTCATATTATACATATCCATATCACCAAGTAATTCTAAAGCATGATTAACATCTACCCCATTCTTCTCTAAGTATTTACGATCATAACCATCTTCATTAGATACTTTTGAAGTATTAATATCAACAACGGGTACTAAATCTACTACCGGATTTAGATTAATCCCTTCCATAACATCTACTGGAATAGGTGATTCGTCTATTAACACTTCGGTTTGTTCATTATCAACTTGATCCCCTAACATTTTTTCTACATCCTCCTCTACAGGTATTATATCATTTTTTTCAAAATCATTCACATTGATGACTTCATCCCCACGAACAGGAAGAGAAGCAGATCTATCACGTACTTCTTGAACATTAATCTCTTCTGTAGCACTTCTACCTAATATTTGATTAATAACTAATATTAATTGATCCTTTTCTATAGGTTTAGCTAAATAATCATCAAATCCATCAGCTAAATATTTCTCTCTCATACCAGTAATAGCATTAGCTGTTAAGGCAACTGTAGGTATCTTAAATCCAGGTATTTCTTTTAGTTTTTTTAGAGTTTCAACTCCACTCATTCTAGGCATCATATCATCAAGTAGAATTAAATCATATACTTCCCCACGTTGTATTTTTTCAAGACATTCAAATCCACTTTCACAAGTAACAATATGATTAGCATTATATTTTTCAAGTAACTTACAACCAACTTTTAAATTTAAAGGAGTATCATCTACCATTAATATACGAACATCATGTAAATCTAAAGTAGTCTTTAGATGATGATTTTCTTCAACTTCACCAGATTCAATTCTTTGATTTAAAACAACCGTAAATTTAGAACCTTCCCCATATACAGTATGAAGAATAATCTTACCACCCATTAATTCAATTAATTGCTTAGTAATTGCTAAACCTAATCCAGTACCTTCAATAGTAGTATTTCTATCTTCATCTAATCTTTGAAATTTAGTAAATAACTTATCAACATCATCCTTTTTAATACCACGTCCAGAATCTTCAACAGATATAATTAATTTAGATACATCATTTGTATTAACACAATTTACTTCATAATGAACATAACCATGTTCAGTATACTTACAAGCATTACTAAGTAAATTAGTAACTATTTTCTTTAAATTAGCATGATCTCCATATAAAGTAGTTGGTAAATCTGGCGCAATACTATATGTAAAATCAAGCCCTTTTTCATGCATCTTAGGAGTAATCAATTTAGCAAGCTCTTCAAATGTTTCCAGTGCGTTATATTTAGAATTAACTATCTCTAACTTACCAGCCTCAATCTTAGAAATATCAAGTATACCATTAACTATTTCCAATAATGTTTCAGATGCATTAACAATATCTTTAGCATTTTCTTTGGCCTCTCCTAAATCCTTAGCATCCATAATACAATCACTAAAACCAACAATAGCATTCAAAGGAGTACGTATCTCATGAGACATACTAGATAAGAAATCAGTCTTAGCCCTATTAGCCTTCTCAGCAGCCTCCTTCGCAAGTTCAGTTTGTTCAAGCATCTTAACATCCGGATTTTCAATAAAGAAAAAAGTCAAAATGGTAATAAAAGATTCAATTGGAGTAGTTAATAAAATATCTGGATAAAAATGTTGAATAATAGTTCCAGCTGAACCAAAAAATAAAAGTGCAAATAAAGGTACATACTTAATCTTATTAGTATTTGAATTTTTAAACATTTTTAAAATTGTGTTAATAAGTAAACAAACAATTACTAAAAAGACAAATCCAAAAGCAAACAAAAGTGCAGGCCCACTAACTATTGGAATTCCAGTGGAATTTATCTCATATGATTCTGGAAGAATAATAATCATTATAATACATAAAGACCAAACTATAAGATGTTCCTTAACAAAGTGTATACAATCCTTATTTCCTATATTAATAACATATAATGAAAACAACAATGCCCAAGCAGTAACATAAATTAAGAAACCTTTGTTAATTACAACAAGAATGCCAACATCCAATATTCCAGATAGAAACAATTGAAGAAAATCATAAGCCAAACCATAAATAGTTACTACTAAAATCATACTATATATTCTATTTTCAATTGTGTTAATCTTCTCTTTTGAAAAATATACAGCAGCAATTAATAGTAAATATAAAAAACTTGTCAAAAACATCATACTCATATATTATTCACCTTAATTTATTATAGCATAAAAAAAATAATATTAAAATATATGTTTTTCTTATATCTTATTAACATAAAATAAAAAAAGACTTATTCTGTTTTATATAACAAAATAAGTCAAGTAGTATTTTTTTTAACGAATATCTTTTCTAACTAATGTTTTGCCATAAGTTCTACTGTCTAGTATAAATGTATTGGTTATACCCATATCTTCTAAAGCTCTTATACTTCTCTTTCCAGAAGGCGAAAGAGGAAAAGAATCTTCATAAGACATAACCCTGAAACGGAAATCATCTGAAATGTCATAACCATATTTACTTTTAAATCTGTTAATAACACCTCTTAAGACAACTTCAGCAGGCTTTTTCCTATCCGGTTGAAACTCAATATTAATAACATTATATGGCTCTCCTTCAACTTCACAACTTGAAACAGAACAAGATAAAATGTTTTTTGTATCTTTACAAACTAAGTCTTCAATTATATGTTTTGGTATTTCCATATTTAAAGTTTTTAATGAAATATTACTATTCATACGTCCTTTTACATGGACACCACCAATTTCATCAATATATCCATATACATTTGAAGAAATCCAATCTCTTCCCATATCATCTGTAATAATAGTGTTATAAGTTTTTTCAGGTAAATCCTTATAACCAGACATAGTTGTTGCAGAATTCGCAGCTATTAGCCCATATTCACCATAATCACATTCAGAAAATGTACCATCATCATTCTTTTTAAATGCACTGACTATAGCATAACTTTCAGGTAGCATACCAACTTCATGATTTTTTAATAATAAATAATATGCTTTATCCTGTAACGGTACCCATAAAGTATAATAAATACCACCATGTTCACAATCTCCACCACCTATACATATTGTTGTATAAGGCAATGAAAATCCCTTAATTTTAACTCCAGATCCAGCTCGAGCAACACGTAAACCTTTACTAATGAACTTTTGCTCACCTTTTGATGTTGGTTCACCAACCGCAAAGCATGCAAATAGCCATGGCATTTTTCTACCTACGCCATCCTCATGAAATCTTTTGTCAATAAGATATTGTTTAAATGCTTCTATTAAATGAGAAGTAGTCATGTTTAAATAATTAGGTTTATTAATAAATAAAATATCTAATGCAGATTTTTTTCCATATTCAGGTTCAAGTGCAACACACCATAATTGCATTAAGTTATCAGAAATACATGTAATTACATCTGTATTTGAATCTGTGTGGATATGTGCTAAACCTCTTAAACCTTTTAAATCTGGATTCCCAGATAATTCAGAATCATGAAATCTACCACTAGTAATTAAACTACGATTTGTATGAATTAACGGACTAGGATGTCCTACAATTGTTGAACCACTAGTATAAGTAACTAAAAAATCAGTATCCAAAGTTCCAGTATCTACAACATTTATATTACTATTTTTTCCTATATCCTCTAGTTGATCAAAACTAATTATTCTTTCATCACGTGCCTTAAATGAACCTACCTTATTATCATAATGATAATACTTATCTAACGTTGGCTCATATTCATCACATAATTCAGGATGTTCTGGAAGTGAATCAGCTAATGAAGGCATACATATATTCTTAAAATTCCTTTTAGAAATAATACCCTCTAATTTAGCATATTGATCATCTGTAGCAATAAACATTTTATCGCTACAACCATCTAAAATACTATTTATATAATCTTCACTTAATGAATTACTAAAAAGATTAATTTTAGCCCCAATTTTATTTAAAGCTAATAAAATATAAACAGTCTCTGGTGTATTACTTAAACATGCTGGAATTTCGTCACCTTTTTTTATTCCCTTTTCCACAAATGCCTTAGCAATTTGATCAGCTTTAGCAATCATTTCTCTAAAGGTTACCTTAGTACCTCTATAAAACAATGCAATTGCATCAGGATCTTTCTTTGCTCTTTCACATATTTCTGCATACCAAGAATGATTATGATTTTTTTCAATATCAATTAACCCAGCTATTGCCTTTCTACCTTTTTTTGTTCGAAGTATTCTAGATGAAGGCTTACTAGCAGGTACTTTAGATAGAGAATCGATTTCATCCTCTAAATGAAATGTCTTTATACGACCAGTTTCCATTGTATATTCTCTTGTTTGCATATAACTACCCCCAATATAAACTATTGATTTATACCTTTTATTCTTTTTTTAGTGTCACCCCTAAAAGTTGTCCTTTATTATAACACATTTTTTATTATTTTTCAAGACATTATAGTAAAAATCAATAATATTATCTTATATTTATATTTTTCTTATAAGCAATTGTAGCATATAAGAATTCATAAATACCACTTACAATTTGTCCTAATATTGTACAAAATGGAGTTGGCAATACCGATATTATTGTTCTTATTACATAGGCAATTAATGTATGAGTAGTTGCTTCTACAGCTGAATGTTCTAATTCTAAATAACATATTTTTATATGTGAAACAGAACACAATATAAAATCAAGTATATGTAATAATACAAATATTAATACAATCGAAATATTAAGATCATAAAATGGATACATTATTAATCCCATTAATAATACTGAAGCAATTAATAAAGAAAAATATTTAAAAGAATTATTTAAATGCTTTCTATAATCAAACACATTTTTCGCAATATCTATCTTTGCCACAGTCCTAACAGCTGTAGTCATATCCCACTGAATATCAGTAATTAAAGTAGAAAAAGTAATCGCTATTACAAATTCTTTTCCAAAAGAAAATGATTTACTAAAACCAAATAAGTATATTATAAAAAACATTATATTTTTAACAAAATTAACTGAATCATATTTTATCCATTTAACAATATTTAATTGAAAATCCACTTTATTAACATTTTTAATTAATATAATTATATCAAATATAGTAAGAAGTAATAAAGAAATAATAGAAGCATATAATTGATTCTTAGTAATAAAAGCTATTCCAATAAAAGATACAAAATTAATAGAATTAAAAATAAAAGAAATCTTATTAGCCTTCTTATTTAAATCTAAATAATATAGTTTAGTTAATACTAAATGTAGAATAGTTTGTAATAGTATTTGTAATACTGAATATATTCCTAATATTAAATAAAAATCTGTATCTAAATTCATAAATGATATATATCTTTTACAATTAAACACTACTAATCCTAAACAAATAGTACTAATCAAAGAACCATATATAATACCATTATCTACACTATTAGGGCTTTTATCTTTAATACTATATACATTGGCCCCTACTCCAAATATAGAAATAACTATTCCCATAAAACATTGTAATGGATAAGTTAATGTAAATACATTAGTTAAATCTTTATCTATAATAGTTCCAATTAAAAACCACATAATAATAGGTGTAAGTGAAGATAAAAAAATATCAAAACCAATTCTTAATAATCTCTTCACGTCTCCCACCTTCTTCCTAATTATAAGCCTATCATAATTTTTACAAAGAAAAAAGGCCTAAGCCTTTATTTTTCTAATCGATATAAGGATACTACATTCATTGTCCAAAAACGATCATTTTTATCATATGCCGTATGATCAATTACAGGGAATAAATGGTAATCATCATCTTTATGACATAGTATTCCATAACTACCACCATCAAAAGATAAATCATTCACAATAATTGGATCTTCCTCTATTTTAGTAAACCCATGTTTCTCAAAATATTTTTCAAAAACTTCAGTCTCTTGATAAGAATCATATCCCAAGTTAGAAGCTAAATCAAGTAAGTCCTCTTTTACACTTACATAAGTTTTATCTAGTAATTTCATGAAAGTACGAATAACACAATCACAGTTTTGTTTTACTGGATTATACATTTGAAACTTCATAATAACACCTCTTGCCTAGATTATACACTAAAATAAAAAAAAATAAAATAATTATTTTTAATACCTATTTTATTTCTTTAATTCATCTAATTTTTTTAAAAATTCTTTAGGTGGATTTACTGTAAAAAACAACTCTTTTCCAGTTCTAGGATGCTTAAAACGAATTGAATAAGAATGTAACATTTGCCCAAATTCAGTACAAGCACCTCTGCCATACAAAGGATCATTTAAAACAGGATGCCCAATATAAGCCATATGTACTCTAATTTGATGAGTTCTACCAGTATCAAGAATACATTCAATATAAGTAGTATTCTCAAATCTCTCTAATACTTTAAAATGCGTAATAGCTTCTTTTCCATGAATATCCGTAACTGCCATTTTCTGACGATTATGAACGTCTCTTCCAATAGGAGCATCAATTTCCCCAGTATCATGTTTAATAACACCACAAACAATAGCCAAATACTTTCTTTCCACTTTTTTTGTAGAAATCGCCTCACTAAGTTTTTCATGAGCCCATTCATTTTTTGCTACTACCATTAAACCACTCGTATCCTTATCCAAACGATGTACAATTCCCGGTCTTTCTTTCTCACCACTATTTAAAGGATATAAATATAAAAGAGCATTAACAAGTGTACCACTATAATGTCCTGGAGCCGGATGAACAACCATACCACTCTCTTTATTAATTATTAATAAATCATCATCTTCATAAACTATATCAATAGGAATATTTTCAGGATCAACTTTCAATTCATAATCTAAATCATCATGAATCTCAATTTCATCATTTAAACTTACCTTGTAAGACGAAGATACTACTTTCCCATTCACTAATATTTTTTCTTCATCAATTAATTTCTGAATCTTACTACGCGACAATTCTAAAGATAAAGATAAATACTTATCAATTCTTAGCCCTTCATTTTCTTGAACAATAATCATAGAAACACCCTCTCATTAAAATTCTATTTTGCAATCCTACTTTTAGCTATCTGACTAAAATATTTACAACAGGCCATCTTAAAAAATTCTTCAGTAATTGGAATATTTTTCGAATACATATAACTAAGTATTTTAGATTTATCCGGTGATGAAATAACACAATCATTATATTTTATAGTTCTTCCTCTAAGCACTGTATCTGAAATAATATTATTTTTACATTCATCCCATAATCTTTTTATAGTATTTCTTACACAAATATACTCGTCATCTAATAAAACTGCCTTTGAAATCATTAAAAAATAACCAGTTTCACCAAAAGGTGAAAGAGTATCATAATAATCAAATAAAGTAAAATTATGAGCCTCAATGCCATCTGTTTCTGGTACTCCATTAGTTATATAATCATATATTGTTATGGCTCCCAATCCAATTCTCAAGTCTTTTTCATCACCTCGTTCAGCAACTACATTTTTAAAATTTTCAAACAATGCCGAATCAGCATCTTTTATACATCGTAATAATTCTAGAAAATGAGTTTTCATTTTACTATCTTGAATATATTCATCAAAGCTTTTCCCACTATCAATATAACCCTGAATGGTAAATTCAGCTTCCAAAAATTGATCTTTTGCTAACTCAAGCCTTTCATTCATACCATCTATTTCATGATAATAAAAAGCAGCTTCACTAACCTTCTTTTTTAATGAATTAATAATTATATCAGTTTTAGGATCAGTACCATTAATTGCTTTTTCATTCAGAGAGTTAACAGAAGTATATACGTTTTTTACATATATAGGACAATCATCCATTAATACATTTAAATCAATTCCTTCATAAATAATACGCTTTACAAAATCTAAAAAGTATAATTTAAAGTACTTATCATCCTCAGCATCATGTAACCAACGATAATATTTACTTTCCATTATGCCCCTCTCAACTTTATAATAATCTCTAATTTTTTTTAAAGTCTTATACTCATCCGTTAAACCACATGCAGCAGCATACTGGACAGCAGCAGTTTCAACAGGTATATTTGTATACTTTTGATAACTATCCAAATCAGCTTTAACAACTTCACCATTTGCAAATTGTTCAAATAGCCTATAACCTTTTTCAAATAATGGTGACTGCTTTTTAAATTGTAAAAACTGTTTATTATTGATTCCTAAATAATTCTTAGCATAAAACTTTTGAGGGCCATCCTTAACTTCTAAGATATTCTTAAGATGTGGATACTCAAATGAACTATTATTCTCAATAATAGTCTGCATATCTTGATAAGAAATCTTAAAATTACAATAATCACAAAAAGCATCATAAATACTCTTTAATTTTTCTTGGTCATTTTTAGAAATATTTTGAGTGACTAAATTTCCATTTCCCACAATAATCACACTTCTTTCAATAAAAAGGACTAATAAAATTATAGACTAAATTATAACACAAAAAAAAGTCTAAAACTAGACTTTTTTTATTAATCTTCAATTTCAATAAATTTCTTTTCAGGAGGATTCTCATCAGGATTTACTTTAGGTACTTCAAGATTTAAAATACCATTTTTGAAAGAAGCTTTAATTTCATCAATTTTAATATCTTCTCCTACATAAAAACTACGAGTACACTCACCAGTAAATCTTTCACGTCTTACATAATTTCCTTTATCGTCTTCTTCTTTTTCGTCATGATTAGTTTTAGCATTAATTGTAAGATATCCATCAGTTACATCAATCTTGATATCTTCCTTTCTATATCCTGGAAGATCAATCTCTAGTAAATACTGACTATCTGTCTCCCTAATATCTGTCTTCATCAATTGAAAGTTCATTTTTTCTGGTCTTTTGAAAAAATCATCTCTAAAAAAGTCATCATCAAATACTCTAGGCATTAACATCATATATATCAACTTCCTTTCATAATTAATGTCTATGTAGTAATTTCTTACTACAATTAAATAGTATCACTATTTTTAGCACTTGTCAATAGTAAGTGCTAAAAAATAAAAACTTGTATCCAAAAAATCATTATGATATAAATAATATAGAATGGAGATGATAGTTATTATGGATTGTAATAATACAGCAGTTAGAATAATTATAAGTATATGTAAAAATATATTAAATATTATATGGATTATTGGCCCTATATTAGCCATTATTAGTTTAACATACACTATAGCAATGATGTTGAAAAATCCCGATGATAAAAAAACACCTAAAAAAATATTAAATAGCGTAATAGCTTTAATAATTCTTTTCTTTGTACCACTACTAGTAAATATCATTATAAAAATGACTAATAATAGTATTAGTGCCTGTTGGGATAGTACAAATAATGTATTCTCCATAAGTACAGTATATCAAAATCCATCTGGGAATGATGAAACAAAAAACATTTACACAAACCCTAAAAACTATGAAAAAGGAGAGAAGCGTCCCTTTAACCTAGAGCATGCCATAAAAGTACATGATAATATTCATAAAAAAGAAAATAGTGATCTTCCATGGCACAATGACTTACTTGGTTATTGCGGAGGATCAATTGGTGCATACACTGAAGCTGTTAATATATTCAATGAAAAAGATTACAGAATATATGAAGTTTATGCCGTTTTAACAAAAAAACATCCTGAATTAATCACCACAAGTAAAGAACCACATGAATGTACAGATGTAAACGATTATTATAATATAGTCGCAACAGAAATAGAACCAACTATTCCTGCTATAAAAAAAGCCTTAGATGAAGGATGTCTTATTCAAAAAATAGCTGATTCTGATAAATGGCGTGATGATAAAGGTAAACTATTAAGTTGGCCTGGCTTTCATTGGGGATTAATATTCTATTACGATGGTAAATACTTTCATATGAAAGCGGCAGGTAATATAGATCAGTCAAATGCTATATATACCGAATCCCAATTACAAGAATGGCTAAGTGTTCTTTCCTGGGATGCTATCAAATATTGTAAGAAAAAATAAAGGACCATTATTTAGCCCTTTATTTTTTATTTTTCTTCTTACTAGTAGTTGACTTATCTACACTTTGAATAAGCCCATCAATTATTTTTTTGCTTTTCTCATCTTTAATGCTCTTTTTTACCGTTTTTAAAACACCCTCTACTGTATCCCCTGCTTTTTCCTTTTTCTTCTCGTCTTTTAAAATATCATTTGCTTGTTTCTTTAATTCATCTACTATATCCATAACGTTACCTCCTAAGAGTATTATATCACACTTGAAAGATCTCTTTCAAAGTGGTTTTTTCAATCTCTGGATATAAATCAGAAAATAAACCAGTTGTATCCCCAACCGTAGTTTTACCTAAACCATCATAATAATGTTCACTATTTTTTACATAACCAGTCCCCATTGTAGAATCAAAAACATAATATTTTCCCTCATATTCTACATAATTCCACATATGTTCATCATTCATCACTAAAAAAGAATGAATACCAATATTTTGAAATAAAATTTGTGAAGCCTTCGCAAAACCAGCACAAACAGAAGTGCCCTTTGTAAAAAAACTATAAGCAGATTGATTAGAACTAGAATACATAAACAAATGGTCATAATCACGTTTAGAAACATAATCATAGACAAATAATATTTTCTCTTTATCTGTCATATTTTTCGTTTCTTTTTGCACAATATCAATTTCTCTTTCAATTCGCCTAGTACCAAAAAAAGTTTGAATTTTTCCCATCATCAAATAAGAAACATCTAAAGAATCACCTTTATCAATCCAAGAAGACGATTGAAATGCAATTAACTCAGGATGATCTAAATAAATAGCATAATACGCACTCGTAAAACTCGAAAAACAATCATCTTTTTTGCAACGAATATTAGACTTAGATTTTCCACTCTTTACATCACTAATTAATCTTTCATATATATAATAACTATCTTCAGACATTATATTCTTTTTAAAATACTCATCACTAACATATAAATTATTAACATAAGCAGAACTATTATGATAAGCTTCACTCATCAAAGGATTACCTAAAGTCGGTCTAAAATAAAAATTAAAAAAGAAAAAACTAATAACCAATAAAAAGTAGATAGAAACTCTATTTAATTTCATTTATATCACCTACATAATACATTTTAGAATTAATAATTCTTACCCCTGGTATTAAAAACAATTGATTTAATTCACCTAAGTCATTTATCGCAACTTGACCTATTTGTTGAACAATCTCTTCATAAGATAGCTTATTTGCAAAAAGAGCTTTATATTGAGAAACAATTCCCACATATTTTTGTCTCACTGGTATCATAACATTACTTTGCAAATATACTTCTCTTAAACCAATTAATTGAAAATACTCTAAATATAAAACTGCTACTACAAACTCATAAGGAGTTAATTGATAAGTTTCACTACAAGAAGAAATAGATATAGATGGCATATTACGAATATCATTTAAAATTCTTTCTAAAACTTCTCTAGAAACAATTGTTTGTAATCCATAAAACTGAGCAAAAACAGTATACTTTTTTTCACTTAATAAAGAATCCATTTTCTTTTTCTTATTTTTTTGTTCCACAGAAAAAGCAATTTTATCAAACACGATAAAAAAAAGAATATAAAAGACTGTAAAAATAGCAATCGTAATAATAAATTCTTTTAATCTCATAAAAATCTCCTAAGAAACAATTTTCTTAATAATTTGTAATAAAAACTCCGATACTCTTTTAGAACTCTCATTCAAAAACTCTTCATAAGTAAGAGCATTATTCTCTTCTAAAATAGAATCAGAAATAGAACGGATAACTAAAAAAGGAATATGAGAAAGATAGCATACTTGGGCAATACTAGCTCCTTCCATTTCTACACATAAAGCCTTAAACTTATGATATATTTTATTACTCATAGATTTATCAGTACAGAAAATATCACCCGAAGCAATAGTTCCTCGATGAACTGGATAATCTATTTTTATATCTTTAGTTAATTTAACTAAATACTCATCACTAGGAATAAAAACATCTCCAATATTTGGAATAAAACCTTTTTCATGTTGAAAAGCTGTAATATCAAAATCATGTTGTACTAACTTTTCTCCCACTACAAGATCTAATACTTTTACTTTTGGACTAATACCTCCCGCAACTCCTACATTAAAGATATAATCAACATCCATATTATCAATCAATATTTGACAGCTTCTCGCAGCATTAACCTTTCCTACCCCAGACTCTACTAAAATAAGAGTCTTATCTTGATAAGAACACTCATAAAATTTCAATTCAAAAATAGAATATTCACTTTTCATCTTAACAAGAGGTAAAAAAGAATCCAATTCTTCCTTCATTGCAAATATAATACCAATCTTAGACATATTATCACCAATATAATTATAAAAAAGAATAAAAAAAAAGTAAATAAAAACACCTAAGAACAAACTTAAATGTTTAAGACATCTCTTCTATTTTTCTTTCTAATTCTTTAATCTGCATATCAACCTGGTGCGTAAGCAATCTTTTCTTTTGCGTTTTTAATTGAACTAATTCGGTAGTTAATTGGACCTTTTTAGTCTCTTTTTTAATCTCTTGAATTTTTCTTTGAAGTTCTTGAATCATACGAACCTCTTCATCCATTTTTATTCCCTCTTTCAGATAAATAACTACCCAATTAAAAGTCTTATCATGAATATAATTTTACTATAAATAATTAGAAAAAGCAATTCAGATATATTTAGTAATGTAAAATATCCACAAATATGTCAATTATCTGCTATAATAACAACAGGAGTATTATATGAAAGAGCAATTATTAAGAAACAATTTAATAAGAAATAAAGAAATGCTAACCACAAGTATTTTAGATGATAATATTATAATATTAAAAAAATATAATCGTAATGATTTTATTATTACTAAAAATAATCTTAAATTAATAAATAAAAAGTATCTACAAAAAATTAATTACAAAAATCAAAGCATTATTATTGATTGTAGTATTTTTAATATATTTAATCATAAAATAATTAAAAGTATAGAAAATAACCAAAATGAATTACAAAAAAACAAATTAAAAAACCCCTATCTTATATTAGGAAATAAAGAAGTTAAAGATTGTTTTAAGAAAATAAAGATAATATTAGATAATTATCCTATAAATATTAACATAAATATTATTAATTATAATCCAATATGTAATTATTTTATCAATGAATTAAATCACCTAATCATAGCCTATAAAATTAAAGATAAAAAAGAAAGATATTCTTATATATATGATACGGTATGTAAAGAATTAGATAGAAGATTTAATAATTGGAATCTATGTGATTTTCAAAAGAATTTATGTATAAGAAAAAGAAGTTTAAATAGAAAAGTAATAGATGATACTTTTTGTCACGGATGCTGCTACACCAAAGGTAGAGTATGTCCATATTTAAAAGATCATAGATGTACCATCAAATCAATTGGATGTAAATTTTTTACTTGTCACTATCTAAAAAAACAAGGAATAAATTATAAACCAAAGAGTTTCTTACTAATAAAAACATTTATGAATCATCATGATATTCGTATTATAAATAATAAAATATATACCCCTAAAGAAGATACATTAAAACTAATGTTAAAAAAATAATGGCCAATAAGCCATTATTTTAATTAATAATCCCAAATAAAATAGTAAAGATTCCTAAAACAATATGACTAATACTAACCCCTACTAGATTATAATCTTTTCGATACAATAAATACCATATAATTCCAATTATAAATGTTAATAAACAAGTAATGAAATCTCGATAAATAATATGCATAAAAGAATATAAAAAACTAGAAACAAAAACCCATAAAAATGGATGTTTATAATTCTTTTCAAAATACCCAAAAATTCCTCGAAATAAAAATTCTTGAACAGGACAAGATATAAAAATATAAAAAAGATAAAACAAAATAGTTTCTGTTGGATTATATCTTTGAAAATGAAATATTTTTAACAAAATAATTCCTATAAAAATAAGGACAATAAAAATACTATTTCTTTGAATAGATCGAAATAGATGATTCTTAGTAATTCCCAATTCTTCTTTTGAAATATGAAATAATTTAGAAAAAACATAAAGAAAAATACCTACAATTACTAAAATATAAAATTTATAGATAAACAATGGCTCATATAACAGTATCAATATAGGGATAAATAAATATATTAAAATAATAAAGATAAAATAATTCTTCATTTTCAATTCTCCTATTATTCATTATAACAAAAAAGATATTCTCATGAATATCTTTTAGTAAACAAGTTTCTTTTGTGGTGAAACCTCCGTTGCAGAATTTATAGCTGTTTGCATATTATTAGTATATTCATCTTGCAACTTCGCAAGTAATTGTGCTTTTTTAACACCTAATTCTTCAAGAGTATCAGCCTCAATCTCATATTCTCCAAAATTTGTCTTTAAAGTAGATTGATAAGAAGGCGAAAGCGTAAACTTTATTCTATCTTTTTGATTAATAAAATGAATATGCCCAGTATCTACTAATACACCTGCTAAATTCTCGCCAAATTGACCTGCTTTCAGATATTTACATGGAATAGCTAGTTCTTTTGTTTCTTTACTAAAATATCCAAAAAGACCTGTTTCTTTATCTTGAGCCACACTTAATCCTTGTGAAAAATCATCCAATTTTGAAAACTGAGGGAATAAATAAACAAATCCTGTGTCAGACCTAAAACCAACGATATCTTGATATTTAATAACCGCAACATCATCACGATAATCATTAGCATCATTAAATGGATAATCTAACTTTAAAGTATTGTTCTTATTTTTATCCTTTACATCTTCATAACGTAAAAAATTATGTTTATGAGTATTTGGGTTATAAACCCTATAAAAACCACAAGATTCAAAACTAATAACAGCGTCCCTACCAACATCAATAATAGGCGATTTTAATTCTCCAACAGCATCCTTAAAATAGATACAGTCACCACGCTTAATTAAAGCAATATTATTATTAATTCTTGAAAAATAACATAATCTATCAAAACAATGAAAAGTCACTTTATTTCCTTTTTTATCAATATTATCAACACTTAGTATACCATAAGAAGGATCAACAACAACAGAAAGACCATTTTTAAAATCAGAAGCCCTTTTGTATTTTGCTTCAATCACAAATTCACCTTTTTTATTAATAAAACCATATTTTCCAGTTTCCGTATTTTTAGCAACTGCCAAATCTTCTTTAAAACTAAACGCTTCCTCTAATTGAAATGGAATAACAAGTTTTCCTGTCACATCAATATATCCATATACACCTTGATCATTAGATACAAGAGCTAACCCACAAGAAAAAGATTCAACTTTTTTATATTGACAACTAATTACCTCATTTCCTTGTTTATCAATAAATCCCCATAAACCATTTTGTCCTAAAACTGCCGCATAACCTTCAGAAAACGAACATATTTCTTTATATTTAGGTATTATCTTATCATCAAATTGAAATTTAAAACCATTATTCGCCATAATTACGAACCTCCTTTGTCCACTTATTATAACAGTTTTCAAATGATTGTAAAGAAAAACTAGTCCTAAGACTAGTATATTATTATTCATCCTGACAATAAATAATTTTATGTTGCTGATACCTTATATAATTTCTATTATTCCAAATGATAAAACATATTTGATAATCATTAATATGATTATTATTTTTAAAAGTATTACAATCATCAAATGTAACTTCTTTTTTTCTTTTAACAAAACGAATAAATTTATTTTGTATATCCCTAGATACTTTTTCTTTCTTTAAATCTTCAAAAGAATAATAATCATAATCAACTATAGTATATCCATATCGATTCTTTTTACAATACCTATCTAAAGCTTCATGTTTCATTAAGTTATGATGATTAACCATTTCTTTAAAAGGTTTTACTTCAACAATAACAAATCTTCCATCTTCAAATAATAATTGTATATCAGGATAATACTTCTTTGTTTTACTAGACTGTTTTGACTTATAAAAAAGAATTAAGGATTGAGTTTTAATTCCTTTAACAAAACTACATCGATCTAAATCCTCTAATATTTCTTTTTCATAAGGAGAATCATAAGTAACACCATTATGACTCTTCTCTATTTTTAATACTTTACTCTCCCTAAAACGATCTTCCGTAGGTATTTCATTTAATTTATTAAAAAACTGTTCACATCTCTTTTTAGGTAAAAAAGGAAATTTAATTTTACTATATATAACTTTCTCTAATCCCGTCATCTAATTCACTCATTTCATATTAGATTTTTACTTGTTATGCCCACCATATTTTTTAACACACATTTCAATAAAATCTTTATGATTCATGATTTTATTTTCATCAATTCCACATTCTAATGCCACTTTTCTTAAACGTTCTACATTCTCATTAGTCGTTATAATAGAAAACAATCTCTCTGGTTCTTCTTTAAAATGAATAGAATTAGTCATGCCCATTCCACCACTTTGCTTAATACAAGGGTATTCATTTTCCTTTGCTTCAAAAACAAATAATGCTCCATAAGGTTCACAAACATTCCCATCAGAATTAGCAAATAACACAGATTCTTGAACATTTTCTTTCAAAGTTACACACACAACATAAGAAGAAAATGAAATAATATAACCTCTATCTCTTTGGGTTAATACAGCACCAATTCTCATAATTTCTTCTACTTTAGAAATGGTTCCATTACCATGAAATATTAAACGAGCCTCCTCCGGAATAGTATCTCTTAATTCATTAGCGAAATTTTTTACAATTTTCTCTCGTTCTTCTATATCATCATAAATAGGTAATCTCATTGATTGAATGGCATCCTCTAAAACACTTACTTGTTCTTCTTTTTCCATTAAAAATTGCTTTTTTTTATCAATTTCATCAAGATTATTACTACTAACAGCCTGATCATATTCATTTCGTATAATATCAATCTCTTTTCGTACATCTTTCAAATACTTTTGATATTGTTTTAGAGTATTCCTCAATAGTTTTTTATTAAAATTCTTCATATGTCTTACTCAACCTCATTTTCATTATAACATATCTTATAAATCAATTCTTTATATTGATGAACTAATTTATTATAACTTTTAATAGAAATATGCTCATTCACTTCATGTGCAGTAACTGGTCCTAATCCTAAAATAATACGTTTAGCTCCATTTACTTTACTAGCTTCTGTCATAAAAATAGTTGTTTTTATCTCCAAAAAATCAATAGTATCAACAAAAGGTTCTATTATATCAATTACTTTTTTAGTAGCAGAATACTTCTTAACAAGAGTATTTATTTTTTTATCAATCATTTTAATATGACTCTCATGAATAACCCTAAAATCCAACGTAACTTTGCAAGAAGCAGAAACCGAGTTCTTCGCACTACCTCCCCTTATTATCCCAACATTAAAAGTAGTATGGGGTACTTCATAATTATCATTAGAATCGACCATAATCTTTTTGGTATAAAAACAATCCAACTCCTGCAGAAATTTAACCGCATTCATATTCGCACTAAGTCCTTTACTAGGGGTACTTGCATGAGCCTTTTTCCCTATAAAATGAATCTCATAATCCATTAAGCCTTTATGTCCAGTAAATAATTGATTATTAGTAGGTTCCCCAAATATCATGTAATCTGGGATACACCTCCCTCTTATTTAATAATTCATAAATACCAGAAAAACTAATTTCCTCATCATAAGTAAAATATAATTTTAAACCATACTTTAACTTACAAAAATTAATCTCAGAAACAGCTTCTAACATAGCCGCAATACCACCCTTCATATCACATACCCCAAGTCCATATAAATAACCATCTTTTTGAACTAATTCAAAAGGCTTTTTAAATTCACTTATATATTCAACAGTATCAGTATGTCCTAAAAAACCTAGTTTAGGATTATTACCTATACTCATAACTAATACTTTAGTTTTATATTCTGTCTTAAACCCCAACTTTTTTAAATAACTTTCTATATAATTAATTATCTTACTATTATCTTTATCATTAATAGTATTAAAACTTATTAAATCTTTTAATATTTTAAATTCTTTCATATTATCACTCTCCATCTTTTTCTGATAAAGAATTGCCCCCTTCCTTACAAAAATACCAGGATTCCTATTTACTTTTATCCACCCATTCTTTTCATAAAAACTATGAGCACTAACCAATTCTTTACCAGTAACTAAATATATATTTTTAATATCTTTTATTTTTAATTTTTCTTCTAATTTCTTATATAGTAATAAACCTATCTTATTATTTCTATACTCTTTTGAAACATAAAAACGCTTTAAAACAGGAATATTATTTTCATAAGTAAAAGCAATTGTTCCAATTATCTTTTCATTGGAATAAGCTACTAAAAAACATCCCCCTACTTTTATATAATTTTCTTCTATATTATCTAAATCTTTAGTAATTTTAAAAAAATCATTCTTATTAATATTTAATTCATCTTTCATATTCTTAATTACAAAGTTCTTAATATTACTCTGCATATTCTTATTAAAATCTATTATTTTAATCATATTATTCCTCCTAAACAAAAAACTATGTAGTATGCCTACATAGTTTATATATAATAAAATACTAATAATACTTTAAAACTATTGTAGACATGACTAATAGCACCCATACCTACAATAGATAGAGTGCTTACTAAATACGTCTACGTCTTAAAGTACTATTAAATTTCATTAATATTCCTTCTTTCTTTTTATTACTTAAATAATACTAAAAATAATGATATTTGTCAATTTTAAACAACAACGCTCTTTTTATTTCGATCAACAATATTAATAAAAATAGAATCTGTAATCATATCACTACTTTCAAAATACTCTTTAATATTTTCAACAATACTTTCAATATCATAATCAGATACTTTTTTATGCATTTTATTCATTTTATTAATAATAGCAGTTTTACCCGAATGAATACCTAAAACAATATTATCTCCATAAACACCATAATCTTCAGCTTTCATAATTTCATAAGTTGCGATATTTTTAATGACTCCTGCTTGATGAATACCTGATTCATGTCTAAAAGCATTTTTACCCACAACTGCTTTATTATTCTGAACAATAGAGCCAGTACACTCTACTACTTTATCACTTATACTTTTAATTCTAGTTGTATCTATATCTGTATAACAATCATAAATATCTTTTCTAGTCTTAATAGAAGCTACTACCTCCTCTAAAGAAGTATTCCCAGCCCTTTCACCTATTCCGTTAACTGTACATTCAATTTGATTAACCCCACATTTTAAAGAAGCCAACGAATTAGCTGTAGCCATTCCTAAATCATTATGACAATGCACTGATATTTCTACTTCTGATAATCTACTATGTTCTTTTAAATAACCAATAAATTCTACAAATTCAAATGGTGTTACATATCCAACTGTATCAGGAATATTAATAATAGTAGCACCAGCTTCTACTGCCGTATCAATTACTTTACAAGCAAAATCTCTATCTGATCTAGTAGCATCTTCTAATGAAAATTCAATATTTTCACATTTACTTTTAGCATAACCAACACATTCATTTACAATTTCAATAATCTCTTCTCTAGTTTTATTTAATTTATATTTCATATGTATATCTGAAGTAGCAATAAAAGTATGAATCTTTTTCTTTTTAGCTTCCTTAATTGCCTCATAAGCCACATCTATATCATTTTTATTACATCTAGCCAATGATACTACTTCAGCATTCTTAACTACTTTAGCTATTTCCTTAATAGCATTTAAATCCCTTTGATTACTAGAAGCAAAACCAGCTTCAATAGTATCTACTCCCATTTCATCTAACATTTTCGCAATTTCTATTTTTTTCTCTATTGTCATAGAACATCCTGGAGATTGTTCTCCATCTCTTAATGTTGTATCAAATATTTTAACTTTTCTCATAATAACCTTCCTCTCTAAAATAATAAAAGACCTATCACTACAACACTGTATAGTAATAGGTCTGTAATTTATCCATCACAAATAAACCTATTACCTAGAGTCGTAATAATAGGCCAAGTAAAAGAGCATAACGATTATTAGAAATAGAAACCATATCTTTTACTTCCTTTCAAATTTTATACTAGCACTTTCATAAACAAAAATCAATCTAATTAACAAAAAATAAGATGACCTTAGTCATCTTATTTATTCTTCACGCAATACTGCCCCACATTTTTTATTTAATTTTTGTAAGATTTCTTGCATCTTATCATTAATCTGTTCTGATGTCATTGTAGTACCTTCATTAATCATTCTAACTTTTAAAGTAATAGATTTCTTACCTTCAGGTATTTGATTTCCTCTATATTCATCAACAAATTCTATTTCTTTTACTAATGATTTAATACTACTTTCTATATTAACCCATTTAATATCTTCATCAACAATAATAGATAAATCTTTTTCTACTAATGGCAACTCAGGCAATCTCTCATATTTATTAGTTCTAGAATCATATGGAATTAATTTTTCCATATTCATTTCAAATAATGCAACATTAGTTCTTTTAATCTTAGCCTCATTCATTGCCTGTACAGATAATAATCCTAAAGAACCAATAACTTCTCCTCTTAAAGTAATATTTATGTAAGCATTAATATCAGCCCAAGCTGGTTTTTCTTTTTGTTCTAACCTGATATTCTCCATATGACAATAACTAGACATATTTTCTAAAACACCTTTTGCCTCGTAGAATATCTTTTTAGGATCCTTTCCTACTACACAACCAGTTAAATACATAGTTTGTACAGGTAACACTTCATCATCACTTGATGGTGAATATTCTCCCTTTTTGTATACTTCTGTATTTTCAAACAATTTGAAAGAATCATAATATCTTAAATTTTTAGCAACTGCTTCTATCATTCCAGGTATTAATGAACTACGAAGTACTCCAAGTTCAGGTGCTGGTGGGGTTGCTAATCTTATAGTTTCACTCTTATCTATTTTAGCAGCATCAATATATTTTTCATCTATCCATGGATAAGTATATATTTCATGGAATCCACATCTATATGCTAAATATTCTCTTGTTCTTCTTTCTAGTAAAACATTTCTTTGATTAATAGAATGTTCAAAAGATATAGTTATAGGTTTTGCTTCAAACGAACCAAAACTTAAGATTCTAGCAATATCACCCATTACATCATCTTTATAAGTTACATCTCCTGTAGATCTCCAAGTAGGTACTACAACACTATATGTACCATTTTTATATTGAACTTCATATCCTAAATCACCAAGAATTTGCTCTATTGTTTTTCTAGGTATTTTTTTACCAAGTCTTGTATCCAAGAATTCTTCAGTTACATCTATTTTATTATTTTTTGTAGGTTTAGGGCATTCATCAACATATTTAATTATCTTACTATCAGGGAATATCTCCTTAATTAAATTAAGAGCTAAACTAATACCTTGATCAATTCTTTGAGTATCAATTCCTTTTTCATAACGAATTGATGAATCAGTCTTTTCCGCAAATCTCTTACCTGTTTTTCTAATAGCTCCTGCTTCAAAATTAGCCATTTCAAGCACTATACCTGTAGTTTCAGGTAAAATTGAGTCTTTTGCTCCTCCTCTAATACCAGCTAAACACATTGGATCTTTTTCATCACATATAACTAAATCATCTTCCGTTAAACTAATAGTAGTATGATCTAATAATAATAATTCTTCATTCTTTTTAGCATTTCTTACTACTATTTTTTCACCACCAACATGAGTTCTATCAAAAGCATGTGATGGTTGACCAGTAGCCATCATTACATAGTTTGTAATATCTACCATAGCATTAATAGGTCTTTGACCAACCTTAGATAATAATGATTGCATCCACATTGGTGCAGGTTTGTCATATATACCATCTATTTCTACCCCGATATATCTATGACACTTATTTTTATCTTTTATTTCTAAGTTATACTTAGGTAATTTAGAATCCATTTTATAAGAATCTGGTTCTTTCAAAGGTACATTGTAAATTGCTGATAATTCTCTAGCAATTCCATAATGCCCCCATAAATCAGGGCGATTAGATAATGATTTATTATCAATTTCTAATACTGTATCATTCATATCAAATAATTCAGCAACTTCTTGTCCTGGCTTACAATCAATTCCTTTTAAATCTATTATCTCTGTTTCAGCTTCATTAGGGAAGAAATCAGATAAGAACACTTCAGAAGCAGCACATATCATACCATATGAGTCTTCCCCTCTCATCTTTGTTTCTTTAATTTTAACAGGCTCTCCTTCTCCATGCCATACTACTTCAGCACCTGGTTTACAAACTACTACAGATTCCCCCTCATAAAGATTTGAACCACCACATACTATTTGTACTGGTTCTTTTTCTCCAATATCTACCATACATATTCTTAATTTATCAGCATTTGGATGAGCACTAATCTTTTCAATCTTTCCTACTACAATGTTATTAAACTT